>Ga0255052_10001743_pt1 | contig 16161 bp, 11 predicted proteins | sample JV7_2_21_MG_FD_188632 | JGI IMG/M metagenome (GOLD analysis project Ga0255052, IMG submission 188632) | Seawater microbial communities from Jervis Inlet, British Columbia, Canada - JV7_2_21 | ecosystem: Environmental > Aquatic > Marine > Inlet | place: Canada: British Columbia | collected...
GCCCTCTGCGATGCTCATGCCGAGAGCTGGACCGCCCAAGCCAAGGGGGAATACGGCGGCGGCTCCAAGTCTGTCCAGGTTCACTCCGGTGGATGATTCGATTTCATCGATAGCCCCGTCCTCAAAGGACGCCCAAGCACCAACAGAAACCTCTACCTCATTTCCAGTTGCAGAAATTCCACCTAGAGAAACCCTCGTTTTCGCCCGATATTGGTAGACTCCAGGCGATACGTGGTCAATGTAGAAGGGGCGGTCTGTTATCTGAGTAACCAGAGATGCCCACGTCAAGCCAATATCATCGGACCTTTCGATGTCCCAAGCAACAACGTCGATGTCCCAAGCGCCCAACTGCTCGTAATGAAGGGCGATAACAACGCTGGAGTCCAATCCGGCCTTCGATGTTCGACGGTCTAAGGGCTGATTTGCCGCCGTGATAACCGGGATAGGCGCTGTATTGCCTCCAGGAAACTCAAGTTCTAACTCAAAAATGCGTGGCATCTCTTATCCTTACGCTGCGCTCTCTTCGCCAACAACTTGCCCATCTACCTCAGATCCAGGGACTCCATCTTTGATGCGGAGTCGGTGCTGCGGGCCTGTTTCATCTACCCATAGATGGAAAGTCCCTAGTACCGGGTGTGAGCCATTCCATGTCGAGTCGAAAACAAACGAATCAAACGAAGGGATGTAGACTTCGACGCGAACCAGGGTGATATCAGCACCCACGTCATCCAGTCCGTCTGTCCCTATGCGCTTGATTTGGAACAGTAATTCTTCCCCTATAGCAACAAGGGAAATGTCCTTTGTCCAACTATAGGTAAATTCACCGCTGTCAACCCCGGCAGATGCGACGGTTGCGGGACCTAGCGATGCTGGAGCCACGTCGCGGGGCGATGGTACGGCGACTTGCGCAAGAAAGCAATCAACGCGCACATTCCCAACACCTATCCCGGATTGCCTGAAGACCGCCTTGAACGTGATAACACCAGATCCGAGCTTTTCCGGCGGGGCTACAATGCCCTGAAAATGTGACTCAGTATCTTGACTTACAGGGAATATCTGCTCAAGCCAAGAAAACTCCGCCCCGTCCTTTTGTGCTCTTGCAGCACCGGCTACAGGGGGATTTTGACCCACTCCAGGATGCAGGATATAGCGCTGGACTCCCATCTAAAACCTCCTATGAACCCGAAATCCACGGTGGTGGCGGGATTGTATCATCTGCTACATAATTGCCAAAGGTAACATATCCTAAGCCATTATCAGCAAAGGTAAAATTGTCAATCACAACCCAATCTAGGATTGTGTTATTATATCGCCATAAAAAATAGTCGTATCCGCTTCTTGAAATGCGTAAACCGCCCACCCCATCGCCACTTGCGGGATCGTTCATGATGATAGACATGTTTGTTGAAGCCATATTCTTGACGTACTTTTTGAATCGCTCGACACCACTAGGGCGAACGACAATCAGCAACAAGATTATGTACTTCGGATCTCCCGCGAGGTCTAGCTCGATTGACTGCCAACCAATGTATAAAACCCTTATAACTCCGGGCAGTTCGGTGTCAATGTCCTCATAGAAGTACTGGTATCGGAAGTCGTGGGCTCCAGGGACGTAGATTTTCCCCAAGCTATCGACATCAGCGGCATCTCCATCCATGTCGATGTTCTGAGGATAGTACCCAGCTTGGGCTTCGCCCGGTACACCGACGATAGAAGCGCCGTCATTTCCAAATGTCTCAGTCCACCGCGTTGCGTCTATCACGGGGCCAGGAAAGGTTTCTTGAAGCAAAGGCATTTTCTAACTCCAGTTGACTGAATCAACGCTGTGGCGGGAACATTGGAAACATCCAACCTTCTGCAATGATTATACTGCCAAGAACCCCGGTCGGCGGGGCTTGTCTGGACACAACGCAACCTTGTGAAGATGCACCGACCGAGGGCAAGGAATCATAGTCCACAATCCTCGAAAAGGCCCCGCCCAGCGGGTCGTCAGAGGGTGCAACGTTGAATCCATCGATTCGCCACATGGTTCCACAGGCCGGTCCACCGGGGGCATCTGACATCAATGTTTGCATCCCGTACAGAACAGGGGCTTGCGGTACATCTGGCACGCTTAGAACCGTGACGAACCCTACAGCCGCTTCGTCATAATACATTAGCTCCAGAAGGCCTCCCAGGCGTCTTATTCGAAGCCTCACAGTCGCATTGTTCTGGTTAGCCCATCCCGTCAAGACAACGGTATTTTCCGTCAAGCTCTCCAGGCCTCCAAGCTGACCCCATTGCAAAAAGCCCTTGACCTCGACCTCCGCGCTCGCCAAAGCAGGACGGCCCTGGATTCTGAACTCGACATATCCGAGAAGTCGGCGCTCTGACTCTATAAACAGCCTGATACCCGTGCTTTGGAGCGCTGTAAAATCCTCATAGGTAACGAACCGGTCCCCAAAGTTCCATGGCGGCGTCCATTTAGCATCTAGCTCCACAACAAATTCACCACGGTTCAACGATTGACCCCGCAACATCGTATAATCACGAAGCTTTGCCTCTTGGCCCAGCATCCGGGTGTATCCAATCCACTGAGGATCTGGTACCAGTGCTTCACTGCGTAGCCTGGAGCCCGATATACGGCACAAATCGACCTCTGGAATGGTGTCTTCATGCTCATAGATAAACCATCCTGGAAAGACCGCCGAAGGCTGTAGCAGTCCGAGGTCAGCGGTCGGTGGGACGAATGTTTGCGCTGCGTTCGTATGTCCATAGGTCCGACTCTGCGAATTGCTAGGGATTGCACTATCGTACCACAGCACAAAAACCCACGAATCCCCCGCCCACCCCGTTGCAATACAGATAAATTCATCGCCGATTGGCAAGCTGTCGAGCAAGTACATATTCAGACAAGCGCTGCCCAAACGGTCGGGCGTACCGTAAGAAACGTTGTCCAGGTACGGTGCTAAGCGGGTGTTGTCTGCTACATCTCCAACGAAATCCTTTCTGCTTAGAACGCCGTAAAGGTCGGATGTTGGGGAGTCTTCGATGGCTTGATGCCACCATATAGCACGGGCGTGCGTCAAGGCAACGCCTATCCAGCCCTCGTCTGTGGTGTCCCATATACGGGCCGTATCGTTGTTTTGGAAGATGCGCCGCTCGTAATGACGGGCCGGACCTTCCTGAAGGGCAATCACTCCAGCATAGCAAGGCGCACTCGCCGGATATGAGGGGCGAGTTCCCTGGATACCATAAGCCAGGTAGAAAACGCCGTCGTCACCGACCTTTCCGTTCACCCCATAGGTGATAGCTGGAGCTATTTCCTCCAGGGATATGTTGCTGTAGGTCCCGACAAACGGGACTCCCGACAATGCTTGGCGAGTGTGGTCATAATTGTCAGAAATCGCATACCCGTTTAGAGTCGGTGGATACAGAAATCTGGAGCCCCAAGAGCCTGTCTCTCTAAGGACGCGGCCAGTAGGGACATCGAACAGCAATGAATATCGCCCTACTCCCACCGTATTGAAAACAACCACTGTATCCCACCGAAGTGAGAATATCCATATTTCCCCCGTCTCGTCGCCTCCTACGGAACCAGTGGTATTGCGGGTCATCATGATATGACCTTCATCCGCGTCTATCCAACCGGGCGACCAGAAACGATGTTTTCGCCTTGGATGGCGCTCCCAGGTAGGTAGATTTCCCCATCGCCTCCAGAGCAATGGATCTGCTGGAGTGGAAACGTCGATGAGAGTAAGGGTATTGAAGCCAGCGCCGTCCCGCTCCCACATTACCATCAATTCATCCGGGCAAACAGCGCCCACACCGCTATCAAGTAGAGGTCTAGTTCCGTCAGATGTCTCCAGGTACCAGGAAGCTCGCTGTGCCCCTAAGAACGGGCCGCTACCGAGTTCGACCCGGACATCCGCGATGCTGTGTCTTGTTGTCAACGGCGTAAACGGCGGGAACTCCGAGTGTATACGCGGTACCGAAGCTGAAGGCCATCCCGCTGGCAGTGCTATGGGTGCAGCGAAAGTTCCCCAACTCCCGCCGGTGTGGTCTTCTGCGACGGGTGAAAAGCTATAATGGCAAGTGTATGTTCCCCCGCCATGGTCTATTTCAATGGCAATAGATGCCTCTAAAGAGCCCGTAGGAACGGGCACAGTACCGGTTACAGTCGGAACACCAGCAACCACAACCCCCATCACAAGGGAAAATGTGTGCGTGACTGTGTTTGCATATCCAGCAAAAATGTAGTCTGCATCTGAGCCGACTTGCTGAAGCCCCAACAGTACGCAGAATGCGAGAGCAGCGCCCAATTCGGCATCCTCACCGACTGTTGTAACCCGGCCTGATATGATTGCCTTGTCACCCGCTGGAGTGTGTACCATGAGCCCCTTGCGGTCGGCAACAAAGGCCGCTGCACTGGTAGCCTCCAGGAATAACCGGCGTCCAAAGGGCGGATCTGACCAGTAATTGATTGCACCTTCGGTGAGATCGGGGTTTCCGCTGGCTGTCGTCCAGCGGAGCGGATCTGTCACCTTGTCTGCAAAGTCGTCGATTGACTCTTGCGGTTTCCATGTGCGCCCCGCAACACCGGCCTCGTAGTACAGTCCATCCTTGCCGAAACCATAGTACGACGCGATGCCCGTTGGGTCATTGAATTGCGGCGTTACTCCAGGCGTGCGCCCTGTAGCAACGGGCATTAGAGCAACCCTATGGGCTTCCTCAAGGATCTGCAACGGCCTTCCCGCCGTGTCTAGCGTCCCTTGAGCGTACTGAATGTCAAGCGGTTTTATCAGGCTCATCAATCAATCCTGTTGATTCGTTCAACCCATAACACCTTGTGGCGGGGCCTCTGGGCTTGGGTTCTTCTTTTTCTGAATCATAAGCTTTGTGAGCTTTTGCATCGCGGCCTGCTCTTTCTCGGAAAAGCCATTGGCCTCCAGGTTGTCCATAACGTCCACCAGGACGCCCGGAAGTACCTCATCCATGACCTTCTTATAGGCTTCAACGTGGTGTGCCTCATAGGGTATCTCCCGGCCCGTTTGAGGGGCGTCAGATGCACCGGGCTCCAATGCCTTGCACAGTCGCAACATCTCCCAGGCCGTCTTGTCGTCTACTCCTGCAAGGGATTTGATAGTCATGTGAGCACCTATCTGCTCCCTGGCTTCAGGTGTAAGCTCATTCAAACGAACATAGCCATTGATAACGTCCGTTATCAGGGGATCTGTGTCAGTGCCAACCACTTTATCCGTCATTTTCTGCGACATTGGCTTGATGACATGCTTCCAAACCTGCATAGAAACAACCAAACTCGCCGCCGTACCGACCAGAGCGCCTAAGCCAGAAGATCCAGTGCTAGCTACGCTGCCCGCCACACCGGACCCCATAGCCGCCGTCGCCCCCATTGCACCAAGCTTGCCTAGAGCCGCCGCTCCCGCCTTGATATAGGTCCCGTAATAGATGGGCTTTGCGAGCATTGAATACACATAGGAAGTTACATAGCTCGCTCCCAGCGACTTCTCCGCCGAACTAATTTGCCCCTGTGAGCGCTTGTGCTCGCTAAGTTCAGCGTACATCTTCAACTGCGACCCAAGCCCTGGATTCACTTTGGACGCGGCCTCACCGGCCTTTCGCGCTGCTTTGGCAACCAATCCCTCAACGTTGTCGAAAACAAGCCTCAACATCGCGGTATGACCGCGCTTTTCGTCATTGAGCGCCGTGGGAAGCTTTTCGTGCCACGGTTTTTCTGCGTGCTCCATGTACTGTTGCATATTGTGGACTTTGGCAATCCTTTCTGCTTCTTCCGGCGTCCCGTCAAAGCTCGGATGTGACGATATATCCGCCGCCGTGATAGCTGTCTTCATTTCGTCCGGTGTTTCCGCGTCTGTCTCTTTTTTTTCTTTTTTCTTCCTCGCGGCGGATAACGCAACCGACGCTGCTACGGACTCAACGCTAGCAGTCTCGGACGCAGACGCCATCACACCCGTAAGCGCAACCCTGATAGAGTTCCACATGTTCTTAGCAAGGCCCTTGCCGTCCGCTGCCACCGCGTTTGTAAGCTCCGCCGCCTTCTGCTCAAACTCCGAAGGAGTCTGCTCGGAATGTTGCTCTATTGCTTCACCGGCCCGCCTTGTTCGCTCCTCTGGCAACTGCCCCTCTTGCTCCTGCTGCTCCCGCTGCTCCGGGTCCAGGAACTTTTGCGCCATCTTGTTGCACTCTTCAGGGCCGCTAACATAGACCTTGTGGCCGCTCCCTGTTTCATAGTGCCAACCGCCCTTGGGACCTTGCATACAGCCTTCGGCCTTGACAAGTACCATGAATCCAGATGTTTGAAAGTCGGACATTGCTAACACTCCAATCAGTAAAGCATTTCCACTGCCATATTGTTATCCAAAAGATGTTTGTTCACATTCACCCAGCCATCGGGCTTTTCCACCCATATCACTCCAAGGTATCGACCGTATTTCCCCGACTTGTCGCGAACAGAGCGAACATACACCTCTTGCCCTATTGGCAGAAAGCTTCGAACATAATCACGGACCTTTTTGCCTTCTTCTTTTTCTGCGCCCCTGACTTCGGGGGTATTGATGCCGTACAGTCGAAAGCTCTCTCTAAGGCGGGCTGTGGAAAAGCCCTGGTCAACGGTGATTCGCATCGTATCGCCATCATAGATAGACTCTATGCGCCCTCTGTACATGTAAAGCCCCATATGACCGGCGGTTGGCTCAGTTGCCTCTAAGAGTTCCCTTGACATCTAACACTCCCATTTAGCTGATAATGACATCGATGTCTTCAAGGTCAAGAATTTGGTCTTCTAAAATCACGATGTCGTCGGTTGGAAAGGTGAATTTGATGTTGAACATATTGGCAACACCCATCCCTCTTTCAACCATCTCGTTTTTGATTACATCATCACCAATTGCTAGACCACTCAAGTACCTACTGAGTTCATCCTGTACCAATATGGCTACTTCGCTCTCCCTACCGTCGATAACGGAGATGCTTGCACGGACATCATCTATCAATTTCTTGGGCCTTGGGAAGGTCACTAGAACCTTGACACCACCGGCTCTGACTCCGGGTATCACGACCTTGTTTGCAATGGCTCCATCGATAAATTCCTGTACACGTTGAATCAATCCGCGATAGTAATCATAGCTGAAAACCCTGAGCCCGTCGCCCTTGGAGAGCCCTCCATCCCACTCAAGCCATCCGGTTGCTTCGTTCAGATAGTAGTCAGTGCCTAGCGTTGCTGCATTCCAAAGCGCTGTACCCACGGGCTGATGTTGAACGACCGTAGTACCCGGAACCACGGGGTATTTTGCAAGCCTGATATACTTCCGGCCTTCTTCGGCGGATGCCTCCAGGACTTCAGGGATTATGACTTGTTCTTGCTCGACAAATCCGAAGCTTCCAGGCCAGATATACAGATAGACAAAGTCCTCACAATCGGCGTGGAAAACTTCCCTCACATTGGCGGAAACCACGCGCCACTCGATGCCATTGTCATCTAAGAACGTGAATCCTACCACCAATTCCCGCAGACTCAAGGGTATGCTTCTTGCGATGGCTTGGGGCTGTCGGCGTCCTCTGGATCGGTACTGTTCATCTCTTTCATCGTCACGACCGCCACCAAACGCTGCATCATTGCGAACCAAAGCCCCGTCAAACGGGGGCGAAGCAGCAAAGGCTCTGATTGCACCCTTAGCGAAGCGACCCGCTGGACCCGGCGTATCGGCCTTTGCCAACGTTGGAAGGCTGTCAAAGTCTCCAGGGTCTACTACAGCATCCTCCAGGAGTGTTGCAATCAACTCCACGGGGCTATCCACCGAGGTCCTAGAGCGTACTCTGGTGCCCGCGCTAGCAGACAGTACTCCGCCTTCTACAAGTGAGACACGGGCGTCCTTGGAGTGTGTTTTTGTGGTCGCTGCATGAGTCAGCGTTTTTGTGGTTGTCGAGTTGCCGGATAGTACGACATCTTCGACGTTTGCGGTATTTTCACCCATTCGAATTGTGAAAGGGAAGCCTGTATCTGGAAATGGATTGGTGCTGTAAAGCCCGGAAGCCACGGAACCAGCGGGCAGGTCAGCAGACAGAAAGCTTGTGTTTAGATTTCCGTTGGAAACAACCACCTGACCGACCGCCGAAGTCGGGCGTTGTCTGGTCAGATTTCTTTCTGCAAGGCGCTCGTCAAGGTCGCTCCCGTGGTTGTTATCGAGATCGTTGAGCAATGAAATGTTGACCATTTCATGATATTCCTGGTCTTGCTCAATGGCTTGACTTTCCAGCAATGTCCGTATCCTGGAGCCGATTTCCCAGTCTGTCAATTCAGGGGCAACGATGCGAACAAACGCGACCGCGTCCTGGATAATGACCGGAAAGAACCGGGGTTCAAACTCAACTAAAACGCCCATAAGACCGTCCTTTTATGATAGCCTGTTGATTAGGTCAACGATTATCCCAGAATCGTTGGACCGTCCAACATACTGACTGCTTTCTTTTTCCGCTCGCTCACACCGTCAAGAACGCGCTCTTTTGCAAGCAAGAAATACTCTTCTTCAAGCTCAATACCTATAAAGTGATAACCCGCCTGGACTGCTGCAACCCCCATGGAACCGGACCCCATAAAGCAATCCAGAACCAATCCGTTGGGCGGTGTAATCAGATTTATCAAATAAGTCATAAGCTTAATGCTCTTGACTGTTGGGTGACTGTTCTTTTCTTCAAGCCCTTTTTTCCGCTCTGACGGCGAAGGCTTGGAGCAATAGAAAAACGGGTCATAGTCGCTGACTGTGGATGCCTCGAATTGCCTGAAATATCGGGAGGCTGTACCACTATCATCGATAAATGTGCGAACTTTGGAATTGCCTACACCAAACATGTTTCCGATCTGCTCATTTCCATCAATCTTTCCAGCCCTTGCAGCTTTCGACGGTCTAGCGCTTGAAACCCCGCTTTGTTGCCCCATCAAATGCACTGGACATGACTCAACGCACTGCCAATCTTCAACAGTTTCCATCCCATCTGCATCACTGTGCATAGTCAGCGACTTCTGTTTATTCTCACATCCAAAGCTAATAGCTGACGGGGGCTGCTTCGACGCCTTGCCCGCCGAGTTCGGTCTATCATTCTTGTTCTTGACTTCTTTCTCGCCCACCATGACGCATTCAGGACTGTGCGACATCATGAAATTCCCCGGCCACCGGCCTCCAGTGGGGCGCTTGACTGTTGGTCTGTCTCCATCGCTCCATATAGCCGTGCTTCCAGAGTTCCCACCGCTGGAGCGGTCGTGGCCGTTGCCAACCCTAGAGCCATCGATGTTTAAGCCGCCTGTGTCATGAGCCAGAACATTGCGGGCTATCGACATCCCCTTGTCCAGGGGCTTTCTGACTAGATACCACATCTCCATGCTGGGTTTCAGGGCAGTGCCCCAACCGTCCCATTTCTCGGCTTCAGCGGTTGCAGGCTTTGTCTTCTGAACGACTGACGTATCAAAGAGCTTTAGAATCCCCTCCTTGGAGCTTCCAGAGCTAGTCCTACCGGCCTTGATGGGCTCATGCATACCCCTGGTGTCGTATGTGCCTATGACTTCCCTAGTGGCACCGGCTTCGCGGTCAATCGCCTTGCCGATGTCGTGGTTCTTTGGTAGACCATTTCCAAAGCAATGGCTCACAACGTCTCTGACCTCGAAGCCAGCGTCCTCTACGGCGGTTCCAGTCCAATGGCTTGTTCTTGGGAGTGCCCATACAAGCCCGTGGGCACCGGGTTTTAAGACACGCATACACTCGCGCATGATGCTTGTGAGCCATTTTATCCACAAATCCCGGCCACCACGGTCTGAATCGAACGCCTTCCCCATGAAACTGATACCAGCGGGCGGGTCGCACACCAATGAATCAACCGAATTGTCCGGCAGTCCCGCCAGTACAGACAGGCTATCACCACGGAACATTTTCACGCGGTCCTTATGTTCCCATGTCTCCGGGAATTCCAACTGTTCAAACTTTTCAGACATCCAATGCTCCGCGTTGACCGAATCAACTCTACACACCTGAAGGAAGAAACACGCTTAAGCCCACCGCATCGTCTTTTCCCTTTGCTTCCAGACTCCCACGAATAGAGAGAATATCACCAGATGCCTGTAAACTCAACGATTTGATTCTTTCTATCCGGGTATCTGACAACAACGTCATTTTTAATTCTAAGTGATAACGGGCCAATAAGTCCAGTGTTAAGGCAGAGCCAACCTCTCCAGAAAAGCCAAACCAGGGATGTACAACAAGATCCCCCGGCTTCGTTCTGATTTTTATATTGACCGCTTGCGTCAAGTTTTCCTCCCCTTCGACGACTGCCAAGTCGCCGGTATCATCGACCAAAAAGGAAAATGTGTTCAGGTCAATCTTTAGATCCCTTCCGAAATCATAGCCCTCTTTTTCTACTGCGTCGTCGCGGGTGTCGAAGATTTGGCCTTGTCCATCTTGTATGACTGCGGGGATACGGATGATTTGCCCTGGTCGCAGTACGTTCTTCCCGTCACCACTAGGGCTTAGGTAGGGCGGCTTCAGGTTGTTCAGTATGGCAATTTCTTTCCACCGGCCCGCTTGCCCAAGGAACTGTTGCGCAATCCCCCGGATTGTCAAAGACTTTGGAATCTTTATCTTTTTCTCGCCTTGCGGGATATTAGAACCGCCCAAGACAAAACCAGAAGAGTCAGTATCGGCGGTCTGTCGGTTCGTCCTGGCACCAGAGTCAAACGGCGGGATGCCCGACCTTTCACGATACTTCCTTGCATAGGCTTGTGCAGGCGCGTTGCTGTCTTGCCTTGAAAAGATCTTCAATGGCACAAAGCTCGCTGCTATCGCCCTCGCCATGCGTTGATACTCCATACCAATGCGCTCAAACTTGCGTGCGTTCTCGGCTGTCTCGGCAATCGTCCCAATGACCGACATGCACGTTCTATGCGCTGCACGCATCGCTTCCAGGGGAAACCGTGCTAAGGTCGCCGCTCCGTCTACAATCCCCCTGGCAAGCTCCACAGCCGACGCTACAGGGCGCAAAATAGAATCAGCGATCTCGATACCAAACTCCGCAATGGAATTTGCGGTTGTTTCTATAAGCTGCCTACTTGCATCCAAGACATTTGCGACTTGCTTGAGCTTATCGAGCCAAGCCCCCCGGCCCTGCTGTGAGCGGGGCGAAAACAGCCAGTCCTTCGGAACCTCTACTCTAAGCGGGGCAAGCAACTTCAACTGAAAGTTGTAATTGCTCTTGAACCGGCCACTTGGGACAGTCCGCTCTTCACCAAAGCGCTTGGGAACACACAAATACACTTCGCCGTTTTTGTAGTTTGCCCAAACCATCATAACCCGGCTAGCAGTGTCTCTTTTGCGCTTCAGGTCTGCATACCAGCGGAATAGGTTCTTTAGCATTCGGAAGCGGTCTGGACCCGTGAACTCGCCTTGTGGGGCCGCTTGACTGCCTGCTATAACATTAGCCAAACGAGCGCCGGAAATCGCAACCTGATTTGCTGACTGTGAAATTGCCCGCCCTGCTCGGTTCAGGCTACTGCCACCGCCGTTTATGAAGCGCTTGGGGCTAGGTCTAAGACCGAAATCCCCGGCCACTGTTACGTCCTTGAAATACTGTCCGCGTCCATCGACCCACCAGCCGCCTTCCTGGGCGGCTACCACGTCCTCTGCGAAGGGTTCATCTTCACGTATTGACTTCGGTGAAACGTCAAAGCCAAATTGACGGAGTGTTTTTCCAGTTTGTATATCGAAGATATACAGAGCATACATGAACGGCCCTGAACCTTCGGGGCCAGTAGGGTTAGGGGAGTTTCTAGCAAACTGATTTCTGCGCAAAACATCCGTATTGTCTAGCTCTGTTGTGTATCGTGTGTCACGCGACATTTCCCTACTCCTGTTATAGGATAGTTTTCATATGCTTAGGGTCTTTCCTGTAGCATTCTTCTATCCAGTCGGCCCCGGCGTCAAAGTTCTTTTCATCCAATTCGAAACCTATATAGTTTCTGTCCAGCTTGACTGCTGCGACCCCCGAACTACCGGACCCAAAGCAACAGTCCAGCACAGTCTCACCCGGCTTTGTGTAGGTCTTAATCAGGTATTCATATAGAGCCACGGGCTTTTGCGTTGGGTGCTTCCCTCTGAAGCGGTCGCGAACACTGAACTCCAGGTAATTTGTCGGGCACTTGTCTGTATAAATCCGCGTTGACTCCCGCCACTCCTTGGAATGCTCAGTGTTGCCCCGGATAGGAATCGCTTCGCTCTTAGTGTGCCCGCCCTTCTTGATAGGTTTCTCTCGCTTTTCCATCTGTCGATAGTACACCGGCGTTCTGGAATCTTCACAAAACACAAGTACTTCTTCCATTACTCTCAGCGGCGTCTTATCCGCCTGGACAAAGTTCCCTGCAAATTTCTTATCCCAATACCAAGTATAGGCGTAACGCTCGATATTGCTGGAAATTAGGCGCGATGATAAGGGTTGTGAGGCATTGAGCACAATTGCCCGCTTTGCTGCGATGCAATGGTCAAAAGCAGACCACATTTTATCAAAAGGAATCACATCATCCCAACTGCATTCCGTCGTACCATAGGGCAAATCCGTCAGTATCAGGGCTACAGATCCCTCGTCAAGGTGCTCAAAAACGCCCGTTGTGAAGTCCTCATTGAAAAGTTCGTATTTCATCTACTCTCACCGTTGATTGACTCAACTCAATTATGATAAAGGATCTGCGTCTTTGTCCACGACATCGGGCAAAGGACAAGGTATTTTGCCCAAGCTGGAGGTCAATTTATCTGCATTCAACACCATTTTTATCGCGTCATTTACGGCGTCTGAGAGCTTGTTTGCCGCGAGTACCTTCTGGATTGCATCCAACCCCTTCAAGTACTGTTGGACCGCCAGGGCGGCGACTGTATCGCTCCCTGGTAGGGTAGGGATTGCAGCAATGACCGGGGCCAATGCCTTTTGGGACTTCTGGAGAAGTTCCTTTTTCAGCTTATTCGCCGCCACCAGCGCAGTGATATCCAAAGGTGATTTGACTTCCGGCATTTTGCAACCGGGATTTGGTTTCATTGCAGGCATGGCTATTCTCCCCGTAGCACCGAAGTTAGATAGTTTTCTGAGTTGTTGACTATATCATCCGCCGCCGCATCTATCGGCGCTTTGATGCCCGCAAGAATCAGTTTCAGCCCAACTACCGGCGGGAGCACTGATAACGGTGGGATTCCAAAGATTGTCTCAAAAACCCCAATCAATGCAGAAATCCCCTTCAGAGCAATCAATACCGCCGAAACAGTAGGTTGTTTGGCAACTGCGGAACCCCCGCCGTCGCCGTCCGTTGCAACAACCGTCTCTCCTATCAAGTTCAGACTGGTTCCAGCCACCGTCACAGCGCCCCCTGGAGCCACCAAGCTAATCCGTTGCCCCGCGTCCTGTAGCTCCAGGGACGTTTCCCCTGTCGTGATTAGAATCCCCGTATCACCGCTTCTATATGTGTGCCCATATTGGTCTGTAACACTGACTGAACCATCTTCATCCAGGTGGATAACCCCGCCTTGCCGGTGTTTGATTGTAATGGACTTCCCCTGGAACTGTATGTATTGCCCGGTTCTATGGGTGATTGTGAAGTCACCCCTTTTGTCAATCGTGAAGCCACTGTTATTCCTTCTGAAACGATAGCGCTTTCCATCCGACCCCAGCGCCGAATCCTTCAGGTTGTAAGGACTACTGAACCACCCCCGGATTACAGGAAATTGAACGACTCCACCAATGAAGTCCACAAGCACCCAATCCCCCGACATATCCGAAGCGCTCAAGCTCTGACCGCTGTACAAGGCGTCTATCTCTTGGGCGGTACTTCCGTTCGGGATGTCCTCTGTAAAGTCGGCAGGCTCGTCCTCAGAGGGTCCTATACGGCTGGATTTCTGCTGTGTAACAATACAGTGAGGCAGAATCCAGTTTTCCTCCACATCGCTTTGGAGTACCAGGACATCCGCCTCGATATAGGCGGCTTTCTGTTGCCCGTCGCTATCGCCCTGGAGTGTCCTTAGCAACAAATTTCCCGGTGAATCCGATGCGTGAACATTCAGCACAACACCCAAGACAGGACCATCTATCTTGGAAACCCCGTAATTCCCGTGCAATTGGAGCCCGGATTGCAGCGGGTCTCCATTTAAATCAAATCCCCAGTCATAGTCTCCATCATCGCTCATAACAACCCTCTAAGCCCCTATTTACGGAACAATCCAGTCATCAGGTCCAGGACCTTCATCAAGAATTCACGCGCTCCACTGTACATCTTGTTCTTTAGTACCCCGTGCGCCCACGGCGGTCGCCCTGCATCGGCCCTGTCCTGTTTCACCGGGTGTACCGGTGGTAGCGGGACTGGCTTTGCCCTTGAATCGTACTCTTTGATAGTGTCCTCGATCTGCTTTGTGGTGATTGCAAGCCCTTTGTTATCAAGGAAACGCAGTGCCTTTTTCGCCGTGGCTATCGTCCTTTTGGCCTCTGGTGTCTCCTTCAGCCCAACCAGATAATCCGACAAAGTCCCGGTAGGAAGGATCGATACGCTCTCAAACTGTGCCACAACCTTTGTAAACTCCTGCACTTTCTCAGCATCACCGGTTAATCGACTTCTTAGAACCTTCGGCTGTTTGCCCGCTGGCACGTCTACACGGGGGATTTCCTTCCCGACTCCTCCAGCCTCAGAGCTATAGCCGAAGATTTTGACCGGATCTGGCGGGGCATAGGGCATAATCAACCTTGGGTCACTGAAACCAGAGGGTTGCCCTCTTGTCACTGTGAGGTTTGTTCCCAATTGCCCGCCGTTCTCGCCGTGTGTGAAGCTGTGATTGACGCTTTCGATGTAAAAAGACTCTTCCGCTGTAGACCAATCCACGTCAAGCACCATTCCAGCCCGCGCCATTGGACACGGGCGAATGCTGAACGTTCCAGCCCGATACCAGGGCGAATGCTGATACCAATTATCGTAAGCCATCAAGCAACGGACTAAGAAATCGAGCCCCTTTTTTGAACCCACTTCCCCGCCGCCGGTGTACATGAATTTTGTAGACATATCCCGCAGTCGGAGTCCGTATCTCGTGATAGATTCAGGCAAAAAGATAGGCACAAGCCCATCTAGCAACAGTGTGAATTTTTGGTGTATCTGGGTAAGTGGGATCGCCGACTGTGTAATCATGAAAAAGTTAAACATATCATTGTCACTGAGCCCTAGCTCATACTGCCTGATGTCCGTCACTTGAATCTTGAGCCGGTCAACCGCTCTGTTCGAACTTGCTAGAGCCGCCGTTGTAATACTACTAGACAAACCGCCCAAGGATTGTGATAGGCTTATTCCGCCCGGTGCTAGGCTGTTTCCGAGAAGGTCTTTCTTTGCGGATGTTTCTTGCTCTGCTGGAAACCTGTCACCCCGGCCCCGTTGGGAAAAGAAGACATCCCCAAAGCGTACTTGCTGGCGGGCACCTCCAGAAAGGCCGCTAGGAACCTCATAGACTTCATTACGCCATGAAAAGGGTCTTTCCCTCAGGACTAACGACGGAGTGAGCTTAGGCACCATCCCCCATTCATCCTTGCCACGGGATTTCTTGATTCTGCCTTGCTCGTCCCGCTCCGGTAGTATCGAGATAAACATCTCGTTCATGATGGGATTGCTGTTTTCCTGCATCAATCCCCAAACACTTCCCCGCTGTTCATGGGTTGGAGTGTTTACGACCGCTCCAGAAACGTACAAGTCTTCGACATAGGTAAAGAAATCCACTATCACAGCCAAAGATCGGGCCTGAAACTCCCCTTTGACCGACTCCAGAGCCCTCTTGACGAGCGTTGCTTTCTGAACTCCCTTGACCCCGCGAACGTTGATATATCCCAACGCTTCTTCGATGGCAAGGGCTTTTACGAAGCTGGCTTGTATCCGTTGACTGCGTTGTTTTTCTGACCCAAACCCCGCTGGATAGGACTTTGGCATCAGAAGTTGACCGCCGAAGCCAAGATACGCTAGAGCCATGGACCTTGGGATGGTTGCAGGCGACCCAGACAGAGGAATCCCCATTGTCAGAGTCGCCAAGCCCGGAAGCATCGAACCAAACAGACTTTTCGGCCCCAACTGTTGATTGTAGTAAACTGCGGTCT
>Ga0255052_10001744_pt1 | contig 16159 bp, 20 predicted proteins | sample JV7_2_21_MG_FD_188632 | JGI IMG/M metagenome (GOLD analysis project Ga0255052, IMG submission 188632) | Seawater microbial communities from Jervis Inlet, British Columbia, Canada - JV7_2_21 | ecosystem: Environmental > Aquatic > Marine > Inlet | place: Canada: British Columbia | collected...
CAAAAGAAGAACAAGCACAATATAATAGTGCTAAAACAGATGAGGAATTAGCAGATATTTGTATTGTAGATGCTAGGAAAAAAGGAGCACAATTATTAAAAAAGGAGGTTATAGATTAAAAATAAAATGGCTAGTCTTGATAGTGTACTTAATGTTATGGTACCTGTAATTATTGTTATAGTATTTGGATATCTTTTATATAAACCCTTAGCTCCTGCATTATCAGGATTAGGTAGATTTATTGCTAGGATATTTGGTGGAATAAAAAGGAAAGCAGCAGGAGAAGAAGAGATAGGAGATTTAGATTATGAATAGAGGATTAACAAAAGACAATACTAAACAACTCTTTAAATGGGAAGGTTGGAAAAAAGAATTAATGTGGATTATTATATTTATAATTTTTTTTATTATGGTTTGGGCATACTATACAGAAACTAAAAGTTGTAAAGATATGATACAAACAGAGTGTTTTAAGACATGTTCATTTGAAAATGCTGTGGAAAAAGTTAGGAAAGCAAATCCCACAGCGACGTTTCTTTGTAATTATGAAACATTAAGTTGTGAGATGTCAGGAGTAGCAGGAGATCTACTTAATGTGGGAGGCCTTAATCTAACTATAAATGATGTATGACTATACCAATAATTCATTCGAGAATTCATGCTAAGTTAGAAGAAAGGGCCCAAGGTAATATTTTAGGATATCCCTTTATAAAAGAATGGATTGGGAGAATCATAATAAAAAATGGAGGGTTACCTAAATCAGATATTCATATTACTATCTTAGATATGATAGATCTAGGTTTATTAAAAAGAATTAGCAGATTAAAATTCCAAATACTAAAAAATAAAGACAAAAGGTTGAAAAATAAAATACTTTAAATTACTATTTTCTTTTCTTTTTTGTTTTCTTTTTCTTCTTCATCTTATTTTTTACCTCCTTATAAATTATTTACTAACTTTGAAGTTGGTTTAAGTAAAGAATTCCCAACTAAAATATTTGTAAAACCTTTTATAATTTTTTTTGGTTTCACAACTTTAATTTTCTTATTTACTTTATTAGGTACAAGTTCCAATCCTTTACTAAATAAGGCTAAGCTTTGTATTCCTATTATTGCTTTTAAAATTCTTTTTTCCACTTTCTAAAAAAGCTAGAATGAAAAACCCTATATATTTAGCAATCCTTCTTTTCTCATTATTGCATAAAATAATCCTAGTGAAATTACAAGTAAGGCTATTGCAAAAAAACCTATCGCAACATCTAATGTACTTCTTCCCCATGACTGAGTTATGTAAGTATCTGGACAATAACTGTATGTTGTAAAAGTTGTGTTCCCACTTGAATTGGTCAATGCTGTTGGCATCCAAGTAATTGTACCATCTGAAAAAGTATAATCTGTATCCAAAGTTAAAGCGATAGTATTATTTCTCAAAGCCACATTAGTCATTTCACATTCGGTTTCTCCTGATTTCCATCCATCTGCACCTGTATAAGCAACTGCTACATCTGTAGTTATAGCTGAATCTATTAAACCCGCTCCAACAACTGCTCTTGATGGAGAATTATCAACAGATTCGTTAACCACATTAGTAAATACAACAACTTTTTGTTCTTCTGTAGCGGATACAGTTAGTAAAGATACTCCTACTATTAAAGCCATAAAAGCACCAACTAAAAGGACTACTGTTCTATTATCTGCCATTATTTATATACCTCCATTAATTTATTTATGAATATGTCCATTTCTCTCTCCTTGACATAGAGTTCTCTTTTACTCTAGCCCTTCCATCTAAAAGTGAAACCTCTGTCTGTTGAATAGGAATTTGAGACTGTTTATGAATTTCTTCTATGTGTCTTCGTCTTCTCATTCTATTTACTGCTGCTTGTCTAGCAAATGGTGCAATATGTTGAATTCTTTGTAGTTCTATTTGTTCTTGTATTTGTTGAATATTTTGAGTTGGTATTTGTTGAGGAGGAAATCTTTGACCTGGTCTTCTTATAGCACTTCTTAATTGCCTTGCATCCACAATCACTCTTCCCTCTTCTGGAGGAATACCTCTTCTTGCTAATGTTTGTAATTCTTTTGTATCTCTCATCTCTGCAATAGTTCTAGCTCTTCTTCTCATGGCTTTTCTAATACTATAAAATTCTGTTGCTGGAATTTGTTTTCCAGTAATAGGATGTCGATGAACATAAATTCCTTTGGGCCTTCCAACTCTGCCTTTAACTTTTCTAATACTAGTTCTCTTTCTTCCTCTTTTACCTCCCATCTTTTTTGTTAATTGTCTATGAACAAACCCTCCAATTTTTCCAGTTGGTGATCTTTTAAATTCAACTTTTCCCTTTGCTTTTTTTAATTTCTTTAATTTTCTCATAGCAACTTCTTGGGGAGATCTCCACCCTCTTTTCTTTTTTCTTTCATATCTTTTAATTCCTTTTTCCAATTGTGGTATAGTTGCTTTTTTTATTCCCATTTTATACTCATTATTAATACCCCTTTTCTTTTAAACATTGACAATTTAATCATGTTCTCCCAGAATTAACAAAATTTATTAATCCTTGAAAAGCATATAAAATTGCAATTATACCAAAGAGAAAAGCTGCTAATCCTCCAACATACCCAATGGCAAAAGTCATAACAAATAATCCAAGTAACATTATTAATAGTTGTGGAGACATCTTTGTAACCATTCCAATAAAAACAAAAAAGGCTACAAAACCTAATGCAGAAATTAAAATTCCTCCAAAAACATTCTCTACAAATAGATAAAATAAATCAAATCCGGCTACCATTAATCATTTCCCCTCCAGAATTTAAATATAACATATATATAAGCCAAAATAAGTGGAGTAATCATTAGTGTTGTTATGTATGGTGAGAAAGCATCAAAAGTACTACTTACTCTTTGGTGAAATTCAACTAATCCCATTCCAAAAGATAAAAAGATAGTTGATATTCCTGCAAACACTAAAAAATCAGATTTAATAAAAAAAGAACCAATGACTATTCCAGCTAACCCCACAAGACCTAATGTATCTTGAATATAATCTATTAAAGATAAATTACTCCAAGCACTTGGATTAGTTATAAGTGTCCATAAACTTGAACCAGGTATAGATGCTCCTAAGAACATCACCATTGCTAAATTTATGGCTGCTACTAAAAGCACAGCATTAAGCAATTTTCCCATTATCCTCTACCCTCCGCTAATTTATTAAACATATATCCAAAACCTATAAGACTAGATATCATTGCTACACTATATTTATCAATAAAGGGACTAGTTCCAGTATAAGACATAGAAAAAAATCCAGCTACAGATGCTATCCATATAAGAGGGACAGCAAACAGCAATCCCCCTCCAGCTGTTTGCATATCCCATCCTGTTTTATAACAAATAGCTCCCATGATAATAAAAAGAACTAAGAAAAATAAAATAATTCTTGAATACTCTTGTCTTCCAGCATCATCACCAAATAAATCTAAGTTCCTAAGATTCTGAAAAAATGATTTTATTGTTCCTCGAGTTGGAATATCTGTAGTTAAGATAGCCCAATAAGCATCTGCATCAAGAATAAAATATCCATCACCCACGTCGGCAGAAAATCTAGCTCTTATACTTCTATTAGTAAAAGTATTAAGAGAAATTGAAAGATTTCCCCCACCAGAGGTTGAACCTGTTGTTGTACCTAAAACAACAGAGTTATTATTTAATAGTTCAAGTTTATAAGCTATTAAATTTCCTTTAGTGTCGCTGATATTAAACCAAAAATCATAAGTAGTATTCTGAGATAAAATTCCTAAGGAAGGGCCATAGGTCCATCTTAATCCTTCTGATTCAGAAGTATATTCTGTATCTCCAACTGCTGTAGTCATAACAAGAGTATAAGTTGAAGAAGAAGGCCTAACTGTAACTGTCACAGAAGTATAACCTGTTTTTGTAAATACAAATTTGTGGTCATAATTTGGATTAAGCCAAAATGTAACTGCTCCTGCACTATCTGTCTCTCCTGTTTCTAATGTTGTCCACACTCCAGATATTTGTCTCTCTACTGTCACAGAAACTCCCTCTATTGAACTTCCACTTGAAGTCTGAACTTGGTACACAGAATAAATTCCATCTGACGACGATAAAAGATAAAGAACTGTATTAGTTGTTGTGTTTGTGAAATCAGAGTCTATTAAAGAATAAGTTCTTTGAATATAACTATCATTATTAAATTTAAAGGTTAAATTTGTATTTATTGTTCTATCTAAAGGATAAAAACAAAATCCATAATTAGTATTTGAATGGGTAGTATTAGAATAACTTAAAGTTTTATAATTAGCACCATAACTTCCCCAATAAGTCCATGTAGAACTATCAACATTAGCACCCATAAATGATCCAGAGACTTCATCTTTAAAAGTAAAGTTAAGATAGACTTCTGTTAAGGTGGAATTACATAAACCTAAAATAGAAGAATTAATCCACTGACTTTGAGAACTTGTATTCTTCTCTATTTCATCTGCTACTAAATTCCAATGAAAATCATTAGAACCAACATTTGAAGAGGAGAAGTTAAACAATTTACTAGCTTTCCAAGAATCTCCAGCAGTATTTACTGGAGTAATAGAATAAGAAGTCCCATTATACCATAGAGTTGTTGTCAAATTACTTGCTGAAGAATTGAGAGTTAAATTAATCCATCCACTAAACAATTCATATTCTGTAGTTGAAAATGAATCAGCTTCATCAGTAATTAAATATTTTTCTTCTGTTCCAAGAGTAAAAGTATCTTCAAGAGGGTACATAGTAGTTTGATAAATTCTTTCTTTCTTAGTGGTATTACTAGAATTTGTAACTCCAAACCATAATTTATCTATTGCACTTATATTGGTATTTGCATTATTCCATGTATTTAATTGAGTATCAAAAACATCTGTTGTTCTTGTATATATATTTGAAAGATTAGTAAACATACTAGAATAATTCCATAACATAAATATTGTGTCATCGCTTCCATCTTGTCTTGTATCTACCCATCCAGAATGATTTGTGGCACAAGGTGCACACCCTGTTTCTTCTACCCAATCAAAAGATAAATTTCTATATCCTACATATTTTATATCTCCATTACCCCAATCCCCTTCAAAAGGGATATTTGAATTATTAGAAAAATTTTTAGGTTCTGCACGAATTAGTTCATATCTATCATAAAAAGTATAATTAATTATCTTTGTATCATTATAACACCCCCATTGTTTCATAATATCTCCATCTATATTCATTGTACATGTTGGACTTTTATCTTTTCTAAAATAAAAAGTTGCACCCTCTGATATAGCAAAACCACTTGCTGTGGGGGCAGCATCTCCAGGTGCCCAAGCATATCCATCAACATCAGTTAAAGCCCCCCCAATAAATTTAAGCCCAAACCCAGTGATTAGATTTATTGTTAGCTCATCTCCAGAAGAATAACTATTATCATCTAGTTGAGCACCAACAGAATAATTTGGAGCACTTACACTAGTAGAAGTATCATAATAAACAGAAAAAATAGTTGTTGTTGAGGCAGTAACATTTGCTTGAAAAACAATATTAGCCCAAGTAGTATCATAAGAAATTACTTGAGAAGGAACTTCTGTTCCACTACCATCACAAGAACCATCAATTATTCTTATTTCTTCTGTAGCATTTGAAATTGTTAATCCAGTTATATTAAAAGTAATAGGCTCATAATTTCTAGTATAACCTTTTGATTCTGTTAAAGTAATATTTTTACATTTTTCCCACGTTGAATTATACCACGCTGCATCTACCATTCCCATTCCAACTAGTAAACATATTCCAATTATCACTAAGAATATTTCAAACTTTTTCATTCATACCTCCTAGTATCCGCCGTATGCTGCTGGAGCTTCTGTTACTTCTCCACGAGTGATTTTATAGACGAGACCACCAAGAACACCTAATATCAAAAATGGTAACATCAAATCTATAATAGTACATGACAAATCATCTTCTTCATAACTACTATCATAAGATTGATTCGTCGATGGACAACCACCAGACATAGCCGTAGCGTCTTTATCTATATAGCCTGCACAATTTAAAGAATTGCACCCACGAGCTTTGTCAATAAGATTCTTAGTTGCTGGTAAAGTTGCTACAAAGATAAGCAAAGCCATGACAATAAATAAAATACCTATCATAAGCATCTGACCTTTCTTTGGTTTCTTTTTTACAAAAGGCAATAAAGGGTCTCTTGAATAACTTATTTTTGGCTTAGGATATTTCATTTTCTCTACATCTTTCTTAAATATCTTTTTAGCTCCTTTTTTTTCCCAAACTTTCATGCTATCCTCCTATCAAATTTAATTAAAAACTCCAGCCTAAAAGGCTGGAGGCTCAAGTACGGTTGAGGAGACTTGAGTATTATTGCCACCATTCTTTTCTTTTTCTCCTTGCTGCTTTAATTTCAGTGACTTCTAATGGTGATACTAATCTTTTTCTTTTTCTTTGAACAAGTACACCAGCTTCTCTCTTCGCTGGTCTAAAAAAACCTATTGGGCTTGGAACTACAGGAATAATTCCTCTTCCAATCTCTCTAATCCTTAATGAGGCTGCTAATGTCTCTCTAACTCTTCTTTTTCCTCTTTTTACTGCTTTAAGAAAAGGTTCTGGCCCTCCAATAGGTATAAACCTTCCTCTTCTTCTAACTTCAGCAACAAATAATCCTCTTGGCTTCCTTCTTGGTCTCCTAAGAGTATCTTGGATTTCACCAAATCTCCAAGGAACAACCCTCTTAGGAATTCTTGGTGGGGGTGGGGCTCTGGGTATAATTTTTGGAGTAACTTTTAATGTTGGTCTAAGAGTTGGCTTTAAAGCACTTTTTGTTTTTAGGGCTGGTCTCAGAGCCATTTGTGTTTTTAATGTGGTTTTGATCTTAGTTAATGGTTTTAATGCAGTCATGGGCTTTAAAGCAGGTTTTAACACTGTTTTTAATATAGACTTGAGCTTTGTTTTTAATATAGACTTGAGCTTAATTCCTGGTTTGAGCCCCAACATTTCTACTGGAGCAACTTTAACTACTGGAGAAACCTTGGCTTTAAGAGTCACTTCTGGAATATCAATAATAGCCATTGTTCCTTGAGCTTTCTTTATTTGTGTCTCTGTTAATCCTAATCCTCCCACCATACGAGGGATACCTACTAATGATTTTGTCATAGGTTCAACTCTTGGTTTTGGTGGAACAAGTTTTGTAGCTTTTGGTTTAGGAAACCCAACTGAAGGAGGAATTAATGGTGTTTCTTGAACTTGTTTTACTCCTAGAACTTGAGAAACTCCTTTCTTTGAAAGTTTTGCTTTTAATTTCACAGGGACAAACTTTGCTTTTGTTATATCATATTCAATCATAGAAGGAAACTTCTTAACAGGAATTTCTGCTAAAATTCCTAGAGACTTTGGAACTTTTCTTGGAACTCTATAAAATGGTTTTGTAATATCTTTATAAGCTTCTGTCGTCTTAAAAAACTTAATAGGAAATTTATCTGGCACTATTTTAAAAGGTGTTGTTTCCATTCCAATATAAAACTGTTGTGTTCTTTTCCCAACTGGCTTTGTCCAATCATAACTAGAGATTCTTGCTTGAGCTAATTGTGCTTCTTCTGTAGTAACCATAGGCTTCCCTAAAAATGATTCAAAAACTTTTCTTTCTGGTTTAGGTAATTTAGGAATTTGTTCAAAAGATATAACTTCCCCTTTCCCAGTGGTGGGAATATATTTTCTTGATGGAGTTAATTTTCCCCTCGTCGCTAATTCAAAAACCTGTTCCTTAGTTGCTCTATAAGGCACTTTACTTACTCTACCAACTTCTGCTAGATAAGGAGTATCTCCAGCAACAAACCATTCGCCACCTTCAAACCTTCCTTTCAACCCTAAAGCTGGTCTAAGAACATCAACTTGTGGTTTAGTAACAGGAGTCCAATCAAATTTTGGTTTCATACCAAAAAATTCCCTTATTGGAGTAGTAACTTTTAATTCTGTTTCAGGTCTATAACCATATCTAACAAAACGAGATAATCTTTTTCCATAAGGATCAACATAACTAACCTGGGCTGTTCTTGTGAAAGGTTCTCGAGCAAGTCTCTTTCCAATTATTTTTGGCCGAAACGCTCTTGATCCTAAACTAACAGCACCAACACCACTTAAAAATCCTGCCTCTATCCTAGTTCCAAGTGGTCTATAAGATTCACTTGGTCCAAACGCAGTAGCAACCCCACCAGCTAATAAAGCACCAGAAGGAACAAAAGCATAAGGAGCTATAGTACCAACAAACTCTGTGGCTTTTCCAATCCCAGTTGGAGTAAAAACTCTTGTCTCTCTTTCTGGCATAATAAATTCTCCTCCTATAGTTACTCGTTGAGGCACTATAACTTCTGGAGTAGTATAAGAATAACCTTCCTTTGGAATTCCAGCAAACCTAGCTGCTTCCTCTGCCGTTACTCCAGCTACACGACCTGCAATTCTAGGAAGAGTAATAATTCCTGCTTGCGAAACATCTGCTGCTGCCTTCCAAGGAGTTACAGGTTCATAAGCACTATAAGATAATCTAGGATCATAAACTCCAGGTTCAAATAATTTAGCATAAACCTGTCTTGCTCTCGTGACTGCCCCTCCTATTTTCCTTTCTATCCAAGGTTTAGGTGGCTCCATTGTTAATGGTTGTGGTGTAGGTACTTCTCCACCACCAACAAGAGGTAACATTGGTTGCTGTACTTTTTCAAAATAATCCTTAGCTCCTTCTTTAATCCTTCCAAAAGGAATATAATCTTCAACATAATGTTTAGGCCTTTGTCTAACCTCAAACTTATCACTTACTTCCCCTGGCATATAAACTATTCCACCTGGTTCTGATTCCTTAGCTAATCTTAAACCAGCAGAAATAAAATCTTCCTCTGGAAGTTCTTTAAATTTAATATCCCAAGGCTCTAATTTAGCTGCAACTGCCGGGACTTCTAACATCTCTGGAGTTAACTCTTGTGTAGTAATACCTAATTCCCCCATCCTTTTTCCTAATTCTTTTTCCCACATCTTTTTATAAGATTCTGTCTTAATGGCTCTTCCTTCAAGAATTTGTTGTAACTTTTGTTGTACAGATTTAGGTGCCTCTCTTGTCATATATTCTTTCCCTTCCTTTGCTAATTCTTGTGCATAATCCCATTCTCTCTGCTCAGCTGCTCTTGATGCTTGTGCAGATTCAGCCTCGCTAACTTTTTGTTCAAATTCTCCAAGTTGTTGTTCTCTAGCCATTAATTCCTGCTCAGCAACCCCTAATTTTTGAGTAGCAGCAATTCTTCTCTTTTTAAGCTTAGTTTGTTCTATTCTCCTTTTTACCATTGCCATAATTCCACTACCTCTTAACTGTTCTTGAGTTTGTGTTTGGGGAGCTGTTTGTTGAACTCTCAACTTCTCAGCTTCTAGTATTTGTCTCTGCATACCCAATTGTGTTTGTGCTGTTTGTAATTGTTGTCTTGCTTCTTGTGGTGTTACCATTCGATATCCTCCTTCAAATTAATATTAATCCATCTAGGACTCTTACCTTTCTTAGTCTTAATTATTTGTTCAATTTTTTTCTTAGGAAGAGTTATTGACAATTGCTGTGTCTTTCTATTAATAAAAATTTTTCTCTTGAATTTCATTTTTACTAGTAAAACTAAAACACTCTTTCTTTTAAACCTTGATAATTAAAATGGATATCTATCTTCTTCTTTTTGTTTTTGAAATTCTCTAAAAGCTTTTTCAATATTAGTTCCCCATTTTTCCAAATCAGATAAAAGTAAAGCCAATTGCTGAAAATTATCTAAAGAAATTTCATTCTTATATTCAAAACATCCTCGGCCTTTGCTACCTTTTTCTTTTATTCTAACTATTAAAGTTTTACTCATTTTACAAAAACAAAATCAAACCTATTATAATCACTACAATGACCCCAATAATTATGCCTATATTTGGTTTCTTCAAAGCAGACTGTTTTTGAATTGCTCCTAACACAGCCTTAATAAGTGGTACATCAGCTTCGGTATCATCTTTCCTAAACTTAACCTTATCATAATCTTCATTAGAGACTGGCATTCTATCTATCTCTCTATGAATGTACCAAAAATACTTTCCAAATCTCCACAAATACTTAGGATTTATTATATGTGCTTTGTTATTCACCACAATAATATTTCCAGAAACAACCTTACATAACTTCCATATAACATCTTTATTCTGTGTAAGATATTGAGACACCACATAATCAGGCATTCTTTTAATCTTATTTAACTTACTCTTTGCTTTAAAAGGAAATCTAAATTTCTTTTTACCTTTTCTTTCAAATAGTCTCTGTTCTAATTTAGCTTGTTGTGTTTCCAATCTTTCTATTCTATTCATTTGAATAATCCTTTCTTCTTCTGTTGTGGTTGAAGATTTTGGATATTATATTTTCTTGACTTTGTAGTAAATTTTCTTTGACTCACAAATAACTCTGGAAGCCAACCATCTTTAGAAGATGATGTTGCCAAAACTATTTCTGCTTGTTTTTCAAAGAATTCAGCAAATCCAATATGATTTAATTGTCGGGATAATAAAGCTATTCTTTGCATATCTCTAACAGAAATATCAAGCATACCTAATTCTTCCTTACTAAGATTACCAACCTTACTTGAATCACTTCTCTCAATAATTTTCCAAAACAAAGAATAAAGATCATACTTACCCTTCACCGTTGGGGTAACGTCTTCAGCAAGATCGTGCTGCATTTCCATTTGATCCTCTGTATTATCTTCAATCGAATCATTTTCATAATCATTTGCATCAATATATTCCTCAACCATTTACTTAAACCTCCTTACAACTATATTTATTATTCCTCTCCTCCTTCTTTAGATAAGTTATGAATAGAAGCTAGGATTAAAACCAAACCTATACCTAAACACACACCAGCAATTCCTCTAGTATATAAATCAGCTAAATTACCAACTCCATAAATCATAGAATATACTCCAGATAATAAAAACAAAATTCCACTAAAGAAAGTCATAAAATCTAAATCAACAACATATGCTAATATAAAAAGAATAGCAGCAGCAATTAGTAAAACTAAAAAAAGAGTAAATCCCATATCTCCACCAGTAGTAGTGATATCAAATTCAATATTTTCACAAGAAAAAACATTATCTTTATCTCCACAAACAGAATAAGTATACTTCCCAAGAATAGAAGTTGAACAGAAAGCGTAAGTATAATCCACACCCTCTTTAGTCATAGCTACATCATATTTTTGGATAGAATAGTTAGGGGAAGGATATTTAATACTAGTTAAATTAACATAAGTACAATTATCACAAAGTTGATATAAATTTACACATTCATCTTGTTTAAAAGTTCCTAAATTACTTGCAGCACCAACTACAGACATTAAAAATACTACACTTAATAAAAATATATATTTTCTCATAGGGCTTCACTCCTTTGGTTTTCAACAAGTAAACATTCATCACCAACAAACCTCTCATTATAATTTGTAACATTAGCATTGAAAGTAACTACACCACTAAAATCTGTTACTATAAAAATATTATTCCCTTGCATATCACAATTTTCTGTAATATCACAATTATCTGAGCAATCTATTTCCCAATCTCCAGAACCAGGACAATCACAAGTATCTACTGGTGGGGCTGCTTCACAGCTTCCAGTATTTACTATTTTGGTTGAAACATTATAATTAGTTCCTCCATCATCACCTAACCAGTTTACTATAATGTCACAAGTTGAATTTTCAAAATAACAATTTAAATATCTCACTCTATCTATAGATGCTTCATCTTCCCACAAAACAATAGAATTCCAATTAGTTCCGCCATCAGTTGAATTTACATAATAAATATCTTGGGGGTCAGCGTCATTTACAGAAAACACCCATAAATCATTTGCTCCATCAGCAATTGTGTCTACTACAATGCAATTTTGTTGTCCGTATCCAGCAACAGCCCCTCCAATTCCAGCATCATTTTGAGTTACACCAGTAACTACTTGTGAATCTAAATCAGCACCTTTTGAAAGAATCCTCCAAATATCTAAAGTATTTGTTCCATCATCTGCTCCTGTAACAATTGTATCCTCTTGACTTATAATAATTGTAGCTGATTCAGAATGCCAATTGCCATCCCCTTCAACATCAGCATCCAATGTCCTAATTGTTCCTGTAGTGTTTGATGACCCATTAAAAAATACTGTTTCTATGTCATAACTTCCTTCAACATCATTGTCAATGAAGAAAATTTGAGCATCTAAATCCCCAAAAGACTCTATACCAACAGGAATTCTATTACCTCCGTTAAATGAATTTGCTCCAGATACTTGAAAAGGGGTTCCAGCAGCAGCATCAGCAGCATCAAAATCACCATCACCACATGTTACTCCTTCTTTAACCGCCCATATTTCTCTTTCATCACTTGTAGGTTCAGAATCATCTTCTAGTATGTAGGCAATTAGGACACAATCATTTGAATCAATAGTAATGGATGGGTATTCTACATCATCACTTCCATCACCAGAGGTAACAACAGTTTCTAAACTTCCACAACTTGCAATAAATGGGGTACTCCCAGTTAATTCACATCTTTTATAATGTAATGTATTTGCAGCATTGGTTGCCATAGTACAATGTAAATAAGTATTTGAAGCATCATGGTCAATAACACAACTAAAATCATCATAATCCCATGTACCTGCATCGAAATCTATTCCATCTGTCCAAGTGGTTCCATCTGAAGAAGAAGCTGTGTGCATATCTGAAGCAGAATCTATATATACGACGTGCCACCTATTGTTTAGTTGGTCATAAACTATCCTATGTTTAAAATTATTTCTTCCACCAGTAGCTTCATCGGTTGTTGTAACCACAGTAATATAACTTCCATTACCACCATAAAATTCAAAATCAGTAAAACCTTTTGGAATTTTTATAGTTTTATTATAAGGTACTGCTCTTTCTTCTTTTGTAATAACTTCATAACCTTTGTTATTTGAATTAACACACCACTCAGCTTCTGTTGTTATTTTAGGTATTGGAGTATCACTAAGGCTAGCAGAAACACTAATATTTTCTTCTGTACAAAGAGTAGTTCCCCAATCATAACCTTTTGGTAATTCTTTTACTCCTTCTTTAAGATAATGTTCAATTCTTATATGAGTATCATTTATCTGTCTGAATTCTGGGTGAATATATTTATCTTCTTGAACAATTTCAAACTCTAAGTGGCTTGGCATAACTCCAGAAGCAATAGAGGATATTTCTTTAGAAGCACTTATCAATGCTGCTGAAGATATTCCATCAATATATTCTGGACCTATTTCTTTAGAACTTTCTAAAACAATTGCAAAAAACCCTATTACAACTATCACAATCCATACTATAATCCCAACTTGACTTTTTTTAAACATAAAAATATAATCCTCCATTTCCATTAAAATTTAATTTCCTATTTGAGTAAAAACTAGTCTGTTGAGTAGATACAAAAAGCACATCCCATAAAATTTTTCCTTCAAAATAACAAGCAGATTGTGAACTCCCTGAATTATACCTATTTAAAAGTCTAAGTGTATTATCATCTCCACCATCTAAACAACCTGATGGAACTGTAAAATTATCAACACCACCATTTAAACCATTGTATAATTCTATCCACAAACTTGATGTGTAATTCCAACAACTACCATTTCCAAATACTCCACTTCCTTGATAAAGAGCTGTTACAGTCCAATTTGCATCTACTGTTCCAGAAGGAATTGTATAATTTTCAAATACCTTTACTTCATTACTTGGTAGTAAAGCACAAGCCTGAGTTGCAAAATTTTCATCTACTGAGTTTTCACAAACATGAGTAACATGAAAATTTCCTTCACAAGTATAAGAATCTTCTGTATCATCTTCTACTATTGCAGCTAAAACTATCCCCACACTCAACACTAAAAGTAAACCTATTATTATTTTTTTCATTTTAATTTCCTTTTGTTAATACTCCACTACCATTAAATATATGATAACTAGCTCCATTATTCCAATATCTTCCAGTTGCATTACTCCAAGTTGTACAACCAGTATCCCAACAAACTCTTACATTAGTTAAAGCTACCTGGCCAGATATATTTACTTGTCCTGTATTATCTGTATCAAACTTTACAAAAGTATTATTATCTATGGCTCCAAACATTTCACTTGTTGAGTTGATTGTATCTGTGTCAATATCTATATCACTTCTACACAATAAACTTCCATTACTCAACATTCCATAACTATAATTTCCTGTTGGGCAATTATTTTGTGCTGATAAATTTCCTTCCCAGGTTGAATTTTGTCCAACACCATCTCCACTTGGAAGATTACTTAAAAGTGAACCATCACCAAAAAAATAATTAGCAGTTAAATTGTCAAGAAAAAAAGCATTATTTCCTAATGTATTAAAAAAGTTAATACTTCCATTATAATTAACACCCATATATTGAGTTCCAGACCCAATAGATAAATTTCCAGTAATATTCACATCTTCATCAAAAACTTCAGATATATTTGTTAAAGCCACATTTGTATAATCCATTCCACTACCCCCTAAAATTAATTGTTCCAAAGTATAACAAGCTGTTGCATTACAATATTGTGTTGTAGTAATATTTGGTGTTTTTAAACTTCCAGAAAAATTTGCATCAGTACCCCAAAAACCAGTTATCCTTGAAGCTATAGAACCAAGAAAATCAAAAAATCCAGATCCGGTTATTGTTGCATTCTCATCAATTTCTAAATTAACTCCAGAGATAGTACCATTATGATCTAACCCAATAACTTCATCTCCACTTGAATTTGTAATAGTCACTCTTGGATTTGCCAACCCTTCTCTTTTTGAAGGATCATAAACTTTTTGGGATTCACTTTCTGTATATATATTTCCTTGGGTACTTTCTTGAATATCTTTAAAATCATTTACAACATCCACTTTTTCTCCATCACCAAATAAAACAATCCACCAACTATAACTATTATAGTAACAACTATAATTATCCCTACCATGAGTAGGACTTTTAGATTCATTTTCATCTTAATAAAAATGAAAAATTATGCCAATCTTATTATGACATTCCCCGAGCTATCAATAGATAATTGTGTTCCACCTGGAGTTCGTTGAATCCCATCACCATCTGATTCAAAAGTTATATTCCCAGTTACATTAAGACCTTTATCAAAATGCTGCGTTTCTGCCCACGTCACAGTTTCATTATACCTCGCTACATTTGTTAGGTCAGCTCCAGTATCTGCTGTACAAGTCATATCAGTACCATCAAAATAAAGATGTTGTCCTGCACTACAAGTTGGAAATCCAGTTATATTGTGATAATCAAGGGTGTGTGTATTTGTTAAAGATGGCAATCTTGCAAAATCTATTGTTCCTGAAGTAATATTCTCTCCAGCAATATTCATTGAATTTGCCGTCGGTGCTGCACAAGTCAAAGTAGATCCATCAAAAGTTAATCTTTCCCCTGTATCACAAGTTGGTAAATTTGTAATGTTCTGATATGCAATTGTTGTCTTATTACCAGACAAAGTTATACCTGTTAAAAAACTTCCATCACCTACAAAGTAAGAACCACCTGAAACAGTAAGATTTCCTGTCAAAGTCCCACCAGCTAAAGCAAGATATGTATCATTTAAAAACACATTGTTTTCTAAAATATACCCTGATGCATTAACCTGTCCTGTTGTTGCAACTGTGAAAATCTTATCTCCACCATACTCAATCTGAAAATCCCCTGCAACTACTAATGTTGTTACTAATATCACAATTCCTACTGATATCCAAAGCAACTTATTTTTCATTATTTTTCCTCCTGAAATTTAATTTACATATGAAATTAATACCTTCGATGAACACTCATAAACTTTGCAAGACACCATCCTACTCACATTCACTCCAGACAAAGGAATTCTAAAAAATTCTCCTTCATACTGGAACTCACAAAGCAACTCTTCACCCTGTAAATTACAATTTTGTTTAACCCAATCGTCTCCTGTTGCGTACTCTGTACATTCCTGTGCAATACATACCCATTCAGAACCATATAATTTTTCTATATT
>Ga0255052_10001745_pt1 | contig 16154 bp, 12 predicted proteins | sample JV7_2_21_MG_FD_188632 | JGI IMG/M metagenome (GOLD analysis project Ga0255052, IMG submission 188632) | Seawater microbial communities from Jervis Inlet, British Columbia, Canada - JV7_2_21 | ecosystem: Environmental > Aquatic > Marine > Inlet | place: Canada: British Columbia | collected...
CGTGACCATCGACTAGCAGACACATCATGCGAAAAATGGCTCTCCGATTCTGCCTCGGGACAAGACTAGTCCTGCGCCTTCTGGCCTGCCTTCGGGCAGGTGCAGGAGTCGTGTTGTGTCCTGGAGCGGGGGAGGGGAGTAATCAACTTGGAAACATCGAGAAAAAAAGCCGGCCTGAAGGCTGTAATGCGTTCAGGCCGGCCCTGTGCGTGTCTGGTTTCATGTCCTATATGAAAGGAATCAGGCACATACAGGCAGTTTTGATAACTCTCGTTCTCGTCTTATTACCTGTTTCTGCGAAGGCTGTACCTGCAGGAACACCGATTACGAACAGCGCCCGTGCTGACTTTAACCTGAACAGTACCAGTATCTCCTCTTTTTCTAACACGGTAACCATCCTGACGGTTTCAACGGACACACCATCGACGGTGGAATTTGCCAGATATGCACCCTCGTCTCCCGACTTCATGGTCACGGTCCTTGCCACGGAATATTTTAGCACCACTGCCGGCACTTTCGTTACTGCTCCCGCACCGGTGCCGCCCGGTGGCGGCCCCCCGATCACACTGGGTGTGCCCCTGCCCCTGGCGCTGACGAACACCTTCGCACAGACCGATCCCGTGTTCATACGCCTGACAGATGGGGACGAGAACACGGATCCGCTCACCGTCCAGACGGTTACGGTAACTCTGACGGTAAACATGTCTTCTGAAACGGAAACTCTGCGGCTTACTGAGACCGCGCCGAATTCCGGGGTATTTACAGGTTATATCCAGACAGGGCCCCGGCCGGATGTTCTTTTCGACGGCACCTTTAACGCCGATGTGGGAGCAGGTGTCGTTGTGGATTATACCGATCCAACGGATATAACCGACAGCTCTTCTGACAGCGCTTCAATCAGCCCGTCCGGTGTGTTGTACATGACAAAATCGGCTGACAAGGGGACGGTATCGGCAGGAGACTTTATCCCCTACAGGATCACACTGGAAAACACGACGGGCAGCACTGCGCCAGGCGTAGTTGTAACCGACACCCTTCCTGCTGGGTTCAGATATGGTTCCGGTTCCCTGAGCATCGATGGCGTTGGGTCACCCGACCCTGCCATCTCCTCCGACGGCGGAACCATAACTATTAGTATCGGGGATCTGCTTCCGGGTGCTTCAGTCCAGGTCAAGTATGTCCTCAAGGTCAGTGTGGGAACCAGAACCGGGAGAGCCTTGAACAGCGCCCGGGCAACTGCCGGGGTACTCGTTTCCAATACGGCGTCGGTAGCAGTTCAGGTGGTAGAGGATATTTTCAGAAGCCGGAACATACTCATGGGACGGATTATTGCCGGGGGCTGCGGTGAACCAGGGGGGTCTTCCGTAGGCCTTGCCGGAATCAGGATATTTTTGGAGGACGGCACATTTGTGCTCACGGACGAGTACGGAAGATATCATTTCGAGGGAGTGAGATCGGGCACCCATGTGGTGCAGATGGACACTGACACTCTGCCAATGCAGTATCAGACCGTTGCGTGCGGCGAAGACAGCAGATCAGCAGGCAGTTCCTTTTCAAAATTTGTGGAACTTCAGGGCGGCACCCTGTGGCGTGTTAATTTTAACGTTGCTCTCCGTCCAAGGGAAAAGGGAAAGGCGGTACTGGAACTGAGAAGCACTATTGAAGGGGGCGACATAAGGTTCATGGCCAGGCTGATGGGTGAGAGGGTGCCGATAAAGAACCTGCGGATGACGGTTCAACTGCCCGATGGTGTCAGGTATAAAAAGGGAAGCTCAAGGATCGACGGCAGGTCCATCGACGATCCCTCAGTGTCCGGCAGCTACCTTCTCTGGCGACTGGGTGATATGTCAGCCGGCTGGGACAGTGGGCTGCGATTCGACACCGAGCCTGTGGAAACGTGGAAATGGCTTGAAAAAAAGGAACCGATATCCCTCTCTACCGGGGAAGGAAAGCATAAGGCAAAGGCCGTCAGTGGCAGGATGGCAGAGGTATTAAGCAGGGCAGTTATAACTTTCGATACACCTGGAGCCGGTAACTCCAGTTCACTGCCCATCGAGAACGTTCTTCTTAAAGTTTCTGAAGAAAGCAGGATCAGGGCGCCAAAGTTTGTCCTCCATCCCCACTTCCAGACCTTCGAGGCCCGTTTGCAAAAGGAGGACGAGGAGTCGCTGGATAACCTGGCTGCCAGTGTAGATCCATCTAAAGTTGTCCGGATCTATGTTGTGGGGCATACAGACAGCCTCCCCATCGCAGAGGGAAGCAGGCACATATACTCAGATAATTACGCGCTGTCGCTTGCCAGGGCAAGGAGCGTCGCGGCCTACCTTTCCCGGGCGACGAACCTTCCGCCCTACATGTTCGCGTACTACGGTAGAGGCCCGGATGTACCTGTTGCCGACAACGATACTCCTGAGGGTATGGCGAAAAACAGGCGTGTTGAAGTAAGGGTGGTTACTGAGGATATCGTGCGAAGAACCTCGGTGGAACCGTTCCACGCAAGGAGCAGAACTGAAGTGGTAACCGTGGGCCTGCGTCCTGGAGAGAAATTGAAACAGAACGATAATCCCAATGAGCCTGAAGCAGGTACAGTTGATCTACTTAAGGACCTCTCATGGCTGGAGAAAGAGAATCGGGATCTTGAGTGGATACTGCCTGAGAAGGGCTACATGCCGCCGATTCCGAGCCTTAAAGTTGTCGTAAAACACAATCCCGATTCAAAGCTCGCCCTGCTGATCAACGGCGAGCGGGTCAGCCCCCTTAACTTCGAAGGATCGGTAACCAACGGTTCAGACACAGCTGCCCTGAGCCTGTGGAGGGGTGTTGACCTTGCAGATGGCGACAACCGGTTCGATCTCGTGGAGCTGGATGCGGACGGCGCCGAGATCGCCAGGATAAGGCGGACATTTCACTACTCAGGCCCGCCGGTGGACGTTGAGCTGGTACCTGCCCTGTCCAAGCCTGTTGCCAACGGCAAGCAGGCTCCAGTAGTAGCTGTGAGATTGACCGATAAAGCGGGATATCCCGCGAGAATGGGGATAATCGGCAGGTTCTCAGTAGATCCTCCCTACCTCCCCCACGATGAAAGCGTGTGGGACGATTCCTTAAACAGCCAGGAGAAAAAGAGGTACCGTTTCTCCGTCGGAGATGACGGAGTAGCGCTGTTGAAACTCAAACCCACATCACGATCCGGTGAAGCTGTGCTGCACATCGGCCTGGCTGACAGGAGCGAGGAGGTAAAAGTATGGCTGCAGAGCGAGCCCAGGGAATGGATACTGGTGGGGCTCGCCGAAGGAACTGCCGGCTTCAATGCGGTCAGCGGAAACATGACAGGTCTTGATAATGCCGGGGTTGAAGACAGTTTCTACACAGACGGGAAGGTCGCCTTTTTTGCCAAGGGACGGATAAAGGGCAAATGGCTCATGACCCTGTCCTACGATATATCGAAAACGAAAGATGCTACAGGCGACAGCCTTCACCAGACGATCGATCCCGACACTTACTACACATTGTATGGTGATTCAGCCGAACAGGATTACGAGGCAGCCAGCTCGCAGAAGCTTTACCTGAAGATAGAACACAGTCAGTTCTACGCTCTATTCGGGGATTATGATACCGGCCTTACGGTAACTGAGCTTTCCAGGTACAATCGCAGTTTCACCGGTCTTAAGTCGGAACTGAAGAGTGAAAAATTCGGTTACAAAATCTTTGCAGCCAGGACCGATCAGTCCTTTGTAAGAGACGAGATACGAGGTGACGGTACATCGGGGCTGTACCGCCTGTCAAACAGCAACATAGTTATAAACTCCGAAAAGGTGAAGATCGAGATCCGGGATCGTTTCCGAAGTGAGTTAATTATTTCCACAAGGGACCTTGCACGCCACACGGACTACAATATTGATTACCAGGCCGGGACACTGTTCTTCAAAGAGCCGGTTTCAGACAGGGATGGGAGTTTTAACCCCGTTTTCGTAGTGGTTGAATACGAGTCTGTAGATTCCAGGGGTCAGAAGACCACATTCGGAGGGCGGGGAACGGTGAGACTTTCCGGTGATAAGGCGGAGTTGGGTGTAAGCCTTATCCACGAGGGAAATACCGGTTCCGAGGGAGATCTCGCGGGAATTGACGCCACTGTTGAACTGGGAGAGGGGACACAACTACGAGCCGAAATCGCCGCAACGTCGTCGAAGACCGGGGTCATCGGAAAGGACGGTTCGGCTTACCTGGCTGAGATCACCCACAGCGGCAGTAAAGTTAAGGGCACGGTATACTTGCGCGAACAGGACGAAGATTTCGGGCTGGGCCAGCAAAGTGCCAGTGAGACGGGAACCAGAAAACTGGGTGTAGATGTTTCCTACAGGGCTACAGACACGGTTACCGTCAGCGGGCAGGGATTCAGGCAACTGAATTACGCGACAGGTGGTGAGCGTGAAGTCGTGGAAGCAAAAGTTGCGTACGCAAAATCGAACTATTCCGTCAGCGGCGGTTTGCGGCAGGCCACTGACACTGTTGCGGCAAGTAAGGACACGTCCACCCAACTGAATGTTGGTGGAGAGTATCTAACGATGGCGAACCGCCTGAAGCTGAGGCTTGAACACGACCAATCTCTGGGCAGTAACGATAACACTGACTATCCAACCCGAACAATTCTGGGTTCGGACTACAAATTAAGCAATGCAATTTCGCTGTTTGCCCAACAGGAATATACTCAGGGTAAAGCGGGTGATACCATTGGCACCAGGATGGGAATGAAAGCTGATCCCTGGGAGGGAGGGCATGCAACAAGTTCCATAGAGCAGGCATCCTATGAAAACAGTTCCAGGGTCTTTGCCAACCTCGGTTTGACACAGACCTTCAGAGTTAGTGAAAGGTGGAGAATAAGCGGGGCTCTGGAGCAGAGCAGAATCTTCGGGGAAACGACAAGCCTCCCCTTTAACAGTAACGTTCCGGCTTCCTCAGGAGGAGAAGACTTTACATCAGTATCTTTTGGGACATCCTTCAGCCACTCCATATGGCAGTGGAACGCGCGCCTGGAAACAAGAGAGTCAGATTCGGAAGACAAGGTTGGCTTCCTGACTGATCTGATTGGTGAGCCGGAAGTTGGTATAGGCATCTTTGCTTCCGGTACATTCTACCTTACGGACATCGTGGCAGGTGGGAGTAGAACAGATAGAGGAATCAGATTGGGGCTTGTCTACCGCCCGCTGGACTCAGACTGGATCCTTTTAGACAAACTTGATTACTTGGTACAGAAGGAGGAGGGATCGGGTGTTAGCATCGACAGCTGGAAGGTCGTAAACAATTTGAATGCCAACTACCAGAGCAGTCCGAGAAATCAAATAGCCTTCCAGTGCGGCCTCAAATACTCCACTGAGGATATAGATGGAAACCCATACAGGGATTTCGCAGGCCTGTTCGGGGTGGAGGACAGGTACGACCTCACCCAAAGCTGGGATATGGGCCTCAGGACAAGTGTACTTCACTCCTGGGAATCCGGCACTGTTGATTATTCAGCAGGTATCTCAGTCGGCTACAGTCTGATGGAGAACGCATGGCTGAGCTTCGGCTACAATTTCCTCGGTTTTGTTGACGGCGATTTTTCTGGTGCTGATTTCAGCGCTCAGGGTCCATATATCCGCTTGCGCCTCAAATTCGATCAGAAATCCATAAAAGATCTGTTTAAATAATCCCAATACCCAGGCATTCCAATACATACATCTGGTTCTTTTCAGGTGTTTGTCATAAACTGTGAATCTCATTTTTTGAAATGACCAGGTAATGACCTGAAGCTACTTTGCCTGAGGAGGGAAAACAGGAAGATGAATGGATCCAAACAGGTAGACTCAAAAGAAGTAGGTCTTGCCGTCGGCCTTATCTTCGGCAAGTACTTCCTTAAAACGGAGCACATGCATTATGGCTACTGGCCGGGAGATCTGCCCCTGGACATCTCCAACGTTGCGCATGCACAGGAAAAGTATACAGAGTTTCTGGCATCCTACATACCTGAGGGTACGGAAACGGTTCTCGATGTAGGGTGCGGTACCGGTGCCACAGCGAAAAAACTTATGGATGCGGGGTATTCCGTCGAGTGCGTTTCGCCAAGTGATTTTCTGACAGGATATGCCCGAGATCTTTTGGGTGAAGAATGCACCATCCACCAGTGTACATTCGAGGAACTGGATACAGACAAGAGGTACGATATGCTCCTTTTCTCCGAGAGTTTCCAGTATGTGGGCTTGGATGATGCTCTGACAGATGCCGGTAAATATCTGAAAGAGAACGGGCACCTCATGATCTGCGACTTTTTCAGGAGGGGGGGGGAGATCAAGAGTTTTATGGGGGGAGGACACAATATCGAAGAGTTTTACGACAGGGTGAGTAGTTCGGGATTCAGGATCATCGAGGATATTGATATTACCGATCAGACCGCACCAAACCTCGACCTTGTGGATGATCTGCTTGGCAATTTTGCCAAGCCTGTCTGGGATCTGGTTCAATACTCACTTTCCAGCAACTATCCCCGAATAAGCAGAATTCTTAAGTGGCGGTACAGGAAAAAGATCGAAAAGATGAACCGGAAGTACTTTTCGGGCTTGAGAAACGCCGAGAATTTCAAAGCAGACAAGATCTATAAGTTTTTCTTGATGAAGAAGTGTAAATAGGGAGGAGGGAGAAGGGAGAAGGGAGAAGTGTATAATTCAGGTGGCTGTTGTTGGTTGCTGGTTGTCGGTTAATGTTGAAGTTTCAGTAAATAACTATCAACCAGGAACTAGTGTTTTAAATGTCTTCTCCTCCCTCTTCCCTCCTCCCTACTCCCTGCTCGCAAGGTTCACCAGCTATTGCGGAGACTCAAACACATGAGCAGAACATCAGAGAAGAGGATATTCACCACACAATACCGCGTCACCTACGAAGATACCGATGCCGGTGGCGTAGTTTACTATGGAAATTACCTGCGATTCTTTGAGAGGGGCAGGACAGAGGCCTTGAGGGAGACAGGCTACACCGTGCGGGATTTCGCTGAAGAGGGGCTCCTCTTTCCGGTTGTCAGTGTAAAGATCGATTACAGGAATCCTGCGGTATACGATGACCTCCTGTGTATAGAAACAGAAATTACTTCCGTGGGCAGGACATCGGTGTCTTTTGCCAACAGGGTGTACCGGGCCGGTGAAGATAAGCTCCTGGTGGAGGGTGATGTTACTATTGTATGTGTTGACGGGAATCTGAAACCGAAGAGAATGCCTGTTGAAATTCGAAATGCATTGGGGAATCTTAGTGGTTAGTTGCAAGGTGTCAGTTGATAATAAATTCATAATTCATAATTTTGTACTAACAACCAACAACTAACCATTAACAACTTGATCCGATGGAATAACCATGACGGTTAATAACGACACGAACAGAGTTGACGAAGCTATACGCGTTACGAAAATCGGCGCGGTTGTCAATATCGTTCTCGTGATCATCAAGATAGTCCTGGGTTATTTTGGCGGCAGCAGGGCTCTTGTCGCGGATGGCCTTCACTCCATGACCGATCTTGTTTCGGATGCCGCTGTAATGGTGGGTGTCATCGCGGGTGCCAAGCCCAGGGATGAAAATCACCACTACGGCCACGGGAAAGTGGAGAATCTGTCAGAGATGGTCCTTGGCATTATCCTGGTTTTTGCGGGGTTGTTCATAGCTGTTGACTCGGTTAGTACCATATTCAGACCGAATATCAGTGTTCCCTCCTACTTTGTTATTCCTGTTGCGGCAGCCAGCATTATTTCCAAGGAGTGGCTATACAGGATCACTGTCAAAACAGGCAGGAAATTTCACCTGCAGTCTCTCATTGCCAACGCATGGCACCATCGGAGCGATGCCATCACGTCAGCAGGTGTACTGCTTGGAGTGACCCTGGCTGTTTTCGTCCCTAAATTTGCTATGGCGGATGCTGCTGTGGGCTTTCTGGTTGCTATCGTTATTGTGAGGATCGGCGGCAAGATCGGATGGGATTCCGCTATGAGGATCATCGACACCGCACCGGGAGTGGACTACGAGTTAAAGGTAAAGCGCATGATCCTGGAAGTACCGGGTGCCCTGGCTGTGAGGGAGATGAAGTTCAGGTATGTGGGCAATATGATAGCAATTGAGGCCCACGTTGGTATGGATCCAGAACTCACTGTCCGTGAAGGCCACGATATCGCTACAGCTGTAAAGAGGTCGGTTATGGAAAGGGACAGCAGGATCTATGACGTGGTGGTGCATGTGGAACCGGAGGAGTAATAAAGATCTTTTTCACCACAGAGTACACAGAGGACACAGAGGGGGCTTGGGTGTAAACACAAAACAAATAAGTAAGTCTGAAAAAAATTAAACGATTATCTGATGGTCTGGAGTCACATACATAAAATAAACAGCTTTGAACCTTATAATTTAGTACTCATTCGTAATTCTGTGGGCGGGAGTCCGTAATAGATCAATATATTTACTTTCATGTTTTCTACTGTAAGTATTTTCATCCAAATCCCGGTTTTTCCTCTGTGCTCTCTGTGTACTCTGTGGTTCAAAATGGGATTTAGTCAGAGATTATAGCCATAGGTTGAATAATCCAGTTCCGAACCTATTTCCCCGGTGATCAGATCCGAGTCATCGGAGGCCAGGAAGACGGCAAGGGATGCTATTTCCTCCGGATTCTTTAGATGTCCTTCGGTGTTGAAGGTTTCAAACTGTTCTGCCATGGCTTCGCTCAGAATATCCGGACCGAGCTGCCTGATCTTTTCCTGCATGATCGTGTCCATTATTCCGGGGTCCAGGGCATTGACCTGGATATTGAAGGTTCTGAGCTCCTCAGCCATTATTCTAGTGACGTGATTCACTCCTGCCTTGCTTACCGAGTAGGCTCCGAATGGGGGCATCACGATCTCTGCAAGTCCAGAGGTAACGTTGATTATCTTACCGGCTCCCTGTTTCTTCATTTGGGATATGACGGCTCGGGAGAAGAGGAAAACTCCCTTTAGATTGATATCCATCGTCTGCTCCCAATCTTCCGGCATTATTTTCTGGAAAACCCTGGGAGGACCGAGGATGGCCGCGTTATTCATTAGAATATCGATCCTGCCAAAGACCGATATAGTTTCTGCCACAACCCCATCGACCTCGCCGGAATTGGAGACATCAGCTCGAACGGCAAGGACTGTTCCCCCTTCATTCTCGATTGATGAAGCAGTTTCGGTAATCTCTTCAGGTGTTCTGCTGAGAATGACCACGGAGGCTCCCTCTCTGGAGAAAGCCTGGGCGCAGGCGCGACCTAATCCTCTACCACTCCCCGTTATTATTGCAACCTTATCTTTGAGTTTCACTGTTTATCCTGACTGTGACTGGTACGTGTCCCAGGACCCAAGACCCATGACCCACGTGTATCTTTCACGTGGGACCAGGGACTCTGATTCCGGCTTTATTTCACTTTATACAGGCCCGAGTCAGCATGTATTCCCTTCCAGACAAACCAATATACCACGACGTGGGGGATCTCGACTCCATCCGAATCACTGATCGAAAGCTGATCAGTTTCCTCATGGAAATCGAAGGTTATTTCCTTGCCGCTGAAGTTGTCTGTCAACTTACCCTTTTTCCTGAGTAGCTCGATCGGATAGGCCTTTGATGAGTCTCCGATCTCGATTCCCGCAACCATTTCCTTTTCTTTTTCGCCCGGTCCGGCTCTGAAGAAGGATGAGAAAAATCCGCCACTTTTCCTGTAATAATCCTCGTAGGGATCATGGCTGTAGTCCCTGCTGTAGCCAGTGTCGAAGGAAAGTACTTTGGTCTTCGGATACCTCTTTCTCCATTTCTTCCAGGTCGTTACTGAAGAGGGGAGGACTTTAAGTTTTGTGCCTGTCAGAGGACCTGTGACGGCGCGCCTCTTCACCTGGAGCCACAGAGATTCAGTCAGGTGGTCATACATAAGGACGTTGGATCTGTACAGGAGTCCGGAGACTCCGAAGGTCAACTTTCTGGCACTTACATCACGGGAGTACACGACTCCCGAAGCAGCCAGGGGTCACCAGCTGACAAGAACAGGCTTGCCGTTCACTTCATCGTTGACAAGTTCGTGCCACGACATGATCCGCATTGGATATGCACGTGCATCGCCTCCGGAGACGAATCCGATCACACGATCTTCGGGTTCAAGGCCTGATTCGGCAGGTGTTGTGAACTTTGGACTTAAAAGTGCAGGGATACCGTCTTTGGGGGGGCCTCCGGACAGGATCTGATCAACTGGAATGCTGTGTTTCTCGAAATCCCAACCGTACGCCGTTCCGGCGATCAGGCTGACCGCCAGTATTACCAGGAAGATTCTGTGCATAGGATTTCACACCTTTCGGATAGATCGCCTTAAATTAAAGTTTTGAATCTCTCAAGAAAAATATAGCACAGAATCCGGAGGTTATAATGTGTTCTACCCAAGAAGGTGCTGATTTCCAATGCGTACTCTTGTAAGCCCCTCCTCCCTGGCAGCGGCCAGACACTGCTCTGCAAGCTCTTTTGAGGTGACCGGAAGGTCACCCATTTTGAACCGGGAGAAAAAAGCAAGCAGGCTGTAGGGAATGTCGGGATCCACTGACGCTATGAAACGAGCTATTCTACCTGTTTCTGCCGGGTCAATGTATCCCGGTACAAGAAGAGTGCTTGCAACGAGCAGGGGAGGGACGGGTCGAACTGGAATTTTTTTTCCGATGCGTGCAAAATTCTCCAGGGTGCGCCGGTTGGACACACCGGTAAGAGCGAGGTGCAGATTCTCATCGAAGGCCTTGAGATCAAACTTGATGCATCCGCCTGATTCAAGGGAAAATTCGATCATTTCATCAAGGAGATCCTCTTCCATAGATCCGTTTGTCTCCCAGCAAATTCTGAGGATCCTTTCAGTTCCGTCAATTGCCAACCGTGAGGCCTTCAGGGCAAAGGGAAGCTGGGGAGCGGGGTCGCCTCCGAAGTAACAGATGCATGCGGTTCTGATGTCAACAGCTCTTGATAGTTCATCCACATCTGTCGTTTCAGAGGCAAAGGTGTAGTCTTTGAAAGAAAAGTTTTGGCAGTAGAGACAGTCAAATGAACAGGCGTGGAAGAATACCGCAAGGTTTCTGTACCCTGTTTCGGGACCGGGTGAGTATGCGTACTCGGGATAACCGGCTCCCGTTCCCCCTGCGCACACCCAATCGGCCACGCAGTTAGTGGGCAGGGGATCGTGGTACCAGGATAGTTTTCCATGGTCGGCTGAAACTCCCTCCAGTATCCCGTCTCGATTTTCCCTGAGCCCGCAATAGCCCATCACTCCTGGCGGGATCGAACACTCGTTGCAGCAGATATTGCAATAGACACCGTCCGGCGCATGGGGGGCTTGTTCCGGCAGGCCGTAGGATCTACGTGCACGCCAGTGGGCTTGGTCGGCCAGTTCCCGGGCGCCCTCAGCATCTGTACGAATGCACTTCAGACACACTCCCATTTCCACCGAGACCGGGGTCGTGTCTGAATTGCATATTTTGCAGTTTGTGGTCATGTGTTCACCGCTTATGGTGTTCCAGATTCCAGGTTTCAAGTTCCAAGATCGTAATGCGTGATGCGTGATGAGTAATTAGTGATTGGTGATTAGTAACTAAGGACAACATCAAACTAAAACTCATAGTTCCAATGCTCTAATTTCTAATGCTCTAATACACTACTCCCATACCACCACACCCCCTTACTATATACTCCGTGTCCTCCGCCTGCCCTGAGCCTGCCGAAGGGTGCCTCCGTGGTGAAACCCCAAGCCTTTTCTTCCTCTGTGTCCTCTGTGACTCTGTGGTGAAAGAGAATTCAGGTTTTTACTCTCACCGATCTAAATCTTTCTACTCTGACCTGCCCCGGCTTGCCCCCTTTTATCTTACGAACCCACTTTCTTTGGGTAACCATAACCTCCACAGATGAGTCGTTCTTCGCGCCGCTGCTTTTGGCTGCCAGGCCTGCCGCGTATCGGACGACCTCTTCGGGAATATTTTTCTTTTCCGACAGTATGACCACATGAGATCCGGGATAGTCCCGGGTGTGAAGCCATAGATCGTGGGAACCGGCAGCCTTGAAAGTAACCTTCTCGTTATCGGTAGCGCTTCTGCCCACGAGGATCCGGAATCCTGAATGAGTGTAAGCTCTCCCAGGCCCTCTGGGCTGTCTGTCATGAGGGTCAGGCTTGCTCCTTATCGGCTTTTCACTCGACAGCACCTTTTCAGCCTCCGTGATTTCACCGGCCTCCAGGGTGAGGAGTGCATCACCGATCCTCGCAAGCCTGGACTGGAGTTCGGTCTTTCTCCGGGTTACCTCTAAAAGACCCCTCTTGAGCCTCTTGGACAGTTCGAACATCTGTTGTGCGTTCTCCTGTGCAGAAAGAGAAGGGATGAGCTCGATGTCAAAGGAAAGCTCCGGCTTGTCAGGACGGATGAGATTTATGTTTCGTGTACCACGGGGGATGTTGTGAAGATTGCTAAGCAGTGTCTCAGCCTTGAGACGCACGTCCTCATGCTCATGGCACCTGCTCTCTTCCTTTACGATACCGTCCAGCTCCTTGAAAAATCTGTCTCTCAAACTTTCAAGCCCCTTTTTCAGCTGGGCCCTGTGTGAAATATCCTGAGTGACTTCCGCCTGAGTGGTTTCGGTTCGCCAAGACCAGGCAGCTGCCGAAAAGGGGGAGCAGCTTTCAATGGAGCCCGGATCAGCCTCGACCGGCATGAATGAGGAGAGATAATGGCGGCCTTCCAGGGTGTAGTTGTGCCCCGATCTCCCATCGGACTGGGAGACTAACTCCGAAAGAGCGCTTCTGATATCAGATATCCCTTCGGCAGTGACCATTGCGATAGCCTGTCTGGCGGTGACTGGAGACAGGCCGGATACGTTCTCCATAAGGGCGGCCGCCCTGTCGTAAACAACATCGATATCCAGGTCATTTCTGTGAACATCATCAATGGGTGCTCCGCTCCTGGGCGGAGGAGGTGTCCAGGTCAATCCCGATAGTATCGGACGAATTCTGCTTTTTTCATGTGGAACAACTTTGAGGGGCGAAAGAATACGTGATTCGGTATCCACAAGGATCAGGTTACTGTGGCGGCCCATAATTTCAAATATGAGCCGGTAAACCTCACCGGATCTGCTGGGCCACGGTGCCTCAAAACATATCTCTACTATCCGCTCTCCGGACAGTGGCATAGACATGCCAGTGAGCCTTGCGCCTTTCAGGCGGGCTCTTAGAATATCTGAAAAACTGGAGATCATTCCCTTCCTGATGCTTTTTGACGGGGCGATGAACAGACCTGGCCTTTCCGGTTCAATGGAAAGAACCAGAAGGTTTCGGTCTTCGAAAAGCAGGTGAACCTCTGTGGACGCCGGGCAACTGGCATCCTTCATCTGTGATCCGATAAAATACTGCCCGGCCTCGAAGACAGCGGCTTTGCAACTTAAATAATCCATAGATAATTTATACTACCTTCTTAATGCTGCGGGCGTAAGCCTGATTATTGAAGTACACACAAGAGGTAGTCAGAGAAGTTTGTGTCAAAAAAATACAACAGGTTTAAGAATGTAGCATTTTTTTTCGCATCTCTTCTTGACAAAAAAACGGCGAAAAGTATAGTCTTTGTAAGTTTTTTGTTCCAGTTTTCATAGACCGCCCATCAGAGATCAGCACCTGCTGAGGGCGGGAATTTTTCAACACGGATGAATCAGGATTAAGGGGATGTGAGGAGCCTTTCAATCTAACGCCCCTCCCTGTAGTTTCGGCAGGTTAAGATGACCAATGATTCACGTATAGGCAAGCCAACTGTAGTTGCTTCTGATCATGCAGGTTTTGATTTAAAGGGCATCATAAAAGATCATCTCGAAGCAAGGAATGTGGAGGTGATCGACCTTGGCCCTTACTCTGGTGAGTCCGTTGACTACCCCGAATTCGCCAGCAAACTTGCCCAGTGTATTCTAAATGACGGGGCAGACAGAGGAATCCTGATCTGTGGTACGGGGCTGGGTATGTCCATGAGCGCCAACCGTTACCGGGGCATCAGAGCGGCGCTGTGCCACGATCATTTTACCGCGTCGTCCGCAAGGCGCCACAATGACTCTAACGTCCTGGTACTCGGAGGCAGGGTTCTGGGAAGCGAGTTAGCTATCGAGATCCTTGATACGTGGCTGGATACCGAATTTGAAGGGGACAGGCACAGGAGAAGGATCGACAAAATGGAGAAATCGGGTACGTAGGGGATTTTCCAAAACGGGCCTGGAAGGAAGAACGGAGGAATAATTTGTCCAGCAGTCAACTGAAAAAATACGATCCGGAGATCTACAGTGCTATACACGGCGAGACAGAAAGGGAAGAACATCAGCTCGAATTGATTGCCTCTGAGAATATGGTCAGCGAAATGGTTCTCGAGGCTCAGGGTTGTCTGATGACGAACAAGTATGCGGAGGGATATCCCGGTAAACGATACTACGGTGGATGCGAGTATGTTGACCAGGCCGAGAGCCTTGCAATAGAGCGTGCTACTGAGCTTTTTGGAGCCGACTACGTTAATGTTCAGCCTCATTCAGGGGCCCAGGCCAATATGGCGGTCTACTTTGCCGTCCTGGAGGCAGGGGATACTATGATGGGTATGGACCTCTCTCAAGGGGGGCATCTGACCCATGGGAGCCCCGTTAACTTTTCGGGTTTTTTGTACAACGTGGTTTCCTACGGCGTTGATACTGAAAATCAGAGGATCGATTTTGACCAGGTCAGGGAACTTGCCATAAAGCACAGACCGAAGTTGATAATCGCCGGTGCGTCAGCCTATCCCAGGACAATAGATTTTAAGACTTTCAGGGAAATTGCCGACGAGATCGATGCTGTATTCGTTACCGACATGGCCCACATCGCCGGCCTGGTCGCGGCGGATGAGCATCCTGACCCCGTTCCCCACTCTCATATCGTGACTACCACAACGCACAAGACTCTTCGGGGACCAAGGGGTGGTATGATCATGTCCGAGGAGAAATATGCCAAGAAACTGGGAAGCAGGGTATTTCCAGGTTCCCAGGGCGGCCCCCTCATGCATGTCATAGCTGCGAAGGCCGTGGCGTTCAAGGAGGCCCTGACCCCTGAATTCAAGGATTACCAGAGGCAGATAATAAAGAACGCCAGTGCCATGGCTGAGGAACTTCTCTCCCAGGGTTTCTCCCTTGTATCGGGCGGAACCGATAACCATATGATGCTCATAGATCTCAGGGACGAGGACTACACCGGCAAGGACGCAGAAGAAGCCCTTGATCTGGCCGGGATCACAGTAAACAAGAATACGGTACCCTTCGAAACCAGAAGTCCTTTTATCACCAGTGGGGTTCGCATTGGGACGCCTGCCGTAACGACCCGGGGCATGAAGGAACCGGAGATGGTTCAAATCGTCAGATGGATAGCCCAGGTGCTTCGCCGCAGAGATGATGCAGAATTTCTGGAGAAGGTCAAGTCAGAGATCAGGGCCCTGTGTGATAACTTTCCCTTCTACAGGGACAGGCTTGAGGACTCACAGTAAAGTGTCGATCTCTCCGGATGGTCGTCCTTCGTGGGACGATTATTTTATGCATATTGTCAAACTGGTGGCCACAAGATCCACCTGCATAAGACGTCAGGTGGGAGCGGCATTCGTGAAGAACAAGAATATTCTTGCCACAGGCTACAACGGTTCTCCCTCAGGAATCCCCCACTGCACTGAAGTGGGATGCCTCAGGGAAGACCTGGGGATACCCTCTGGGGAGAGGCACGAGATCTGCCGCGGTCTTCACGCCGAGCAGAACGGCATCATACAGGCGGCCAAGCATGGGATCAACCTGTCAGGATCTACTGTATATACAACGGACAGTCCCTGTATTATCTGCGCCAAAATGCTGATAAACGTTGGAGTGGAGAGGATAGTTTCCTGGAGGGGCTACCCGGATGCAATGGCGGCTGAGATGCTGTCCATGGCTGGTCTGGAACTGGAGATCCTTGAAGGTGAGGAAGAATGAAGTGCCCATTCTGTTCAGATTTTGACAACAAGGTCGTTGATTCAAGACTGTCAGGCGATAACGATGTTATCAGGAGAAGGCGAGAGTGCCTGGGCTGCGGGCGGCGTTTTACCACATATGAG
>Ga0255052_10001746_pt1 | contig 16138 bp, 18 predicted proteins | sample JV7_2_21_MG_FD_188632 | JGI IMG/M metagenome (GOLD analysis project Ga0255052, IMG submission 188632) | Seawater microbial communities from Jervis Inlet, British Columbia, Canada - JV7_2_21 | ecosystem: Environmental > Aquatic > Marine > Inlet | place: Canada: British Columbia | collected...
TTATTAAGCAAAGAGGAAGGGAGCGGCTAAGGGATTTATATTTAGCAGGGCAATATGAAGCAGCTAATAGGAAAGGTATCCCGACACAGGGCTACAGTTGAAAAGATACTTAAGAATGTAGCTAGGGGTAAATTCCCCTAGCTACAAAATGGTAGCGGGAGGGGGACTTGAACCCCCACGCTGTCACCAGCACTGGATTTTGACATATATCTATCTGCTTTCGCAGTAGTCGGACTATATCATCAACCTTATTGCTAAGGTGTTGGACGCTAAACCCTGTTATTAAGCAATCTCGCAATCGCTCAGGTAGTCTCTGAACCTTCCTACTCTGTAGGCTTGGCTGCTGATTGGCTTATTCTTGCGAACTTAGCTTTCCAGCAATTCATCCAATTTAATCGACACAATTACTTATGAAGTGGACCCATCGATCCAGCGTGTCTACCAATTCCACCATCCCGCCATAAACTTTACATACCTTTACAAACAAAAAATCGCCACAAATATAGATATAGCAACGTCTTAGCGTAGACACTCAGCATTTTGAATCCGCCGCGTCTACCAGTTCCGCCACCCCGGCAAGGAGCGCGCATTCTAATTCAAAATATATCCAAGTGGTAGCCTAGGCGTTATGATACGCCGTTTTTCAATCTAACCTGACGATGCAACTTAGCGATTTCGACTACCATCTCCCCGAGCAGCTGATCGCGCAGGCACCGCTGGCCGAACGTAGCGCCTCGCGCTTGCTGCTGGTTGACCCGCTCAGCGATCAATTCACGGACAAACGTTTCACTGATCTCCCGAGCTTGCTTGAAAGCGGTGATCTATTGGTATTCAACGATACCCGTGTTATTCCGGCACGTCTGTTTGGCCACAAGCAAAGTGGCGGCAGGGTCGAAATCCTGGTCGAGCGTGTGCTTGACGATGAAACCCTGCTCGCGCATATACGCGCCAGTAAGGCGCCAAAACCGGGTACGCGACTGGTTCTCGAAAACCAAATCGAATGCGTGATGCAGGCGCGCGAGGGAGATCTTTTTGTGCTGCTTCAGGGTGACAAACCCTGGCTCGGGCTGCTTGAGCAATACGGCCATGTGCCTTTGCCTCCCTACATACAGCGTGCCGACACCGATTCCGACCGCGAACGCTACCAGACGGTGTACGCGACAAATCCAGGTGCCGTGGCGGCGCCAACCGCGGGACTGCATTTTGACGACGCCATGCTCGATGCCTTACACCAACAGGGTGTCAGATCCGCCCAGGTCACGTTACATGTGGGTGCCGGAACCTTTCAGCCGGTGAGGGGAGACGATATTGACAGCCACGTCATGCATGCGGAACGGTTCGAGGTTTCGGCATCGGTGGTCGATGCAATAACACAAACCCGCGAGCAAGGAGGTCGCGTTATTGCGGTCGGCACTACCGTGGTCCGCAGTCTCGAGACTGCAGCGGCAACTGGTAAACTGCTGCCGATGCAGGGAGAATCGAAGTTGTTTATCAAGCCCGGTTACCGCTTTAAGGTCATAGACGCGATGCTGACCAATTTTCATTTGCCGAAATCCACCTTGCTGATGCTGATCAGTGCGTTTGCCGGGACCGGGCTGATGCGCCAGGCCTACGCGCATGCTGTTTCGCAACAATACCGTTTCTTCAGTTACGGTGATGCGATGTATATAAATGCCCGAACGGTGCGAGACTAATAATGAAGTTCACCCTCGATAAAACGGATGGTCTGGCCCGTCGTGCCCGCCTGGCTTTCACGCGCGGCACGGTCGAAACCCCGGCCTTCATGCCGGTTGGTACCTACGGCACCGTGAAGGCGATGACGCCTGAGGAACTGACCGATATCGGCGCGCAGATTATCCTGGGCAATACTTTTCATTTAATGTTGCGGCCGGGAACGGAGATCATCAAAAAACATGGCGACCTGCACGACCTGATGAACTGGCAGGGCCCGATCCTGACCGATTCGGGTGGATTCCAGGTGTTCAGTCTCGCCAAGATGCGCAAGATAACGGAGCAGGGTGTCACCTTCGCTTCACCAGTCGACGGTGCCAAAGTTTTCCTCAGCCCGGAGGTATCGATGCAAGTGCAGCGTGATCTGGGTTCCGATATCGTGATGTGCCTCGACGAATGTACGCCATACCCGGCCGCCGAGGATATTGTGCGCGATTCGATGCAGCTATCGTTGCGCTGGGCCGAGCGTAGCAAGGCCGCATTTGCTGATAACCCCAATTCGCTGTTCGGAATTGTGCAGGGCGGCACCTATGCGGACTTACGCACCGAATCGGCGCAGGGACTTATCGAAATCGGGTTCGACGGCTATGCCATCGGCGGCCTGTCCGTTGGTGAGGCGGCTGACGAACGCAATGCCACGTTGGACGAGGTACTGCCGGTTTTGCCGGTCGACAAACCGCGTTATCTGATGGGCGTGGGTAAGCCCGAAGACCTGGTCGAGGGCGTGCGTCGTGGCGTCGATATGTTTGACTGCGTGATTCCGACACGAAACGCGCGTACCGGTTACCTTTACACGCATGACGGTATCATTCGCATACGCAACAGCCGTTATACAGACGATATTCGAGCGCTGGACCCGGACTGCGGTTGTTACACCTGTCAACACTACTCGCGTGCTTACTTGCGCCACCTCGACAAATGCGGGGAAATCCTCGGCGCTCGCCTGAACACCATCCACAATTTGTATTACTTTCAGGAATTGATGCGCCGAATTCGTGCCGCCATCGAGGACGACTGTTACGAGAGCTTTAGCGAGAACTTTTACCAGCGTTACCGGTCTGAAAATTAAACCCGAATTTACCGTTTCCGCCTTGTGGGTTACCCGTCCTAGTGCCATAATACGCGCCGCTCAGGGTAGGGCCCTGGGCCAGTAAATCCCAAACCAAAGGTAGATCAAAAATGAGTTTCTTTATAAATGATGCGTTGGCGCAAGATGCCGGGGGAGCGGGTGGCACCCTGGAGTTGATTCTGCCGTTGCTGCTGATGTTCGGTATTTTCTATTTCCTGTTAATCCGTCCCCAGCAGAAGAAAGCCAAGGAACACAAAACCATGGTTGGAGCACTCGGCAAGGGTGATGAAATCATTACTAACGGTGGGCTTCTGGCCAAGATTACCGACGTCGACGAAAATTTCCTGACCTGTAAAATTTCGGATAACGTCGAGGTCAAGATTCAGCGCCACGCGATCTCCTCGGTATTGCCCAAGGGCACGATCAAGAACCTGTAATCGCGATGGTCAATCGTTATGCTCCCTGGAGATATATTCTCCTCATCCTGATAATTGCCATTGGGGCGCTCTACGCTACCCCCAATCTCTATGGCGAGGATCCGGCGCTGCAGATTACCCATCGGGTAAATCTCGTTGATGAAGGTGAATTGAACAATATCAGGAGTACGCTTGAAACCGAGGCGATCGATTTTCGCTCGCTAGAGCTTGACGGAAACAATGTGCTGGTTCGCTTTGACTCGGAAGAAGCACAGCTCAAGGCAGCGACACAACTGCGTGAAGCCTTGTATGCGAGTGATCGTCGCTACAGTATCGCCCTCAATCTTGCACCGGCTACCCCCGAATGGCTCACCGCGCTGAGTGCGTTACCGATGTATCTCGGGCTGGATTTGCGCGGCGGAGTGCATTTCCTGATGGAAGTCGATATGGAATCCGCGATCGAAAAATCACTCGAGCGGGCAGCAGGCGAGCTGCGCAGCTTCATGCGTGAAGAAAAAATTCGCTACAAGGCGGTGCAGGCTACAGCGAAAAAAATAAGTGTACGCTTTGTCAGCCTTGAAGATCGTGATGCGGCAAAATTGCTGCTGGAAGAAGAGTACCGGGACTTCGTACTTGGCGATAGTAACGATGACCGCAGCTGGTTTGTCGACATCAGCTTCAATCCTACCGCACTCGATGAGGAAAGACGTTCTGCGATCGAGCAGAATATATCCACGCTGAAAAACCGGGTCAACGAACTTGGTGTTGCTGAACCGGTGATACAGCGCCAGGGTGCGGAACGTGTCGTGGTGCAACTACCCGGGGTACAGGACACCGTCAGGGCAAAGGAAATCCTTGGCGCCACCGCAACCCTGGAATTTCGCCTCGTGCATGGCAGCTTCGCGGAATGGAGCGCCGCTCAGGCAAACGGCAAGGCCCCGATTGGTACCCGGCTCTATACGCAAAGCGATGGTTCCCCGGTTTTGCTGAAACGCAGCGTTATTGTTACGGGTGATCAAATTGTTGGCGCTGCCTCGGGTATTGATCAGCAAAGTGGTACGCCCGATGTCACCATCACGATGAATGCCAAGGGCGCCGATCGCATGGCTAAGGTCACCCGCGAAAATATCGGCAAGCCTATGGGTGTGGTTTTTATCGAGGATAAGTTCGAGTTTCGCGATGTGGACGGGGAAAAGCGGCGTTTTCGAACCACTGAATCACAGGTTATTAATGTCGCCACGATCCGCGATCAACTCAGTAAGCGATTTCATATCACCGGGCTAGACAGCACCCGTGAGGCGCGCGACCTGGCCTTGTTACTCCGTGCCGGTGCATTGCGCGCACCGATGGTCATCGTCGAAGAGCGCACCGTAGGTCCGAGCCTGGGACAGGAAAATATCGATCGCGGGTTCCTATCGGTGATGGTTGGCTTCACGCTGGTGTTGCTGTTCATGGCCGTGTACTACAAGGTATTCGGTCTGGTTGCTAATGTCGCCCTGAGCCTGAACCTGGTATTGATGGTAGCAATATTGTCGATATTCCAGGCAACCCTGACGCTGCCGGGAATCGCCGGCATCGTGCTGACGGTGGGTATGGCGGTTGATGCCAACGTTTTGATTTTCGAACGAATTCGCGAAGAAATCCGGCTGGGTAATACCCCTCAGGCGGCCATATACGTCGGTTACGAAAAGGCCTTCGGGACTATTGCGGACGCCAACATTACAACTTTCATTGCGGCAATCGTATTGTTCGGTTTTGGTACCGGGCCGATCCAGGGGTTTGCAGTCACACTCATGATCGGCATCGTATCGTCGATGTTCACCGCAATTTTTGGTACGCGAGCACTGATCAACCTGATTTACGGTCGTAAACAGGTTACCCGGTTGGCAATTTGAATATGGCCAGGACACTGTTTAATAATTTCGATTTCATGGCGCTGCGCAAACCGGCGGTGATGGCTTCGGTGGCGCTGGTGCTGATTTCGATCATCAGCTTGGCTACGTTTAAATTAAACGTTGGCATTGATTTTACCGGCGGCAGCATTATAGAAGTCGGCTATCAACAGGCGGTAGAACTGGAGCCGATCCGAAATGCGTTGGCAGCCGATGGCTTTGGTGATGCGATCGTGCAGCATTTCGGCAGTGCGCAAGAAGTCCTGATTCGGCTGGTGCCTGATGTCGACAAGGATAAAGCCGAAATAAGTTCCCAGGTGATCGGTCTATTGCAGGCTGCCAGTGATACCTCGATCGATGTACGCCGGGTCGATTTTGTCGGCCCGCAGGTTGGTGAAGAGCTCACTGAAGACGGCGGGCTGGCGGTACTTTACGCGTTGATCGCGATCCTGATATACGTTGCAATTCGCTTCGAGTATCGTTTTTCACTCGGTGCGGTAGCGGCGCTGATACACGACGTGATAATCACCCTTGGTATCTTCTCGGTATTGCAACTCGATTTCGACCTGAGTGTACTTGCGGCGATTCTCGCGGTTATCGGCTACTCACTTAACGATACCATCGTGGTATTCGATCGGGTGCGTGAAAATTTTCGTAAAATTCGTAAAAAGACTTCAATCGAAATCGTCAACACGTCGATCAACCAGACCATTTCGCGCACCTTGATGACATCATTTACTACCTTGTTGGTGCTGTTATCGCTTTTCCTTCTTGGGGGCGAGGCGATACACGCATTTGCCCTGGCACTGATAATCGGTGTGGTGGTCGGGACTTATTCGTCGATTTATGTTGCCACCACTTCGGCACTGGCCCTCGGTATCAGCCGCAGCGACCTGTTATTGCCGGATAAAGAAGGCGAGGACATGGCCAGGCCATAGCGCGGGGGGAAGAATATGCATATCGATCCAGAACTCATCGATGAACTCAACTTGCTGCGGCGCTTCAGCATGGGCGGCCCGGTGGCGATGAATGTACACGACAATCCCGATCCAGCGGTCATTGCAGCGGCCGAGCGCATGTTCGAAAAGGGTCTGATTAGCACTGCCGAAGGTGGACAGCTCACCGACAGCGGGCGCGAGGCCATCGAACACATGGAACGTCTGTTCAACCTGCTGGACCCGCCGCTCGAGCCGATCTAGATCCCTGTTTGTACTGTCCTGGTAAATGTGTCTTCGAAACGGCACGCGGACCGGGAATGCTCCGCTAATATGCGTGAACTATCGTGAAACAAAAGCTGGTTTCGACCGTTATTGGAGAAAGTGAAGGATATTCAGATAAAGGTTTAGAGTTATTAATATCCGAACGGGTCATCAGACAGCAGAACACTGACATAGGGTGCGTAGGTTAAAACAGCGCCTTGCCGTGGACCCAGATCGGCGAATGCCTTTACCAATTGATCGAAGCAGGATTCATTTTCCGGATTTTCTTTTAATGCTTCCAGGGCAGTGAGCAACGGTTCGATCTCTGCGTCATCCAGATGCTGTTTCAGCATCTGGATTGCACTGTCGACATTTGCGACACTAACCGGTTTCCCGGTCTTTGCAGACCTGTTTTTCGCGGGCTCGTCAAAGTCCGGTGGCTCCTCATAAACGTTTCCAGCCAGTCCTTCGGGTTTTGAGCCGGCCTTGAGTCCGGCAAATGCATTATATTCCTCACGTGCCCGCCGTTTCAGTTCATCGGCAAAGGCATTAAATTCCTCGGTATTGGGTTTATCTAACAACAGAGACAGTAATGGGCCACATTTGACACGGCTATGAAACTCCAGGAACGGACTATTCACGACGGGCTCAGGATTTAGAATGGTCAGCATCACGGTCAACTTTTCCTCTTTAAACGGTGTCTTGATGCGAACATTAACCGCATCATCTACAATTTCAAATTCCCTGCTGCCTTTCAAAAAGTGCTTTTGTACCAGTTTCATGCTCATGACTGCTTTTTCCAGTTCGAATGCAGGCCTTTGTGATTCATTACCTGATTAAGTTGCGAACTTTACTCGATTATTTTTGGATATAAAGGTTTATTAGCAGACTCATTCCCGGGGCAACCATGATTTCCCTGGCAGACTCTGACTGGACAGGGAATGTTTCAGGATTGCTGCCGAGTCTATTGTATTAATGGAGAACATTACGGATCATCGTTACTACTGTATCTGATTGAAATCGTTACTATTTCTGACTGTTATGACGGTTTAATACCGCATGCGTGGAGCGCAAGTCCCATTCAATACAGTGTTCAGTGCATAAAAAGGAGTGATGGGACTTCTTGCCTGATATTGATATACTTCGTACCCTTAAAAAGCCGTATTACTGACCCTGGATGGCCTGGAGCGACAAATTTCTGTGCTCTCTATCCCGGATGAATTTCAACAGTTTAATTGATAGATATAGGTTATTTATGAGCGAGCAAAAGAAAACCAGACCCAAGGTTCCCGACGGTAAAGCACGCTATGTTGTTACCCGCCAGATGGAAGCCAATGAAAAGGGTTTCGTCGGTTATGAAACCGTCTGGGATTCATTTCATAAAGAGGTCAAATACGAAACGCCTAAGCGCCCTTGATCCATTTCGGTCGCGCTAGCCCGCAAGGCCTGGCGCAACCTGTAAGTTAAGGAAAAGTACCGCGGAAACCGGCGAGGATTTTTATCCTCGCCGGTTTTTTTCGGCCTCCTGCGCGCCCGTCCTGCGACCTCCGGGTTTGGACAGGCAGAAGCGACACTCTTCGCCCTCGGCTAGCGCGGTTTGTTCAAGCATGATTTTCTCGCGAGACCGGATTTACTAGTTAATCGGCACCTGAGTGACGCCTTCGAGATCAGGGCCTTCTTCTATCTTGCCGCCATACTGGATTTCCTCATCCGTCGCGTCACGAACCAGAATTATCTCCAGGCGAAAGATGACTTCACGACCGCACAGTGGATTGTTACCGTCGATGGTCACTGATTTTGCATCGACACGGGTAACCAGAAAGGTTTTGGTTTGTCCCGTTTCGCTTTCCATCAGGATGGACATGCCGACTTGCCGATATTCTTCAGGGACGTTTTGAATGCGATCGATAATCACCAGGGACTCGTCGCGTGGCCCATAAATCTGCTTGCAGTCGATGGGCACTTCGATCACTTCACCGGCTTCTTTTCCTTCCAGTTCTGCCATGACAGCCGGTGCCAGTATCTCGTTCGTGCCATGTACGTATCCGAGCGGAAATTCCACTTGTGTCAGTACAGCGCCGGAAATCTGGTCGATCACCTTGTAGGTCACCTCGACGTACTTGCCGTCTGCAATTACGTTGTCATTCATATCCATTACCTTTAGAAAATGGCAGCTGCGAAAATTTTGACTTCGCCACGTTCATAGCCGATGACCATGCGTCCTACCCATTCGCCTTCTTTTTTGGTGCTACGCATTCTGAACAGGCAGGTCACGTGCTCGCCGCGACGGATAAAGCCAAGAAAATCATAGTCGGGCACAAGATTACGCGTCAGTTCGCTATTGGCAAACTGCTTACCGACTTCGATCTCATTCAGGCCAAGCAGCAGGTCGTAGGAAAAGTTCAGAATGAATTTTGCGTATTGTCCTTTGTTCGAGTACTTGATCAGGTCATCCCAAAAGGGGAATGCGATTTCCTGAAGTTCTTCATCGGTCTTGTCAATAATATTCATACCAACTCTCTGGAGTAAACAAGCGGTAGTTGTCGATAGCCCGGTCTCCCTTGGGAGAGGCATTTTATCAGACAACCGGTTGTGCATAAAAAAAAGATCAACATATCCATGTTGACCTTTTTGTCACAGCGGGAGGCGTGCTATACGCCTCCCAGTGTGAAATTGAGGATTACTCGTCCTCGCCCACGATGTGGTAGCAGGGTGCTTTTTCCATGGTGTATTCGCCAGTCTCTGGATCACGACGGGAAACGGTCAATACGTGCCAGTTCTCATCATCCAGTTTCATTGCATCACCACGGTAATAGTAACCCGGCCAACGGGTTTCCTTGCGGAACAGGGTATGTTGCACGACAGACTCAGAGGCAAGATGACGATGCTTCAGTTCCCATGCACGTAGCAGTTCGTGGATGTTCTCTGCAGCAACCTTCTCGAGGTCCTCTTCCAGCAGCTTCAATTTCTTCAGACCGATCTGCAAAAGCTTATCGTTGGTCATGTAGTTAACTATTACACCACCGGCGTACTCGTCCATCAGTTTCTGCAGGCGATCCAGACCCTGGCGCGGGTTGATGTAATTAGGGTTAACGCTACCCGCAGTGATCTCATTGCGGTAAACCCTGTAGTGTTCCATTGGCTTGAAGATCTCTTCCTTGCGACGATCGATCTGCTCCTCTGAAACACGAATACCCTCGGCCTTACCATCGTCAATGTATTTACAGGCAGCTTTTGCAGCCAGACGACCTTCGGTAAATGAACCTGAAGAGAATGCATGCGGGGTACCGCCGACGGCGTCACCGGCTCCGAATAGACCTTCGACGGTAGTCATACGGTTGTAGCCCCAGAAGTACTCAGGAGGAGACACATCTTCAGGACCGGAACACCAGGCACCACTACCGGTCGCGTGTGAACCCATGACGTATGGCTCGGAGGTTGTCAGTTCCGGATTCTCGTACTTCGGATTGACATCAGTGGCCGCCCATAATACGGCCTGACCAATGGTCATGCCGAGGAAGTTATGCCAGCCGATCTCTTCCAGATGCGGATCCTGGAAGGCTTCCATGGTCACCATGTGGATAGGACCACGACCAGCATTCACCTCATTGATAAATGCATGGTTACGCAGACATGTCGGAATTGGTCTATGGGTTGCGTGCGAAAGTTCCGGATCCAGATATTCCTTGCCCACCATTTTCTGTAGCTCAGGGAACCACTTTGACTCGTACTCTTCACCATTACAGTTCTGAGTGTAAGTCTTCAGGTGCAGGAAGTAGGCGCCAACCGGACCGTAACCGTCCTTGAATCGAGCCAGTACGATACGGTTTTCCATCTGCGTCATCTTTGCGCCAGCCTCGATCATCAAACCATAGGCTGAGCCCGAGGACCATGGCGCATACCAGACACGACCCGCGCCTTCACCAACCGAACGTGGCCTGAAGATGTTGGATGCCCCGCCGGCAGCAACGATAACGGCCTTGGATTTGAATACATGGTAGTCGCCAGTACGCACGTTGAAGCCCACAGCTCCAGCGACGCGGTTTTCCTTGCCATCATCCATCAGCAGATGGGTGACACAGATACGGTTGAATATCTTGTCAGCCGATTTCTTTGCGGCTTCAGCCACGATCGGCTTGTAGGACTCACCGTGAATCATGATCTGCCAACGTCCCTCGCGCATATAGGTACCGCTCTTGGGATCGCGCATGATCGGCAAACCCCATTCCTCGAACTGGTGTACCGTCGAATCGACGTGTCGCGCCATGTCAAACAACAGGTCTTCGCGAACCATACCCATCAGGTCGATACGCGCGTAACGGACGTGATCTTCGGGATTGTTTTCACCGAAACGGGTTCCCATGTAGCAGTTGATCGCGTACAGCCCCTGTGCCACGGCGCCGGAACGATCGATGTTGGCTTTTTCAGCGATAACGATCTTCTTTTTCTTACCCCAGTAGCGCGCTTCGAAAGCAGCACCGGTACCACCGAGGCCAGCGCCCGCGACCAGGATATCGATATTGTCTTCTACGATAGTTTTAGGCATTAATAGTAAACCCCTGATTTCATCGTGAGTCCGTTGGACTTCAAAGTATGAATATCACCGTCATCCATGCGGATATACTTTGGCTCGCTATACAATAATTGACTGTCACGCATTTCCTGGGAGGGTTCAGGCGCATCAGCCAGTTTAGGGATGTGCTTACCCCAGGGTTTTGTCGTAATAGGCGCCAGCAGATTCATGTCGGTTTCACCATTGCGGGACTTGATCCGCCATGCAATGACTCCTTTTTCCTCATCACGGATTACTCGTACCGAGTGGCCCAGTGGAGCGAAATCCGCATAACCGCGAACGTCAATCGCATTGTGCGGGCAGGCTTTAACACATGAGTAGCATTCCCAGCACATGTTTGGCTCGATGTTGTATGCACGGCGAGTAGTTTTGTCGATGTGCATGATGTCTGAAGGACAGATATCAACGCAATGTCCACAACCATCGCAACGAGTCATATATACGAATGTAGGCATAATATTCCTCTTTCCTAATTAATCAGTTATTCAAAGTCTTAGTAATGGTTTGGAGATTCACGCTTGATACCAAGCCCCATGTAGGGTGGTTTTTCTCCCATGTAGGTCGGGATATCCGGAAACTTGGCCTGGATTGCCGGATCAGCCAGCTCGCCCAGATCGGGCAGATTTTCCTGCGAGCCGTCTGCCATGATGATTTTTTTCTGGTAAGCGGCTGCTGGCTTGAAGAACATGTGGGCAAATTTTGACCACAGCACGGTGGTAAACAGGGTTGTGGAGGCCAGGATGAAGATTGCAAAGAACAGTATGTTCAATGCGCCGGCGCCACGCGTGACAGACCAGATCAGGGCAAAAGTTGTGGTCATCAGCAAAGACAGGATGAACAGGTCGGCGCGCACCAGGCGATACCAGGGGTTGCCTTCGGAATTCACATCGCAACGGATGAAGAACCAGAACCAGTAACCGCCGACACAGACCATCAGGGCAGCAATATGCCAGAGCACCGGGAGTATTGCAGGAGCGGCTTCGGCCGGTGTCGGGTAACCGAAAATCATAGTCGCCGTGGTGACGACGAAAATGATAAAACCGTACATCGTCAACAGGTGTGACATGCGACGTTGTGGATTGGCGAACTCGGAGGAAGTCAGCACCTCGTTGGTCAGGGTAGAAATAGCCAATGAGGCCTTTTCACCGCCAGGTACGGTACGTTTTGCAGATTGCTGAGCTTTTTGAGCGTTTTCAAAGAAGTATTGAGCGCTCTTTTTGTGAATCGTGTCGATGATGGTGCCGCCGACCACCGCCAGGAACATGACAACGACATAAACCTGCATGATGGTGGGTGTCAGGAAACCTAGCAAATCGTAAAAAGGATTGGTATCGAACATGGCAGCTCCAGTATCTTAGACTTCAACGAGCCTATGCTATAGATGCGCGTTAGAATAACAAATCAAGTTTCTTTCTTGGGTGATCAATCAATTTAATCAGCATGAAAAATGCTTATGGACAGTGTTTACAGAATCGATACCAGGGCATGCAAAAATTAATCGCCTAAATACCCGACAAATATCCCCGAAGCTCGCAAATATGCACAAATGATACGCGTTAAGTTATTGATATTTAAGAATTGTGTATGTGACATGTAATCAGTAGGCCCGGGGTTCGACTCCTTGTGCCGGCACCATTTTTTCAAAGGATCAATTCATTAAACCTATACAATATCTGTCTGTAAAAGAAATGTCTGGTTGTGGTCAAATTCGGCGATAGGAAAATCGCCGGGTTGAGTTGCAACAATGGACGACACTCAACGAGACGACGAATTTACCGGTTTAAGTGACGGGCTTTCAGTCTTTATAGTGATCTACATCAGAGCAGGGTACTACCGGGGGATAATGCCTTCGCGCGAATGAGTTCAAATACCTGGTTGGCATGGTAACTGCATAGTTCTTCACCAGAACTTATCGATGGAGAAGTAATATGAACCAGGCCCTTTGGGTAGCAAAAACCGGGCTCGATGCGCAGGCAACGCGGCTTACGGTGATTTCCAATAATCTCGCCAATGTCAGCACCACCGGCTTCAAGCCTTTCACCGCGGAGACGCTTAAAGACAAAATCGACAAGATTTTTAGACAGACAGAAACTTCGTAGATCATTAGATTTTTTTGAGATTAACTTTTTTGGAGAATGGTCGATAAGGATATAGAACGAGAAGGTGCGGATTCGCAGCAGCAGAACAGCTCGCGCGGTGAAGCCGTACCAGGAGCACAAAGGTTTGTAAAATGTCCGACCCGCTAATCAAATCGGTGAACCAGACACCACGGATTCGGGATGCCCTCAACAAACCTGACCCCGAGAAAAAGCAGAAACCTCAGCAGCAAAAGAAAAGCCGGCACAAGAAAGATTCGAAACGAATCATCGATACCTACGCCTGATTTCCGAATGTTAACTGGCTAAGCTGAAGCTATACGGTGGTTCCGGTTGCAGGTAAAAGCAGTCCATGTCTGGAAAGAGCAAACCGACACCCTGAAAAAAGCGGGTGAAGTAAACCAGTTGATCCAGGATGCTGCGGCAAAAAATCGGCAAGTGATTGAACAACAGATTTAACAATAAAGAAATCCCTGCTGACAAGCACTGGGGAAAACAAAATACTCGTGACATCCAGCATGATAAGTTCCTGCATTGCCGATTGAGACAACCCCGGCCTGGTTTTAATGCGTCGTAGGAATCGCGTAGATTTCGTAGTACTGCCTGGACAATTTTCTGGCATCGGCGATCTGTTTGGCAGACATGTACAGTTCAATTCTCTTGAGCTTTAATAATGCCCTGCGTGAGTGCTGCGTAGCGGATACCTTGCACCAGGCGTAAGCCTTGATGTAATTCTGCGCAACGCCGGTACCCCGTGCATACATGCTGCCCAATCGGTGTTGTGCTCGACGGTAACCTTGTTTCGCTGACTGCGAGTACCATTGAAACGCCGAGCTATAGTCGCGCGCACTATCATCCTTTTCGAACATTTCGGCGAGTTCAAATTGCGTGACACAGGTACGGTCTTCGGCATACATGACCATGATGATATTCCTCCTTGATCTATTTATTTTTTAGCAGGAAATCGCACCCAAAAAGTTAATGCATGTCGGTGCACAAATCTGTGATTGACTTAACAAACTACCTTGTCCATACCCTAAAATTTTATCAGCCCGCGCTTTACTTTAACGCCTGCCTTAATACAGCTATGTGCTCCGGACCAAGACCGCAGCAACCTCCGACCATACGCACGCCACTGTCGACCCACCGCTGAGCTACCTCCGCAAGCGCATCGGGTTCGATGACGTCGACAAACTGCCAGTTAGGCATGGTGAAGTATCCGGATTCCGGATACACACCGACGGGACCATTCCAGTATCGCTTCACGATAGTGAGCGCCTCGTCTACATCGGGCACCGGCGTGTGCATGATATTCATCATCATCGCCGGATAACCGGACAGCACTTTAACCAGGCTTTCGAAATCGAGTGCTGCGTCGTCGAACACGGCTAAAGTCGGGTACCCCTGGTGCCGCCTCGCGCTCACGCCAATCCAGACAGGTAAGTTGAACTCCAGTGTCGCATCGATAGCGGCGACCGAGAATTCGATTTGTTCACACATTTCCAGCGCAATCAGGTCGACGCCCGCTTCCACCAGGATTTCCGCTTGCTCCCGCGTCGAGCGGCCCACGGCTTCGGGTTGGTGCCATTTGGGATCGTCTGTGGGCGCCCATTCACAAATTGATCCGGCTATGGCAACTGGAACTTGAGCTGCGTTGTCACGCGCCTGTTGCGCCAGTTTGACTGCTTTGAGATTGATGTCCCTGACGTAATCGCCCAACCCAGCGGGTTCCAGCATGTGACGTGCGGCGGCAAAGGTATTCGTAATAATGACCTCGGCACCCGCCGTGATAAAAGCTTCATGGACCTGCAGCACGGCTTCGGGGTGAGACATTACCGAGTGCCCGCTCCAAACCTTGCCATCCATCGGCACACCTGATCTTTCGAGTTCAGTTCCCATACCACCGTCTATGATCAACGGTGCACCGGTTCCATTGATTCGATTTTCGAGCCAGGAGATATCAGCGCTCATTGGGTGCTCTTTTCATGGTTGGGTAAGATAACAGTATTGCCAGATGACTTTAATATCTAATTGCCCGGGCGAGCTTTCGACTCGCGGAAAAGGGTGCTTGCCGATAATTATCAGATACGCGGCCGATTAGAATTCATCATTCAAGTTCGGGATTTCGGCGCTCGCTTCAGAATGCATCTGGATATCATCCATGAATTCCTTGTGTTTACCGGATAACCGGTAGGCGAAAGTCAGGATTTCCGCAATCACGACATAGAGTGCTTTCGGTACATGATCACCGAGATCGATCTGGTCCAGCACCAGGGCCAGTTCATTATCTTTTTGAATCGGGATATTGGCTTCGTGCGCCAGCCTTAATATCTGATTTGCAATATCATCATGACCTTTGGCTGTAACCAATGGGGCCTGGTTTCCATCGTATTCGAGCGCGATCGCAAACCTGGGAAGCTTGTTCATGCTGTCAGGCCTCGATATCGATGAGTGACTCTGAATAGCCTGTCCTCGATGGGGGCGGGCTGTGGGCAGGGGCCCCGGGAAAGCTATGGAATTCACAGTTTGTGAAGCCGGCATTGAGTAATTGTTGTTTCAATTCCGGTAGCGCCTGATCGATTCGATTTCGAGTCTGATCCTGGTCCGAGTAAAAGCTCGCGGCTAAGGCCCGACCTTCGAGAAACAGGTGACAGGAAATCGGTCCCAGGCCTTCAAATTCGAAACTCAATCGAATGTCCCAGCCATTATCGTTATCTTGCGATGATTCGTTGCGTTGCGAGAGATCTATCTGAATCGGCTTGACTTCCTGTCTTTCCTGGAATGGCAGCACGAGGCTTAGCGACAGGGGTTGCTGGGTTTCCTGTTGCAGGCCAAGCGATGCGCGTTGTAACAGGTTTTGCGACAGTGATTGCTCGACCAGTTTTATGCCGTCTCGAACGGTTTGCTGCAGAATGTCCTGCGGGAGGGTCTTAGCCTTGGGTGCGTCTTCGCCTGCAGCTGCTTTGAGCTTGAGCTGAATCGTTTCAGTCAACTCGCGACTGAATGATGTCTCGCTAATCAGTTTATTTAATGATCTGACGGGGTCTATCGTTGCTGTCAAATCCGCTTTTGCTTTTGGTCTGCGAATCAAGTTTGCAAACTCGAACCACTGCTTTATCTGCGTGACGTTCATTTCAGCAAGACGGGGCACCCATTGAAGCA
>Ga0255052_10001747_pt1 | contig 16130 bp, 14 predicted proteins | sample JV7_2_21_MG_FD_188632 | JGI IMG/M metagenome (GOLD analysis project Ga0255052, IMG submission 188632) | Seawater microbial communities from Jervis Inlet, British Columbia, Canada - JV7_2_21 | ecosystem: Environmental > Aquatic > Marine > Inlet | place: Canada: British Columbia | collected...
GGTCCCGTAATACTGAAAAATCACTTCCCTTGTCCAATCCACCCATTATTAATACAACATTCTCCAGACCTTCCAACGATTTCTCGACTGATCCTGTGTTTGTAGCCTTTGAATCATTAATAAAGCTGACCCCCTCAACCTCGCAAACTAGTTCAAGCCTGTGTTCAAGGCCTGTAAATCTTTTTAATACATCCCCGACAGACTGATATGAATGCCCTGAAACCAGGGCGGCCAGAGATGCAGCCATTGCATTTTCAAGATTATGAAGGCCTTTAATTTTTATCTCTTCCGCAGAAATAAACGGGTAATCAGAAGAAGGAAATGGCAGGTCAGGAATATTACAGTAGAGTATCCCGTCTTTGCAGTATACGCCTTTAACCTCTTTCCTGCGGCTGAAGAATAAGATTTCAGGTAATGCTTTTTTTCTCTTCACTGAGTGTTCGTTCATCATTTTCATGATCAGAGGATCATCAGCATTCAGGATAAGGAAATCCTCATCAGTCTGATTTTCGAATATTCTTGCTTTTGCATTAATGTAATCCAGCATACTTTCATATCGATCAAGATGGTCAGGGGTAATATTAAGAATCGCAGCAACCTTCGGCCTTAATTCATGTATCGCCTCAAGCTGAAAACTTGAAATCTCTGCAACAATAAACTCAGGCAGCTCTCTGTCTGAGAATTCTGCAGTTGTTAATTTCTCTATACCCCCCGACCACTGACCGCTGAACACTGTTTTTAATATTTCTTCTGTAAGGGCGTTGCCTATATTTCCACCCATAATAGTTTTACAGCCTGATTCCTTCAACATAAGATCAACCAGTGTGGTAGTAGTTGATTTCCCATTCGTTCCTGTTATGCCGATAAAGGCAGGAATTGCTCCTGCTCCTGTCTTCGGATCCTCTGTACGAGTCGATTCCGACATTACCCCAGATTGTATTACCTGATACGCGATTTCAAGTTCACTCATTATCTGAATACCATTCTTCCTTGCATGTTGAAGAGGCGGAATATTATTAGGGACACCCGGACTCACTACAATCATGTCTCTCGTTTTATAAACCGCATCTGAATTATCATCTGTAATAATGTTTATCGAAGGTGATAATTTACTTATATGTTCTTTCAGTAAATTGCGAGGCTTGCTATCCGTAACAGTTACCACCGCACCAAGTTCGGATAGAAGATTAGCCGCACCTACCCCACTCCTGGCGATACCTACGACAAGAATATTCTTACCTTTAAATGCTGTCCTATTTTTTCCCACCTGTTTAATCATTCCACCTGACTTCTGACCTCTGTATTGCGTTATTCATCTTACTTTCAGTGATGCCAAACTCAATAGCGCAAGGATTATGCCGACTATCCAGAATCTCACTATTACTTTTGGCTCTGGCCATCCCTTTTCTTCAAAGTGATGATGAATCGGTGCCATTTTAAAAACCCTTTTACCGGTTATTTTGAATGATGCTACCTGAATGATTACTGAAAAAGTTTCTATTACAAAAATACCGCCAACAACGGCAAGAACGATTTCCTGTTTTGTTATAACCGCAAGCGTACCAAGTGCACCGCCAAGCCCGAGGGACCCAACATCTCCCATAAATATCTCAGCAGGATGACTGTTATACCAAAGAAAACCGAGAGATGCTCCGAACATCGCTCCACAGAAAACAGTCAGTTCTCCCACCCTTGGCAGGTGAAGCACATGCAGGTATTGCGATAGACCGGAGTGCCCTGATATATAGACAAACGCTCCGTTTGCCACACATGCGATACCCACCAGGCCGATCGCAAGACCATCTATACCGTCAGTTAGATTTACAGCGTTGGATGATCCAACAATAACAAGAATCGAAAATGGTATGTAGAACCACCCCAGGTCTATCAGCCATTTTTTAAAAAAGGGTATGCTAAGTTTGGCAATATACATGTCCTCAGGATCATGGTAGAACAGGAAGCCTATTATCAGAGCGAGAATTATCTGGGCACCAAATTTGTACCACCCCTTTAATCCTTTGGCATTCCCTTTTACTGATTTAAGATAATCATCCGTCAATCCTATCAGGCCAAAGCCTATAATTGCGGCCAACATTATCAACATGAATTTATTGCCTAAATCACCCCACATTAAAACGCTGATTGCAACAGACAAAATGATAAGAATACCGCCCATTGTAGGAGTGTCCTTTTTGTTAAAATGGCTCTTGGGACCGTCATATCTAACCTGCTGCGTTAAACTCAGTTTCCGTAGTTTTTTGATAATCCAGGGAGCCAATATAAATGTTATGAGTAACGACGTTACAGCCGCAAGGGCAGTTCTGAACGTAATATATCTGAAAACATTTAATGGTGAATAAATTTCCTGAAAAGAGTAAATCAGTTTATATAGCATCAGTTATACGCTCAACAATCCTTTCCATGGCCATGCCTCGTGACCCTTTAATTAATACCGTATCTCCCTGCTGTAAAATGTCCATTATATTTCCCTTAGCTTCATTTGCATCATTGAACCTGAAAACCTCAGGCCCTGCAGTCCCGCCCTTTAAATTTATAATTTCATCTGCTGCAAGACCCATCATCTCGCCGACAGCCACAAAAACATCCAAACCTGCTTCACACGCTAATTTCCCAACATCCCTGTGGGCGGTCTCTGAAAATTCATCAAGTTCATACATGTCTCCAAGTACAGCTACTCTTCTTCCTTTATCCCCGAGTCTAAACAGCTCTTTAATCGATTCTTCAACTGACGATGGATTTGCATTATAAGAATCATTTATCAGTGTTACTTCTTTTGCTTTGAGTATCTCGAACCTCATCGGGAAAGCCGTATAAGATTCAAGTCCTGCCTTGATTTCATTCATGTTCATACCGAGAGAAAAACTTACAGCAGCAGCAGCAAGGGCATTGTAAACATTAAAATGACCAAAAACCCCCAAACTTACAGACATGCTTTCCATACCCTTAATATCCAGGAGGAAATCACTGCCGATTTTTGTTGTCCTCAGATCCCTGGCAGTGATATCAGCACTATTGTTTATAGCAAAGGTAATTATTTGTCCGCTAAACTCCTTAATGTTTTCAACCCCGTGCGTTAAATCAGCATCATCCGAGTTAATAATAGCTGCACTCAGGCCTTCAAGTATCTCAAGTTTTGCATCCCTGACAGCCTCATAACTGCCCAGCCTGCCTAAATGAGCCTTGCCGATATTTGTGATCACGCCATGACTGGGAACCGCAATTTCACACAATCTCCTGATTTCACCTGATGAGTTCATGCCCATTTCAAGTACTATTATTTCTTCATCGGATTGAAGCCTTGTAAGGCTCAGCGGCAACCCGATATGATTGTTGAGATTACCCTCATTCTTAAGAGTTTTGAACTTTCTTGAGACGATCGCATAAATCATTTCCTTTGTAGTTGTTTTTCCGTTACTGCCCGTGACAGCAACAACAGGAATGTCATGTTTCTTTCTAAGGAAATGCGCCAGGTCCTGTAATGAGCGGAGAGTATCGCTCACATAAATGATTACTTTGTCCTTTGGAAGCGCTGCCGGCCTGCTTTCAACAACCGCTCCTCTTCCCTTCAAGAGGGCCTCTTCAAGAAATTCATATCCGTCAAAATTCTCTCCCCTGATCGCAAAAAAGAGATCACCCTCCGAAATTGTTCTGGTATCAATTGATACCCCATCAAAATACTTTGAATGCTCTGTCAGAAGTTGCCCTCCCGTTGCCTCAATAATGTCTTCCACAGTAATAACCGCCATAATCTCGATCTTTTCTCTTTGATTGTTTATTTATTAACTTTTAACATTCCTCTGATTTCGTTTCTCAAAATTTCCTTATCACTGAAATGATATCTAATGCCATTAATATCCTGATAATCCTCATGTCCTTTCCCGGCAACAAGCAGTGTATCCCCTTTTTCTGCCATCATCACCGCCTCCTTAATCGCTTCAGCACGGTCATGCTGCACTTTAAAATTAGATTTTTTTATGCCTCCGACTATATCTCTTACAATTACTTCCGGGGATTCCGAACGTGGATTATCTGATGTAATAATGACGAAATCGCTCAGCTCTGTCGCAACCATGCCCATGTGGGGTCTCTTTGTTATGTCCCGATCACCACCACAACCAAAAACAGTTATGACTCTCCCGCTCGTTACAGGTCTTGCAGCTTCTATCAATTTCTCCAGGGCATCCTCAGTGTGTGCATAGTCAACAATACAGAGAAAATTCTGGCCCTCATCTATTTTTTCAAAGCGCCCATCTACATGTCTTGTGCTGCGTATGCCTTGCCGAATCACATCACTGCTGATTCCAAGTGCATATGCTATCCCGACCGACATAAGGATGTTATTAACATTGAATCGTCCCATAAATTCCGATTCAACCGGAATGGTGCCATCAGGAGTCTTAACATCAAATGACATTCCAGGGATTTTCCCAGGCATTTGTCCTGATATATCCTCTCTATATTCTTTTAGGTTCTCTGCCCTTAACATCGCCCTGTTCCCGGTGCCGCATGTAATGACATTACAGTCAAGTTTGTCCGCCAGATTCATAATCGCGTGATCATCTGCATTTAATACTGCATACCCCCCGCTGTCAAGATATTTGAAAAGCCCTCTCTTAGCTTCGAAATATTCATCCATAGTTTTGTGAAAATCAAGATGGTCCTGAGAAAAATTTGTAAATGCAGCTACATTAAAAGAACAGCCCTCCACTCTTTTGAGTGCCAGTGCATGAGATGATACTTCAACTACTGCATAATTCATATTGTTGGATACCATCGCACTCAAATACATCTGCAGATCAAGTGATTCAGGCGTTGTATTGACCGCAGCAGTGGTACTTTCTCCTGTCATATAGCAAATTGTCCCAATGAGACCAGCGCTTTTGCCGTTAGCTTCAATAATGCTTTTTGTAATATAGCTTGTAGTTGTCTTTCCGTTTGTCCCTGTAATTCCAATCATAGACAAACTTTTAGACGGATGCCCGTAAAAGGTATCCGAAATGAGGGCTAATGCTTTCCTGCTATCAGCAACTTCGACATAAGTACATTGCTGTTGCGTAGCAAGTTCCTTAACAACTGTCTTATCTACTGCATTTTCTCCAACGATTGCAGTAGCCCCCCTGCTTATTGCGTCTTTTATATAACTGTGGCCATCTACGGAAAACCCCCTGACACCCACAAAAACAAAATCCTTCTTAACCAGTCTTGAATCGTAAGCTACACCTCTCATTTCCACTTTTGAGTTTCCGCTTATCTCTTTCACACACAAACCTTCTAAAAGCTTCTGAAGGATCATTTACTGACAAGTAAAATACGGTTCTCATCTCTTTCCATCGGAATATCCAAATATGTAAATGTATGCTCAACAATTCTTTTAAATACAGGGGCCGCTACTATGCCCCCATACGATTTTCCTTTTGGTTCGTATATAACCACTATAAGCGCTATTCTTGGGTTATCTGCCGGGACAAATCCGACAAATGAGCTTACATGCTTATCTCTTGAGTAACGACCGAGTTCCTGATCGAATATCTGGGCTGTCCCTGTTTTTCCGGCCACCAGGTTTCCATTGATGTCAGCTTTTGGAGCTGTGCCACCTTCTTCGACAACCGTCTTCAGAATTTCTACTACTAATTCAGAGGTACGGCTTGAAACAACTCGTCTCTCTGCTACCGGAGTTACTCGTTTGATAATCTCACCGGCAGATGAGATGATATCTGAAACAATAAAGGGTTTCATCAAAACACCGCCATTGGCAATAGTGGCGTAAGCCCTTAAAACCTGCAAAGCTGTCACTCCTATTTCCTGTCCTATTGATAATGCAGCAATAGAAGTGCCTGACCAATTATCAAGTCGCCTGAGAATCCCCCTGACCTCACCAGGGAAATCTATCCCCGTCTTTTCACCAAACCCGAATTTCCTCATGTAGCCATAATATTTCTCTTCACCGAGTTTGAGCCCTATCTGAACAGCGCCAACATTTGAGGATTTCTGAATAACTTCACTAAATGTGAGAATTCCTTTCTTATGGATATCACGTATCCTTTTTCCACCGACTACAATATGTCCTTTTGATACGTCAAACTCATCATCAACATTGACCACTTCCTCTTCAAGCGCAGCCGCTGCAAGAATAGTTTTCAAAGTAGAACCAGGCTCATAGAGATCGGTAATCGCCCTGTTTCTCTTCGCTTCATGACGGAACTTGCCTGCCAGATTCGGATCATAGTTTGGCCTGTTTGCCATTGCAAGAATTTCACCTGTCATTGGATCCATCATAATGGCAACAGCTGACTTTGCTTCCCATTCTGTCATTGCATGTGAGAGTTCTCTTTCAACTATATATTGAATACCTTCGTCAATTGTAAGCAGTAGATTATGACCCGACACACCCTCCCTTGCATCAATTGAAAGACTGTTACCGTGTGCGTCGGTACCTACTGAAACGCTTGTCTTCTCTCCTTTCAGATACCTGTCATACATAAGCTCGAGCCCTGCAATGCCCTTATTATCGATATTTGTAAACCCCAGAAGGTGTGATGCTGTCTGCCCTTTGGGATAATAACGTTTTGATTCTGTCAAAAACTCCAGGGCATTGTATCCAAACTTTTCTTTTAAATCGTTAACTTTGAGCACACTGCCAGCATCCATTTTCCTTGCAAGCCAGATAAAATCCCTTTTCTTTTTTTTCAGCAATGTCCTGTTAAGCTGTTTGGATGAAACCTTTATTAAAGGAGCAAGCTTTCTTGATACATGTCTAGTATCTTCCATCTTTGACGGAATTGCATAGAGCGAATCAGATTCTACATTTGAAGCCATCTCCCTCATTTTTCTATCCCAGATTACACCCCTCTGGGGCTTTAATACTTTTTCCCGGTTATATTGCTGTGCAGCCCTTTCGGTTAAACTCTCATGATCCAATATCATGAGATCGATTAGCCTTATAGAAATCACCGCAAAACAAAAGAAGAATATAGTGAAGACAACTACAGCCCGTTTTCTGCTTTTCTTAAGCTGCAGTTGAGAAAGGTCCTCATCCCAGAGCTTCCCCATTTCAACGTTCTGTTTTCTTTTCCTGCTTCTATTTTTCAGATTCGATTTATTTTTCATCCCAGAGTGTTATGATTTTCAGTTTGGTTGTCAGCATTCATCGTTCCCCACTTGATCTTATTTATCTTATAGACGCCTTTAAAGGACCGGCCGTATTAGTTCTGTTTACATAAAATACGTTCGCCCTCTTAGAAAAAGTCATCCCGAGATTTCTATATGCCTTTTTCTCTATCTTCTCTGAGGAAAAATAATTTGCTCTTTGAGCTACTACCATTTTCCCTTCTCGCGCAAGATCCGCCCTATGTTTGTCAAGTTCACCTATTTCATATTCCATATGGACAACAGTTGCCCGCAGCCATATTATCGAGAACAGACAAAGACAGATGTAAAGAAAATAACCAAACTTCAATAAACATCTTTTTTTGTTTTTTCTTTCACGTCTGTTCATGTCAGTCTCTCCACTACCCGGAACTTGGCGCTCCTTGATGAAGGGTTAAATTTCTTTTCTTCCTGACTGGGCGTAAGAGGCTTTTTTGTGATAATCCTGAACAAGCCCTCCTTTGCCAGCTTTTTAAATGCGTTTTTTACTATCCTGTCTTCAAGTGAATGGTATGAAATAACACACAGCCTTCCCTGTTTCTCAAGTATGCCAGCTCCAGATTCCAAGACTGAAGACAGTTCGTTAAGTTCTTTATTAACAACTATTCTGAGAGCCTGAAATGTCTTTGTTGCAGGATGAATCCTGCCCCTTCTGCCAATCGATTTCTCAATTATTGCAGCCAGTTCACTGCATGAATGCACAGGTTTTCTCTGGCGGGACCAAACGATTGCCCTTGCTATCCTTCTGCTCCGCCCTTCTTCCCCATATTCCCAGATAATATTCGCCAGGTCCTTTTCGGAATATTTATTAATAATTTCTTTTGCTGTCAGTTTCTGTCTTCTGTCCATCCTCATGTCCAAGGCCTCATCACTCATAAAACTAAAGCCCCTGTCATCTGATTTCAAATGGAGCGTCGAAACACCGAGATCGAGCAGAATGCCATCCACTTTTTTATAACCCAGTTTGCTCGCCACAGAAGCGATGTTTGAAAAACTGTCTCTTATAAGAGAAACATTGTCATCATCCTTGAAATATTCCTGAGACCTTTCAAGGGCCGCGTCATCTCGGTCTATGCCGATTAATACACATTCATTTGCTTTATCGAGGATACCCCTGGAATGCCCGCCAAGACCTACTGTTGCGTCAATATATATACCGTTTTTCTTTATGTTCATATTCTCCAGCACTTCATCCCGCATAACCGGAACATGAGTGACTTTCATGCACCGCGCTGCTGAATTAATCGGGATCTATAAGCCAAGATTCGTAAATTCCTCTTTAAAGGCTTGTTTATCAATCTTTGCCGGATCTGCTACACCCTCTAACTGATCCTTTTCCCAAATCTCAATTCTGTTACCAAGTCCCAGTAAAACAACTTCACTGTTAAGACCTGCATCAACTCTTAATGCAGGTGAAACAAGCACCCTTCCCTGCTTGTCAATTTCACTTCCAACAGCAGATCCGATGACCCTCCGCATAAAATACTTGACCGCATCAGATGTCTGCGGCAGCTGGCTTACTTTATCAATCAGTTTTTCCCACTCATCTACAGGATATGCACAGAGACATTTATCGAAGACTTCATTTGTTATGATTAATTTTGATGAATGACTGGAAGACAGGATCTCCCGAAAGGGAGCCGGGATTATCAACCTGCCCTTTACATCTAACGACTTATAATGCTTTCCAGAAAAATCTGGCATCTTCCCTCCACTTTATACCACTTTCTACCACCACCTAAAGTATAGAAATGTAGAGAAATCTTGTCAAGGAAAAAATGACTCTTTTTAATACATCCCATATATAGTGGTCAATGGATGCTTAAATAACTACATATGGTTGTTCTTCACTGATGCGCTGATAGATTGAGGTACAGATTTCTTAATTTTAATATGGCAGGCATGCCGCGCAAATTTCATAAGCGACTGTCATCTGCAAATTCACCTCACTTGCACCCGGCATATTCATTCATGTATTCTGGAGTTTAATGATTGATCCTGTAGAAAGATTTCTGAACTATCTGACTGTTGAAAAAGGGCTTGCTGCAAATACCCTGGAAGCGTACAAAAGGGATATCCTCAAATTCAAGGCCCACCTTGATAATACTGACAAGCTAATAACATGCTTTGAAAGAAGTGATCTTATATCCTTTATAAACATTCTTCGTGATTCCGGACTACAGGCCACTACACTGGCAAGGCATATATCAACAATCCGGGGACTTTGCAGGTTTTTTCTTATGGAAGGCATCATGGAAGAAGACCCTGTTGAAAATCTGTCCACACCAAAAGGATGGAAACGCATACCCAGAATCATCGGTATTGATGAAGTATCCGAACTGCTCAAGAAACCTGAAGGCAAGGAACTGTCTTTACGCGACAGGGCAATGCTTGAAATTATTTATTCTTCCGGTTTAAGAGTAAGCGAAGTGATTAATATTCAATTGCAGGATATTATTTTTGAAGCTGGGTTTATCACTGTCAGAGGCAAGGGTTCCAAAGAGCGTGTTGTGCCTATAAATGAAAAAACATTGATCACTATAAAAAAATACCTGGAAGAATCGAGGCCTGGTTTTTTGAAAAAGAAAACCAGTACATTTCTTTTTCTTGCAAAAGGAGGCAAGCCACTTTCAAGACAGCGGTTATGGCAGCTGGTTAAACAATACTCATCTGGACTGTCGATTAATATATCTCCCCATACTCTCAGGCATTGCTTTGCGAGTCACCTGCTTGATGGTGGTGCAGATTTGAGAGCATTACAGAAAATGCTCGGCCACACAGATATTTCTACAACACAGATTTATACAAAAGTCACTCCTGAAAGATTAAAGAAAGTCCACAAACAGCATCATCCCAGAGGGTAATTTAATTTAAAAATAAGGTTGTCTCATTGGATTTGTTACAGGGGGAACCTCAGCCTGCATTATTCATAAATATCTTAAATCAAAGCAGGTGAATATTATGGGTTAGGTTTTACTTGTCAAGAAACACTATCAAGGCTATAATGTCTGAAGCACACTTTGCATCTTGCAATGTTATCCTATACAATGCTTTTTTGAATGTTTAATACCGGGGGGTTATTGTATGCTGAAGAAAGTCCAAAAGAACAAGCTTTACCACCGCTGCAAGTCTTCTGACCTGCCATTTAAATCAACCTCAGATATTGCGCCTTTGACCGAAACTATCGGCCAGAAAAGGGCGCTCAGTTCACTTGATTTTGGATTGGGAATCGACAGCCACGGATTTAATATATATATACTTGGTGAAAGCGGAACAGGCAAGCTGACTACTATAAAAAAAATACTTAATGCAAAAGCCAAAAAAGAGCCGGTACCAACTGACTGGTGTTATATTTATAATTTCCAAAACCCCGATACACCCCGGGCCCTGAGCCTGCCCCCTGGCACCGGTCTCACATTCCATAAAGACATGGACGAAATGATTGCAGCCCTCAGGGAGGAAATCCCGAAAATCTTTACGTCTAAGGAATACGAAAAGCGGCGTGCCGAAATTCTCGAAAACTTTCAGAACAAGCAGAAAAAATATTTCTCTGACCTTGAAGTGAGTGCAAAGGAAAAAGATTTCACATTGCGCAAAAGTGTCAGCGGACTGGCACTCGTCCCTGTGAAAGAGTCCGGCGAACCATTAAGCGAAGAAGAATATGACAATCTTGATCCTAATGTTAAGAAAAAGGTTGCGAAGATCGGCAGGGCACTCCAGGAAAAGCTCGACGATGTTATAAGGATCGCAAGAGAAGAAGAAAAAAAGATAAAGAACATGATGGTTCAGCTTGAACGTCAGGCAACTATGTCTTCGGTCGAACACAGAATTAATGAAATAAAAAATAAACACCAGGGCAATGACAAAGTGCTTAGCTATCTGGATGAAGTTAAAGAAGATATTCTTGAAAATCTTGCGGATTTCAAACAACAGGAAGAGCAGGCGCCACAAATGCCTTTTATGAAACCGCCAAAATCAGAACCTTCCTTTAACAAGTATGCTGTTAACGTTTTTGTAAATAACCGTGACTCAAAGGGCGCACCGGTTGTTATAGAAAACAATCCTACATATTACAATCTTTTTGGCAGGGTTGAACACAAGTTACAGTACGGAGTCGCAATGACTGACTTCACAATGATAAAGCCCGGCTCACTTCAGTTAGCTAACGGTGGATATCTGGTCATAGATGCTCTTGAACTTCTTAAAAATATTTTTTCCTACGACGCCCTGAAAAGAACAATAAAAGAAAAGGAAATAAAAAATGAGGATGTTTGGGAACAGTACCGTCAGATAACAACAGCCACATTGCGGCCACAGGCGATCCCTTTTAACGTAAAAATCATACTGACAGGAAACCCGCGTCTTTATTACATGCTTTATAGTCTTGATGAAGAATACAGGGAATTATTTAAAGTTAAGGCCGATTATGAGAACCGTATGGCAAGAAATACTAAAAACATGCTCAAATACTCCAGTTTTATCAGTACGAAATGTGATGAACTGGGCCTCCAGCCTTTTAAAAGCGATGCTGTTGCAAGAGTAATTGAACACAGTTCAAGACTGGCCGAACACCAGAACAAACTCTCTGCAAAATTCAGTGAGATAGCAGATGTACTCAGAGAAGCTGACTACTGGTCACGATTAAATAAAAACCGTAACGTGACTGTCAGTGATGTTCAAAAAGCTTTAGACGAGAGAACTTATCGCTGTAATAAAGTCGAGAAAAAAATCCTTGAAGCAACTGAAGAAGGCACTATTCTGATTGATACTGATGGAGAAGTAGTCGGACAGATCAACGGACTGTCAGTAATAGATCTCGGTGACTACAGGTTCGGAATTCCTTCAAGAATCACCGCAAAGACCTATGCCGGCAGGGCGGGTATCGTGAATATTGAGAGAGAAACAAAAATGAGCGGAAAAATTCACGAAAAAGCGATACTGATTCTTACCGCTTATCTCGGTGGGAAATTTGCGATTAAACGGACCCTGAGCCTTACAGCTTCTTTAACATTTGAGCAACTGTATGGAGGAGTCGAAGGCGACAGCGCTACCTGTGCAGAAGTATATGCACTGCTAAGCAGTCTTTCAGGTATGCCCATTAAGCAGTCTTATGCAATTACAGGTTCGATGAATCAGCACGGAGAAGTTCAGCCTATTGGAGGAGTAAATGAAAAGATAGAAGGATTCTATGAGTTATGCAAACTTTCCGGACTGAACGGTCAGCACGGTGTTATTATCCCAAAGCGCAACCTTATGCATCTTATGCTGAAAAAGGAAGTAGTTGACTCGGTTGCAGGCGGGAAATTTAAAATATATTCCATTGATAATATAGAGGATGGAATAGAGATTCTTACCGGCATAAAACCGGGGAAGATAAAGCCTGATCGAACTTATCCAAAGGGCACATTTAATTTTCTCGTTGCCAAGAAACTGGAGGAACTTTCCAGTGTTTTAAAGGGTGATAAAGCACCCGAAAACAATAATGGCAATAAAAAAACGGGGAGAAACCACTGCGATAAAGCTGATAAGTCCTGTAAGTAGAACCGATTAGATTCCAGGGGCAGACTTATTAATGAATAAACAGTCCAAAAAGATTCTGATCAGAGGTGTCAACTGGATTGGCGATGCAGTTCTCACAATACCTGCAATTAAATCCATCAGGAAGGCTTTTCCCGATGCTCATATTTCCCTTCTTGTGAAACCATGGGTCTCCGATATTTTCAAAGAAAGCAAAGAAATCGACGAGATCATTCTCTATAGTGACGAATTCAAAGGCTTGAAAGGTAAGCTCCAACTTGCAAAAAAGTTGCGACTTAAAAAATTTGACAGTGCCATACTTTTGCAAAACGCCTTTGATGCAGCATTGATAACATGGCTTGCAAGGATACCGGAAAGAATCGGATACATCACGGATTTTCGCAGCCTTTTGCTTACAAAGGCGTTACCGGTAGAGGACGACATTCTCTCACAGCATCAGGTGTATTATTATTTAAATATAGTCAATTCTGCAGGAATCAAGACTGCAGAAATCCAGCCCTATCTTCATCTGACAAATGATGAAAGACTGCGGGCAAGGGAACTCACCCATGCTTTAAGAGACAGACACCAGCTTCTGGTCGGCATAAATCCCGGAGCAACATACGGGTCTTCAAAAAGATGGCCGCCTGAACGATATGCTGACTTAATTCTAAGAATAATAAGCGAATTGAATGGAAGAGTCGTTATATTCGGCAGCCCATCAGAAACCGAAATAGCATACTCAATCATGTCACTGATAAAGGCAAAGCATCATAAGGAAGGGTTGCAGACATTTAATAGTGAATCACTCATTTTAAACATGTCAGGGAAAACCAGCCTGAGAGAACTTGCCGCATTAATATCTCAATGCAATGCATTGATAACCAACGACTCCGGTCCCATGCATATGGCTTCTGCACTGTTAGTGCCGATAGTGGCTATATTCGGTTCTACTAACAAAGCAACCACAGGTCCGTTTGGACAGGGACACAAGGTTGTTTCTAAAAATGTTCGATGTGCCCCGTGCATGAAAAGAGAATGCCCGGATTTACACCTTAGATGTATGACTGATATAACCTCTGATGATGTTTTTGCCGGACTGAAAGAAGTCCTTCCCCGCGAGAGAGCCATATTTCTTGACAAGGACGGAACATTAATCAAAGACAAGAATTATCTGAACAGCTTTAAAGACATGGTGATTTTTCCGGAAGTCAAAGAAAGTCTTACTAAATTGACAAAACAGGGATTCAAATTAATTGGTATAACAAACCAGTCCGGAATTGCCAGAGAGATCGTGGACAAGGATTTTGTGATAAAGTCCAATACATATCTCAAAGATAAATTAGGTATTGATGATTTCTACTACTGCCCCCATCATCCTGATGAACGATGCCCCTGCAGAAAACCCGGGCTGATGTTTGCACTTATGGCGAGGATTAAGCACAGTGTAAATCTGGAAACATCCTATGTCATAGGAGATAAAGAGTCAGATATATTGCTTGCTCATAACATTAACGCTACAGGCATTCTGCTGGCAGACCATCCCCCTGAGAACACCCTTGCTTCTTATATTGCAAAAGATCTGAGAGATGCTGCTGATTGGATACTGGAAAGAGAGAGCAATAGTATCTGATTTTGAGCCTCGTCAGATTGCAATGGATGTCTGATTTTTCCCACTACTTTCAGTACGTTGTGTAAAAAAGTTACATTAGATAGTAATTATAGTTTATTCTATTTAAGAATCACTACTGATTATTAAACGCAAGAAACTATTATTATTATTGTTATTATTCAATGAATTATGATGTAATATCTCCTGCCACATACTTTTTTTGCATTGTTAATAATTCCATAAATGTGCTAAAATATCTGAAACAATTCGAAACTTCAGTAAAATCTAACCTTAAAAAGGGAGGAGAAGTAAAATGTCTAAAGTACGTTCAGTAATGGGAGCAGGATTTGCAGCTTTCCTGTTGCTTGTCTTGTCTGCTGGCTGCAGTTCCGGCCCGTCGCAGTCTCCGGAAAAAGTTATTAAGAATTTCATAGGAAAACATATATCGATGATTGATCCTTCGGTGGCTGATTATTATGTCAGTAGTGAACAGTCCAGCATAAAAGAGCTGGTAACACAATCTATCCTGTCAAAGAAAAAAAGCGGCGTTTTCGATTCTCTGAAAAATGCTGTTTACGATTTTTCAAAAGTCAGCATATCAATACTTGATCAAAAAGAAGAATATGTAGATGATGAAGGGATAAATTTTGCGAAAGTAGAAGCAAAAGGTAACTACACATTAACTACAGGAGACAAATCACAGGCATTTGAAGAAGATGAAATATTCATACTTCAGTCAGTAGGCGGCAATTGGAAAGTTACTGAAAAATTTAATCCCTGGAAATAAATATTCTGATTACAGGCTGTTTAATGCCAGGATTGAAGTAGCTCTGATATCTAAAGGCTTCTGAAAAAATTTATATATTGCAGTGATGGGTCTGTAACTTCAATTCCCATGCTTTTTGTCAAACCGTGAGGAGGAGTTATGTATGACCACTTGAGTCTGCAGTTAAGGTTAAACATTTCACCTGACGGAGGGGAAAACTCCAGTGTAAACAAAGAGCCTGGTGCTGACTGAGTTAAAGGTATTAATGGCGAAGCCAGTAAATACATATCACCTTCTGTAAGATTTTCTATATAACCGGGATAGCTTTTATCGCCCAGAATGAGCCTGGCTTTGAAAGTAACTATTTTTTTCGTTCCGGGATTCAAGGTTTCGATAACCTTTTCTTTTTATTGGGTTTATCTCTAAGCATTTTCCTTATCTTTATAGTATCTTTTTTCGTGCAAGTCAACATAAATAATCTAATAATGAAATTTAAAAAAAATAATTTGCTTTTTATTAAACATCTGGTAAAATATATGTTCTTCACTAAAACTTTTCCCTGTACCCATATTAATTTCCTCTAAGCCAAAACCATTGATTTTCCAAGTCTCATCTTCATGATCTGAGTTAACCATAATTTTTTGGACACACTTTTTTCATAGATAATAAAATAAGAATAGTTCAGACCTTCCTGGTTACCGCTATGTGTTATAATCTCAGATATTCTGAAGGAGTCTCTGTGAAACGTTTCGATAATGTCATTAGTCTTATAGGAAACACCCCTCTTGTAAAACTCAACAGTATCACCGGGCCTGAAGATGCAGAGATATGGGCAAAGTTGGAAGGCCTTAACCCAGGAGGCTCCGTAAAAGACAGGATCGCTTTTTCGATGATAGAAGCTGCTGAGAAGGAAGGTCACTTAAAGCCCGGTGGTACAATCATTGAGCCAACAAGTGGTAATACTGGTATCGGACTCGCACTTATTGCTGCTGTAAAAGGTTACAGGCTGATTCTTGTTATGCCTGATACCATGTCACAGGAAAGGATACAGACATTCAGGGCATTTGG
>Ga0255052_10001748_pt1 | contig 16128 bp, 13 predicted proteins | sample JV7_2_21_MG_FD_188632 | JGI IMG/M metagenome (GOLD analysis project Ga0255052, IMG submission 188632) | Seawater microbial communities from Jervis Inlet, British Columbia, Canada - JV7_2_21 | ecosystem: Environmental > Aquatic > Marine > Inlet | place: Canada: British Columbia | collected...
TCCCACTACTGTGGAGATCGAGCGCCAGGTCGAACCGACCCTCAGAGAATTCCTGAACGCGAATGTCCCTCAGAAATGTCACGAGATCCATGTTCTCGATACTCATATCGAGCTGGTAGCGCGGCACATCCTCCTTTTCCACCCGGAAATGACCAGAGAGCGTTGCGTCGTTGCGCGTCAGGAGCAATGGCTCGATGAATAGAGATCCGTCATCCAGTGTGATGGTTGCCTGATCGACATGCGCTCTTGGTCCTGCAATGAAAAGTTCGAGATTGTCCAGCGTGAAGTGTGCATCGAAATTATCGAGAAACGACAGATCGATAGGCTTTTCCGAAAATAGTCGATCATCCCCGGGTCGTGACTGTTCTTCCTCTTCGTGAGTGGCAACCAGATAGGGACTGAGGTCCAGCACGCCGGAAGATACGGACCCTTCAACGGATAGACGTTCGCCCATGCGAACACCGATGGAGCCCTTAACGTGGCTCTCGCCCGACCGCAGTGTAAAGTCATCGAGACGCAGGTCTGGCGCCGTACCTCGCAACTGACCGCTAACGTCGACCGGCTCGGAGACCGGGAGCCGGAAATTCACATAGCGATTCAGGCTGGACAGGTCTTCCGTGACGGCACTGACTTGGAGATCGACGTCGTACAGATCCAGGATGCGTCCGACGCTGCCACGAATCTCAAAGCTGGCCCCCGGCATTTCTCCGTCAACGCTGATATTGCTGGCGGCGATCTCGTTAGCATCGCTATATAGATCGGCAGACATACGGTAAATGTCAGTCGGCGGTACACTCAGGCCGAATACGTCGTTCAGTTCGGCCAGGTTTTTACCGCTTGCCTGTAGCTGCAGTTTCACAGCACTCAAGTCGAACAGCCCACCGATGTCCCCTGACAAGGTCACCGTGTGTGAACCGTGAACGGCGCTCGCGCTATTGACCCGGGCCGACAGCGCTTCGGTGTTGCCGGTCAGCCGAGCATCGAGATCGAAAGCGTCTGTCTGCAGTGGCTCAAATTCCGACAGTTCCGGTATCCCAGCCAGGTCCTCGCCGTTTGCCAGGATGCCGATGTCGAGCCCGGACAGGTCGGAGAGATTCGCGATTCGTCCTGACAGATCCACCCGTATGCCTTCCCGCTGTAGCGTCGCGTTCGCCGCATGCAAGGACAGCGCCGGCCAGGTGCCGTTGATCCGCCCATCACCTTGATACGACTGTGTGTGCGGCAACGAAAGACCTGATACGCCGGGCAAGTCACGCAGGTCCCCACCGTGAACGCTGACCTGCAGATCCAGGCCACCCAGATCGGCAATATCAGTGACGGCTCCGGTGGCATTAGCGACAACGCCGTCCCGCTCCAGGCGCAACAGGACATCCGTCATCTCGAACGAAGGCCAGCCACCGCGTACCGTGCCCGAAAGTTCGTACGCATCTGTTTCCGGCAGCCACGGAAGGTCATAAAGCGTGGATACTTCCCTCGCGTCACGTCCCGAGACCTCCACTGCCAAATCGATCCCGGAGAAAGTCTCGATAGTCCCTATATCGCCGGTCAGCTCGACCTCGCTATCCAGCCACGCGATTTTCGCGAACAAGTTCGATAAGACAATCGATTCCGCATCAAGCGATAGCGTAGTGCTTGCAGAGAAATGCTCGGTCTCCGGCAGCGCCTGACCGGCCAGCCCCTCCAGCTCGCGCAGATCATCCCCCTGTACATCGAGGCGCAGCAGCAGGCCACTAAACTCGCCATCTTCGATGCGATCAACCCGGCCGCTGACGTCAATGTCGACATCGTAAATGTCGATATCTAGGTCAATCGGAAACGGGTTGCCGTGCAGGATGTCTTCACCGGACCCCAGGCGTCCGCTGATCTCTATCGGCGTTGTTCCGTATATCGCATGCATCGTGACCTGGATCTGATCGTTGAAGAGTGGCGCACGGATACTGATGTCGTCGATGCTGCCCTTGAATCGTGTGCCGGTCTCGAGGTTCGTATACGAGATATTGAGTTGGTGCGAGTCGACCGTGTGTACCGCAACCTGTGCGGGTAACCCGGCTGTTGCTCCGGACGAGTCACCCGCAATCCAGTTCTCGTTGCCCTCCTCGTCGACCTCGAGATTGAGGTCGACGAAGGACATCGACGACCCGTAAACGACAACCTCGCCCTTCAATAAGGGTATGAGTGCAAATTGAATACGCAGCTCTTTCGCCTCGAGCAGATTGCGCTCACCCTCGTATTCCGGATTGTTCAGACGAATATCACGAAACACAACGGATGGAATCAGGGAGTAAGGCAACTCCAGCGGGCCGAGAACCTGCAGCTGAAACCCGGTTGCTGCGAACGTTCGTGCCTCGATCCGCTGTCGCACGAACTGGTTGTCCTGTCGTGACACGATGTAGTGTCCAGTCAGCGCAACGCCGACGACGATCAGGACAAATATGCCCATGACAGAAAGTGTGATTTTCAGGGATCGCGGCATCGGGATGAACTTCGAGACCTCAGCGCTGACTGCAATCGGCCGGAATGTGCTGCCCTGCAATTTCGAAGTCTTCGCAGGTCAGGAAAAAATAATGATGTGAGCCGACCAGGTACCCAGCGAGCACCATCACTCCAATCACGACCAGGATTCCAAATATCGGTGCGGTTCTGTTCATTCGGGTGAAATCCGGATAGATCACTGAAGTAATCACGTACATAACGTAGGGAAAACAGACAAGCACAGCCAGAGACCCGAGGATCGTCAGGGCATGGCGAACCAAAATCTCGTCCGGCGCGGCACGGTTCGCGAGACCCACGAGTAACCAAAGCGTCGGAATCGCGGTTGCCACCCAGAGTGACCGGGGCACGGGCAACACTCTCTTCGGGATGATGACAAAAATGAGCAGCAGAGCGAATGAAATGCTCCATACGAAGAAAATCTTCTCGAAAAAGACCCTCCCGTGGGCGCCGAATTCGAAACCGAGGTCGAACGCGAAGTAGGAAGCGGCAACTGAGATGAGGATCGCGGAACGAACCCCCGCGTCGATATTTTCAAACCCGGAAAATTTCATCTCATATCCGGTGTGCTGCTGTAGATAAAACGGAAACCCGCCGAGAAATCCGTGCCATCGTCACTGAACTCGGCACCCGCACCAAACTGGATCTCAAGAACCTCGCCGATCTCGTAGTGAAACTGTGGAAAGACGAGCAGTTCCCAATCGTCATCGAAATCTATTGCCAGATCATTTTCGATGCCAAATACCCAACGGTGACTCAGCTCACGAAACAACGTGAAGTTCGCAAGCACCTCTTCGTGGTCGCTGACGTCGCTGCCCGTCGTCGCACGCAATCCCAGCATCGTGAGTGCGCTCCACTCCGCATTGAACTCATTGCCCAGCAGGTACAGTCCGGTCAGCTCCCAGATGTCCCGGTTGTCGAACTTCTCGACGATGAACTGGCTGCCGTGGATACGGCGGTGCTTGACAGATTCAGCGTGCGTGAACTGTGCGGCAAGTTTGTAAGCCTCGAGATCCGAGTCTTCGAACACCAACTCGAATTCCAACGCTATACCGTCACGAATTGCGTATTCGACCTCGGGCGCCCAGTCGATATGGCGGACACTGGTGTCATTAAGCGGGAATAGCGCCAGCACATTTGCCTCGAATGCGCCCTTTTCGACGCCCAGTCCATGCACGAGGTCGAACACCATCGGTTCCGGGATCTCGATATCACTATGGCGCTCCTCGCCCACGACCGCTGCACTCATGACGAGCAGCGCAACGAGGGCCGCCCCGCGGTTCATTCGCCTACTTTTTGCACTTCGGCGTCTTGCGGAGACGGATGAGTTCATCCTCGGCCCGCTTCCTGTTCTTGAACGGTCCCGCAACGCGCGTACCCGCGGACGGGCCGCCCTGAACGCGGGCAACCTCACATTGCCCATTCGGTTTCTTACGTACTTCCCAGGTCGCGGCGGCTTGTGCCAGGGCAGCGCTTGCGAATAAACACAACGCGATTGCCAGAATAGTCTTGTGCATATCTTCAACCCTCCGGAGTCTGAGTCTGTCGTCAGTTTATTGTACGCACGAAATCGGCGCCGCGTGAAAAATGCGTGCCGAGTTTCCAGCTGTTCCAAAGCACCCTCCCGACTCAACTCGAGGACCAGGACTGGCGCAAAGGCTACTGGGACGACCAGTAATTATTCAGCGCTGACTCGGAGCGGCCGAACATCATTCGGCCGCTTCGAAATACGCCTGGCGTGGCTCGTCTGTTTTCTTAAGGTGGATTCTGCCTATTGCGAATCAAAGCAAAGGCGTATTATTGTGGGACATAGCTACTCTACCCTAGCGTATTTATTCTGGTCATAAAACGCTCGGTCGCAAAGCTTCGCCTGGAGGGACCACATGGTCATCATCACTTGCCTCTACCTGGCCCTCGTCTACCTGCTGTTCTTCAAGTTTAAGATATTGCCGTGGAACAAGGTCTCGCAGGGGCTCGTTGTACTGGTCGGCACAATCATCCTGACCGGATTCCTCGTCGGCCTCCAGGGACTGACGCCGTCCAGCGCCCAAGCGACGATCACCGGTAGGATAGTGGAGATCGCACCGCTGGTGAACGGTCGCGTCGTTGACGTACCGGTCGAACCGAACACGCCGCTCGAAATGGGCGATGTGCTCTTCACGATCGACCCCGTCATCTACGAGGCACGTGTGCAAGAACTCGAAGCCGGACTCGCGCTGGCCAAGCTGAGGCTGCAACAATACACGGAGCTTGCCGAGGCCAGCGCGGGAAGCGAGTTCCAGTTGCAGCAAACCGAGGCCGAGGTGAAACAGATCACGGCACAGCTGGCTATGGCCGAGGACGATCTGCAGAATACCATCGTGCGTGCGCCGTCAACCGGCATCGTACCCCGCCTGTTCATGCAGCCCGGCATGCGGGTCGACCCGTCGAGATCAGTGATTACCTTTGTCGATACCGAACAGCTCGTGATCGTTGCGCAGATCCAGCAAAAATCGCTACAAAATATTCGCCCTGGCGACAAGGCACTCGTCAACTTCCCGGCGTTGCCGGGCGAAGTCTTCGAAGCCGAGGTTATTGCCGTACCGACCGCAATTGGCGACGCCCAGGTACTAGCATCCGGGCAGTTGCCCATTCTCAGCCAGGTCAACACAACGCGACTTTATGCTGTTTACGTCACCTTGCCCGAGGATTTTCCCGGGGAGCTGCGTAAGGTCGGCCTCGCGGCAAGCGTCACCATTCACACCGAGGGTGCCGGTGTAGTCGGCATTGTTGCTGTCGTCTTGCAATGGGTCGGCACGTCTTTGGACGCGATTATCTAGGGGATCGCCATGAGTATCGTCGGATTCGTCATTCTCGTCCTGCTGGTGCTGATCGGTATCTGGATCTTCGTCAAGCTCGCGGCGCTGCCGGGACAGAAAGCGCTCGAGCGCAGCCACCCGCAGGCCGAGGCAATCAACGTTCTCGGCTGGATCGGCCTGCTGCTTGGTGTAGCACCCTGGCTTGTCGCCCTCGTGTGGGCGTACACGAAGCCTGCGGGAACCCAAGTGACTTCTCCTGCCCAGGACCCCGCCGATGCGCCGAACGAGAACAACTGAGCTTTTCTGCTGCACTTTGCTGCTGAGCGGCTGTGCGACGCCGCTGCAGGAGCCGCCGACACCGGAGGAGGTGCTCGAGGATGCGTTGCCCGAGACCACCGAGATTCGTGCCGAGTGGGCAGCTCCGGCGGAAGACGCCGGACAGGTGGACGATGGTTGGCTCGCCACGTTCAAGGACCCGCAGCTCGACGCGCTGGTTGCCGAGGCTTTAAACACTCAGAACCCGAATCTGCGAGTGCTCTCCGCCCAGGTTGACCGCGCTACAGCGGCTGCGAGACTCGCCGGCGCTGCGCTGAAACCGACCGTGGCGTTGGGCGCCGACCTGTCGGGAACGACCGGACCAAGTGCCGTGGAGCAGGAATCTGCCGCCGGCGGTCTTGGCGTCAGCTGGGAAGCGGATGTCTGGGGCCGCGTCCGCGCAGGCGCCAATGCTGCCGAAGAAAGTCTGCGTGCCACCGTCGCCGACTTCGAGTTCGCGCGCCAATCGTTGATCGCCAACGTCGCCAAGAGCTGGTACCTGGCGACCGAACTCAGGCTGCAGGCGGAGCTATCGCAGGAAGTGGTCGACCTGCTCACGGATTCCGTCGCGCTTGTCGAAAAGAAGCAGCAGGTTGGCCAGGTCGCAATGCAGGACGTGTTCCTCGTTCGCGCTGATCTGGCATCGGCCGAAGACGCGCTGCAGCAGGCCCTTTCCGGACAGCAACAGGCGCGGCGCGCTTTGGAAATATTGCTCGGCCGCTATCCGGCCGGCGAGATAGAGACGGCCACCGAACTCGTGCCGGTGCCACCACCGATCTCAGTCGGCCTGCCATCGGACCTGCTCGAACGCAGGCCGGACGTCGTGGCGGCCGATCGGCGTGTCGCCTCGGCGTTTTTTCTGACGGAAGAAGCGCGCCTGGCGAAACTGCCGAGTTTCACATTGAACGCGACGGTCGGTGGTACGACTGACCTTAGTGGCCTGATCGGTGATCTGAGCGCCGGCATTGTCGCGCCTCTGTACACGGGAGGCGCGCTCGAGGCGCAAATCGAAATTGCCACGGCCGACCAGGAAGCTGCGATCGCTGCATTCGGTGCAACCGTGTTGAACGCTCTCGAAGAGGTCGAAGCGGGGCTCACCGACGAGGCTTTGCTCGAACGACGCGAAGGGTTTCTCGGAGCTGCGGTGGACAACGACAAACAAGCTTACGACCTGGCATTGAAACAGTACGACGTGGGCCAGATCGATCTGCTCAGTGTACTGCAGATGCAATCGCGCTGGATCGGTGCACGAGTAGGATTGCTGCGAATCAGGAACGCACAGCTCGCTGAGCGCATCGATCTTCATCTCGCGCTGGGAGGAAGTTTCGAGTAGAACCGAATCCGTAATAACCGTAGTAGATTTACCGCTCGTATTCGTCATACTGATTGACGCCAAAATGAACCAGAATTAGCCAGGAGGTGTCCAATGAAACTTTCAGCAGGCGGATTTCACCGCCGAATCTCCATTCTGTTCGCCACCCTTCTTTTTTTACCGATTGGTGCGTATGCGGCAGGCGGCGTCGTCAAAGACCCCAACGCTCCTGCGCCGGATCGCTATGTCTACTACCCCGGTACTGAGGCATTGGCTAAAGACGAGATTCGAATCACCGCTTGCGGCACGGGCATGCCGGCGGCGCGGCATGCCCAGGCAGCCACTTGTTTCCTGATGGAGTTCGGCAACGGGCAGAAACTTATTTTCGATATCGGTACCGGTTCAATAGCCAACATTGCCGCCTACATGATCCCCTACGAGTTTCTTGACAAGATTCTCCTGAGCCACTTACACACGGACCATATGGGCGACCTCGCTGCATTGTGGGCCGGCGGCTGGACAGCCGGCCGGCCGGCCGGACTAAAGGTCTGGGGACCGTCGGGACTGCACCCGGAACTCGGCACCAAGGCCGCTATGGAGGGTTTCCTGAAATTTGTCGCCTGGGACAAGGAGACGCGATCGTTCCAAATTACGCCGGCACCCGGCAAGGTCGAGGTAACCGAGTTTGACTACAAGATCGAGAACCAGGTCGTGTACGAGAGCGACGGCATTGAAGTTCGCACGTTCCCTGCAATCCACACGGGCGACGGGCCCGTCAGTTATGTCATTGAGTTCGCGGGACTGAAGGTGATCTTCGGTGGCGATACCGCGCCGAACCGCTGGTTCCTGAAGTACGGCACCGATTCGGATCTCGTCATCCATGAGTCTTTCATGGTGCCCAACGATTTCGTGGTGTGGTACAACCAGCCGCCGCAGCTAGCATGGCGCGCGTGCTGTGCCTTCCACACTTCCGGCCAGGCGTTCGGTAAGATCATGAGTACGATCAAGCCCAAGCATGCCGTCGCCTATCACTTCCTGAACGAAGAAGCCACGCGCTACAACCTGTACGACGCAATCCGCGAAACCTACGACGGGCCCCTGTCTATGGCCATCGACAATATGGTTTGGAACGTCAGGCAGGATGGTATTACAGAGCGCATGGCAGTCATAACCGAAGAAGCCTGGTCAGTACCAGGCCCGACTCGTCAGGGCCCGCCCGAGGAAGGCCGCAGGCCCGTGTTCAGCGACTTCACCAACGCGGGATATTGGCTGGATGCTTATGAGGCCCAGAACGATGCCATGGACAAGCATATGGAGCAATACAACCTGCAGGATCAGGACTGGCGGCCTGGCATGATGGAGATGATGCGTAAGTCGCAGGAGAAGTAAGCTAATCCAAAGCGTTATACTCTCAAGGCCGGGCGCCAATCGCCCGGCCTTTTTATTGATGAATCTAAAATCGAAACTAGTCTGCGTATTTGCGCTACCACTTATCGCAGCGGGGGCAATGCGGTCGGCACATGCGGACTGGATCAACCTCACCGGTGCGGAGACCGCGCCGAACATCGCCGAGATCTACGTGCTCGACGACCGCGTGCACGTTAAGCTCGAAGTGTATATCGGTAATCTCGACAAGTTTGACGATCTCGTACCCAACGATTGGCTGCGAGACTCCAGCGGGCGACCGGGTCTCGAAGAACGACTCGAGCGTTTTTCCCGCGAAGGAATGCAGTTCGTTACCGATACCGGCGAGCAGCTCATCGCCGAGGTTGTGACGATCGAGCCCAAGTTGCGTGTGGACCGGCAATCGCCGTTCGCCGGCATGATCAACCCGATCACGCGGGCGCGCGTTCCTGAAGCGCCGGCCGACAAGCGTGTGCTGTATGTCGAGTTGGAGTACCCGTTTACCGGACGACCGAAGTCTTTGCAGATGATCCCGCCACTCGACGAGGGCTCGGATATTGCATCTGCAACCATCGGCTTCATCGCGTACCACAAATCCGTGCCCGTCATCGACTTTCGTTACCTCGGGGCACCGGCCCACCTGACGCTCGACTGGTCCGATCCCTGGTACTCAAAATTCAACAATGTAAACCTCAAACGCCACCACGCTTCGGCGCTGATGACCTTCCTCTACGTCGAGCCTTACGAAGTTCGACACGAAGTATTGACGCGCGTCAAGGATCTCGAAGAGTGGATGGACCTCGGACTAAGAGGCGACGAGTTCATCGAGCTCGATGAACTCGAACCTTTGAAGCGGCGCATCGGCGAGTTCATGCTCGAACGCAACAAGGTGCTGATCGACGGCGAAGCCGATGAACCTATCCTCGATCGGATGAGCTATGTCACTGTGGGTATCAAGGGTATTCGAATCGTCGATATACCGGAACGCCTCGAGATATCGACAGCCATTGTCGGTGTGATCCTGACCTACATCACGGACGGTATTCCCAAGGAAGTCACCGTCGACTGGGAGCTGTTCACGGACCAGGTGCAACGTGTGCCGGCAATCTCGACCGATCCGGCGGGACCGCTACCAACCTACGTCACGCCCGACGACAACGTACACACCTGGACAAACTACCTGAAGAACTACACGCTGCCGACGGTCGAGGCCGTAGCCGTGGCCGGCTCGATCGGAGTCTTCGATTTCCCCATCGTCAGCGCCGGAGGTGCAGTGCTGTTCCTGCTGGCGCTCGGTGTAGTCGTCCGACAAAGAAGAAACGGTGGCACGGTTGGGCTGCCAATGGTTGCAGTTCTCGTTTTCGCTGTGACGGTCGTGGTGGCCTGGCCCTATGCCCGCATCACGATCGATCGGCCGGTCGCGTTTGCGGGCCAGTTAGAGACCGAGCACTCCGTTGCACTCGTCGAGACGCTGCTCAAGAACGTCTATCGCGCTTTTGATTTTCGCGAAGAAGACGATGTCTACGACAAGCTTGCGTTAACCGTCTCTGGCGATCTGCTCGCGGACATTTACCTGCAAAGCCGGCAGTCACTCGCCGTGCAGCAGGCAGGTGGTGCGCAGGCCAAGGTTCAGGAACTCGAGATCCGCGAAGCTACCGCTACGCGGCGGGACGAAGGAGACTTCGGCTACGACGTGCGGGCGCAATGGACAGCGCTGGGCACGGTCGGGCACTGGGGCCACACGCACATCCGCCAGAACCTCTACGACGCAATCCTGACGATCGAGTCCGTCGATGGCGTTTGGAAGGTCACCGGTATGGAGGTGCTGGAGGAAACCCGCATCGATCCCAACGCACCGACCTGACATAGCGGCCCAATGTTCCCACCGATAGAAGCCCCTACCTGGGTTTGGCGCCGAAGGCTGCGCTGATCTGCAAGTAAAACGTGTCGCGCTTCGTGTACTCGCCGCTGATCACGCCGATTACGGGCAGATCGGGTGAGGTCACCGGTGCGTCTCCGAAATCCAGGTAACTCAGTTGCGCGGTAATCGCTGTGCCCTTCTTCGTCAGCCACTCGATGCCGATTCCATAAGAGGTGGCGCTGTCGAGCCGCAGGAGCATCGTGCGGTTTTCGTCCGTGATCATCTCGTCCGTGATGAACGCGCCTACTCCTAAGCGGACCCGCTCGGATATCGGAAAGTTGTAGCCCAGCGTGATCGCGGTGATGTCCTCGTAAGTTGGTTCCGTTTCGGCGATCGCATTTCCGTTGAAATAAATTTCGGACAACTGGAAGTTACTGAAGTCAATCCAGACGATATCGGCGGCGATAGAGTGCGAGTTCTCGAAGTCGTGATGAATTCCGATGTTCGCGGATTGCGGCGAACGGCTCGTCACGCTGGCTACTGTATTGAGAATGCCCGAAGCATCGAGAAACGCTTCGGTATTGGGGCCGAGGCCGCCCCAGTTCAGATCGGCATCCAGGTCGGGGTCTAGTTCGCTGCGATAGACAGCACCGAAGCGAGTGCGGTCAGTAAACTCGTAGAGCATTGACACGGACCATCCGCCTGTCCAGCCATCGGCGTCGAGATTGAGGCTACCGTCGCCGAATCCCGGATCCAGGACGTTGGCCACGGCCTTGTTCTGCTCGAATACGGTGTACGTCACCATCAGACTGCCGGCGACGGACAGCTTGTCGGTCAATTTTGTAGCAATGCTGGGATACAGACTGATGTACGCAAGCGTGTAGTCCTGGATGATGTAGCGGCCGCCCCAGTCCTCACCGAAGTCATCGGAGAATCCCACCCCCAAGGCCGTCATGCCGAACCACCAGTTTTTGCCGAACGGCAAAATCAGGGCGCCCGACGGTATAACCGTCGTGCTGTCACTCTCGGAGCCGAAGTCCGTGCCGGTTCCGGAACTGGTGGCCTCGAACGTACTCTCGCTAAAAAAGCCATAGATGCCGACCTGGTTTGCGCGCGAATCGAATCTCGTAATTGAGGCCGGATTGTTGCCAGCAGCCGTGGCATCTTCCGCCGACGCTGCAATGCCAGATTTCGTCGGCCAAGGTCCGGCAAGCGCGGACCCGCAGACACCCAGGCCGCAAAAGAAAACCACGAGCGATACGTACCTACGATCAGTCATCGGGAAAATCCTGAATAGGCCGCTTACTTCTTAGGCTTCTGTGGCATCGACTGCAGGAATATCTGCAGCATGTGCTGCGTCTCGGGCCTCAGGTTCTCGATACCTTCATAGGGTACCGCCATCGTCGGTGGCCGATCGGGATATTTCATTTTGTAGGCCATATGGCGCTTTGCCATATTGGCAAACTGTCCACCGGCCCAAGGGCCGAACTTAATCGAGTTCTCAGCCCCGCGCTCCTCGCGCGGGTCACGTGTCAGATCGTAGATTGTTGCCGCGATCGGATTCGTGCCCGGCGGCGGCAAATGCATCTTGTACTTGTTCTTCACCAAAGCCTTGAGCATGGGCCCATCGTAAACATGCACGTAATCCCGGCGCCCATTCGTCTCGCCCAGTAACAGAACACCCGACTGGTCTACACCGTCGATAACCCGGTCGGTCGGTACTTCATCAATCGCGTTGGCGAGGCGTGCGAGTGTCGTGAACAGGTCGGACACGTGCACAATATCTGCTGCGCTGGAACCGGCCTCGATAGCACCTGGCCAGCGCACATAAGCGTTGACGCGAATACCGCCTTCGAGGACGTCGGCCTTACCGCCGCGGTATACGCGGTCGGATACGCCACCGATGCCCGCGTACTGCATGAACGGCCCGTTGTCCCCCATAACGATGAGGATCGTATTGTCACCGATGCCAAGCTTATCGATCTCGGCGACGATCTCGCCGATCCAGCCGTCAACTTCAACAATGCTCTCCGCGACAGTGCCACCATTGAGGGTTCTCGGCTCTTTGATGTCATTGGGTACGAAGGTCAACGGGAACAGCGGCCAGTAGTTCAGGAAAAAGGGCTTGTCCTGCTTGGTGAGCGCACGTAACTGCGACAACGCATTACGTTGGTAGCGCTCGTTCATCTCGCGGTATTTCCGCTGCGTCCATTGTTCGCCCGGCTTGAGGTCGACTTCATACAGCTTACCGTCACGGACCTCGACGCCGGTAACCATGTGGCTGGGATTGGCGACGAAGGTCTTGTCGAGCGTGAACGTCTGTAGCTGCCTTGCGGGATCGGTCCCACGAATGACGTCTGCAGCTTCGGCATCCGTGTGCATGATCGCAAGTTGACCCTGCTGATGGATCGGGAATTCGGCGTGCATGAACCCCTGGTTACTGGCATAGGCCTGCTCGATATCGCCCAGATGCCATTTACCGACGTGCGAGGTGTAATAACCGGCATCGCGAAGCACTTCGGCCAGCGTGATCTCCTCGCCCGACAAGCCGTCGCCCGCAATCGTCGCTTTCGCTTCCGTCGTGCCGGTCCGTACCGGGTGCCTGCCCGTCATGAATGCGACGCGCGTTGGCGTGCAGGACGGCTCCGAGTACATTCGCTGCAAGCTCATACCCTGTCGTGCGACAGCATCAATATTTGGTGTGGAGTAGCCGCGGCTGACACTCAGGTTCGGCATACCGATCTCGCCGAATCCTAAATCGTCGAGCAGAATATAGACGATGTTCGGCGGAGCCCCGCCGTTCTTCTTCCGCAAATCAGCGAGCTTTTTCGAGATTTGCTGGTCGTCCTTTGCCCAGCGTTCACCGTTCTGGGCCTTGAGGATGTAGTACTCGGCATCGTGTATAAGGTCCGCCCCGAAGGCCGGGATTACGAAGAGAACTGAAATGAGCGCTGCAAGCGCTATTCGGACTGGTTTCATGGGAGCGTCCTCCGATTTCTATTATTGGTTATCCGGGCTGGCCCAGGAGGTCCGGGATCGAGAACTCTATAGCCATGATGCCCTTAATTCAATCGCCTGACGGTGGCCCGCCCGGCGTCCCTGTCGAGAGACCCAGGAACGCCGCACTGGCAGTGTGAGATCAGCCCTTATCCGGCTCCACCACGGAAATCGCAATAGCTTCGGTAATTCGCATACGCACTTCATCGCCGACTTCGATCATGTCGAGTGGCACGTCATCAGCCACCTTGACGCTTCGCGTACGACCATCTTCACCACGAAGCAATGCGACACGGTCCGTCTCGTTGAGCGCCTCGATTGTGGCCTTGACCATGAAAGTGTCCGCTGCCGCGATACCGGGCTTGTCGCCGAGCGGTGCAATTTCAACGGCGGCGGCGTTGCCCATCTCGGGAGCACCAGCCGGCGTCACGAAAATTGCCACCGACTCCAGGTACTCGGTCACGATGCGGTCACGCGGCTCAATCTGATCGAAGTTCGCGACCATCTCACTCGCGATGAAGGAGTAACGCCGACCGCTGGCATCGATGACCTTGATCTCGCGCGTCTCCTTGTTCACCGCCTCGACGATTGCAGCACTTCGAACCATGCTCGTTATTACACGGCCCGGGACCTGCACGGTTTTTGTGTGACTGTCAGCGTCTGCGGCCGGGGCACCGATCAACAACGTTGTCCCGAGAACAACTGCAAGCGCTACGTCGGCGCGAATACGGCGGCGGCGCAGCAGGTAGCCCGCACCAAGAAGCAACAGGCCGACAAGCACAACCGTCGGCCACGGGCTTGCCGTCGTTGGCAGTGCTGCGACGTCTTCTATTTCGACTTCGATAATAAAGTCTTCCTCGGTGATGAACGCGACCTCCTCGATATCGGGCTTCGCGAACTCGCTCACGTCAAGGTAGATACGAATCTCCTGGCCACGTACCAGGTTGCGGGCGCGCATCTTGTTGCCATCCGCGATGACTCTGAGTGACGCGTCCGGGCTCACTGAAAAGGTCTTGCCGGTCGCGGGCAGATGCAAGGTGACATTGTTACCCCGCACACGACGTACGACGACGCGAAACAGCCCGTACAGCTCACCATCGCGTTCCACGATCGATTCACATGCGCCTACGAGGTTCGGATAACGCTCGAGCGCCTCCGGCGTCGGTCGGAAGTCGTCACAGGTCAACGCCGACACTTCCTGCGCGCCTGCCGTTGCTGCTGACATCAACGCAATGCTGATCAGCAGTAGCTTAAGTGTTCTCATCTTGCTTCTCCTTGTTAACAAGAGTCGCCCGAACGATGAACCGTTCCGGAGCGGCGCCTATGTAGTAAAACGGGTAACAGGTAATTAATGTGATGACCGTATCGTCGGTCGGACCGAGGACGCTGACGTCCAGCGGATCGACGATGTCCAGTTGCGAGACACGAAAGACCTGGCGCCGGTCGATCGCTGTGAGTTCGATTTCGTCGCCAATCTCGATGTTCTCGAGATCACGGAAGAACCCGTCACGGTGTGCTGCGATCGCGACATTTCCTCTCTCGCCGGGCAATGAAGTACCGGTGACATGCCCCGAGCCGCGATTGAGCGCCGTTTCATCGATCGAGTCGAAAACCGGAACCTCAATATTGCGCGAAGGTATGCGCAATACTGCCAGCGTTTCGCCGGCGTCCTGCAGCAGCGCCTGCTGATAGTCGGCCATGCGCTGCTCCGACCAGTTCAATTGCTCAGCGGGGCTGACAACCGTATTCCGGATCCTCTCGAACTCGGCGACTGCAGCTTGCCGCTGGGCGAAGCCGTCGAGCCGGACAGTGACTCCGAGCGTAATCAGGGCGAGGCCCGTTATCAGGCACGCACGCTCCAGAAATATCATTAATCGGTTCATTATCGGGCCATCGTCATAGCGAGCGTAGCGAAGCAGTCCCCTCACGCATCAAGTCGAGCCAGTCACCCTCTGCAGGCCGGTTCCCGCCGGGTGCGAAAACAACGCTCTCGACGCCGAGCTCCAGTAATCGGCGTCGAGTTTCCTCCAGGGGCTCGGCCTCCCAGATCATCATCTTCGCCGGATGCTGCTGCAGCACGGATTGCAGCTGTCGCCAGTGCGCCTCTTCGGGCACCTCGTCGGGCTCCCAGTGAACGGTAAATCCACGCAGATTGTAGCGTCTTTCGAGGTACTGATACACGGGGTGAGAGAACAGCACAGGTTGATTTACCAGTTGCTCTGATATTTCCTCCAGGCTCGAATGCACCTCTCTCAGTTCTGCCTCGAGCGTCGCAAATGTCCCTCGAAAATCTGCCTCATACTGCGGCCGGGCACGTATCAACGCGTCGAGTACGGCGCGGGCCTGCGCTGTTGCGATGTCGAGATCGAGCCAGGTCGTGAACGCCGTGCCGCCGTGACTGTGATCGCCCGTGGGTCCATGCGTATGCGTTACTGAATTGTCTATGGGGATCAGCTGCTCGGTCACCGCCGACGTGGTGTCGACGAGGCGCGATTGTGGCAACGTGGCGTTCGCCACCCAGGCGGCGTAGCCGGCGCCGTTCAACAGGATCAGGTCTGCCTGCTGGTACTCGGCAATTTCGGTGGGTTTCGGGGACCAGTAGGCCGGATCGACGCCGGCCGGCGTCGGGAATGACACGACACCCTTGTCACCGAGGATCCGTTCTGCAAAATAAGCCAGCGGGTAGTTGACGGTAACCACTTTTAGCTCGCTGCTCGCCTCTGCCCCGACTGCGGTCGATCGTGGGCCCTCCCGGGAACATGCCATTACTATAAGTAGCAGCAAGCAGGCCGTTAGCCAACGCATGGAATTATTTTTCATGATATGACGACGCTTTCGATGACCGCCGAGCCATATTGCCAGGTGAGTGCAGTCAATCCCGCAGCCAATATGCTACCCAGAATCAGCACGATGACCACTTCCGCAAGCAGCATCGATGCGACGTGCCAGCG
>Ga0255052_10001749_pt1 | contig 16122 bp, 14 predicted proteins | sample JV7_2_21_MG_FD_188632 | JGI IMG/M metagenome (GOLD analysis project Ga0255052, IMG submission 188632) | Seawater microbial communities from Jervis Inlet, British Columbia, Canada - JV7_2_21 | ecosystem: Environmental > Aquatic > Marine > Inlet | place: Canada: British Columbia | collected...
GGATCGATTGACTGCGATCTGGAGTTGCGAGCCTTCTGCTCCACCGTACGACGCAGTAGAGAATGCCAGCGTGCCTTCGGCAACATCCAGTGTCTCGTCGCGCGCCAGATACAAGCCACTACCAATATCACTGATGGCAATGCTGCCGCTGTGGAAGTAGGGGTATGCACCCCAGGCACCGAAAAAGCCGTTGTTGTCCGAAGCCGGGTAGGTGTCCAGACGGCCAATGGACAACGGATTCGCCGGATCGCTGATGTCGAGCACGGTCAGGCCGCGACTGTAGTTCGACATGTAGTAACGATTGCCGCGCACAAATCCGTTGTGGTCGATCGCTCGTGTTGGCCCTGTCCAGGTGCCCGCAGACACGGGGGAGCGCAGGTTCGACAGCGAGTAGACACGCAAGGTTGTATTCAGCCCGCGGTCGCGCTCATCAAGCTCGTCGTGTACATAGAGGAATTGCTTATCTTCGGATGACCAGCCCGAATGAACGTATTCCGCATTGCCGTAGCTCGTCCGACTGAGCCGCACGGGATTGCCGGTATCGGTGATATCCCAGATATCAAACGTAGATTCGTTGAAATCGAACAGGATTTCACAGTAGGTCGTGGCGTTAACACACTGTGTATCTTTGCGGCTGTCCGTGATGACCATTGACGCGGCGTCGTGCATGTAGTCGCTGCGGCCGGAGCCTGGCATGGCTTCAAATACCGGCGACTCGGGATTGCCCACCGAGTAGGCGCGATAGGGCCCCGATCCCAGGTTTGAACCGGCGATAACCAGTGTTGGCACATCGCCGTTCATCGACAAGCCAGTGCCAAAATCGGTGTTCGTGGCATACACATTGTGCGCAGCCGTGAAATCGCCGTTGTAAGAAAGCTGCTGTACGTCGTGCGGCAAGCCGCTCAGATCGATGACGAACAGTCCGTCGCTGGAGCCATCAGTTGTGATGTAAGCGTGAGCATTCCAGCGGCCCGATACCGCGTTCCAGAACTGGTAGACCTTGATGTCGCGCCAGGACGTGCGCTGGCCGTCAATGAAACCGACCTCGCGTGGATTCTCCGCATCGGTGACATCGAAGACGCCGGTGCCAATATCGAAACCGACAATGGCATACTCGCGATTGCTGTTCAGGTCGACAAATCCCCAGACATCGGCCGCATTCCCCGGCCTCGCACTGATGTCGTCAAAGCCGAGGTGAGAAAGAAGGTCCACTTCATCGCACGGCAGACCAGCAGCATTACCGCCGGTACAGGGAGTGGCCGGCAGGCTGGACTGCAGGCTCTGGTGAATCGCGAGCAGCTCTTCTGTCTGCTCGATCGCCGCAATATCGATGCCCTTGCGATCGACCACGACATGAAAGCCGCGTTCACTCAGAATGCCGGCGTACTGCACCGGAATGCCGGTGATCGTGGATGCGCTGGCTGCCGCCATGGTGAATCCTGTTTCACGCGCATAACCGCCTTGTACGTCAACGTCACCGCTCACCAGTTGGAACAAATCCTCGGCGTCATCAACGCTGTAAGCCCCATCAGCGACTCTTATCTGTGCACCTTTGCCGACACGACCCAATGCATAACCGATCGTCTTACACGGTGCGGTGAGGTCCTGACAATCACCAATGTCGACGCCGTCTTGCGCGACGAATAACGGCTTTGCGCCATCTGAGTGTGCATACGCATTGCCAGCCGCGGCCAAAACCGCGACTATTGCTGCGCTAAAAAACAGTCGGTTAGGCATATTCATTCCATGGGATTCTACATTGAGATTCGGGTTCAAACTGTGAGCACTGCCCTGTGACGGCGCAAAACCTGGTTTTCAGGGCAGGTCCTGGTGCTTTCGACACCATTCGACGTCACGGGTTCGCGATAGATCGAATCGGTACAATCGCGGGCGCATCAGGCGGTGCGAAATGGCTGGTGTTGAGCCAGCTCGACCGGGTCATTCTCGAGACAGTCTTGCCGCGACTTGAAGGGCCCGTGCATCTGATTGGCACGTCAATTGGCGCATGGCGCTTCGCGTGCTACGCCCAGCCCGATCCCGTCGCCGCAATCGAGCGTTTCGAGGATGCCTATATCCATCAGTTTTACAGCGACGCGCCCGACATCCACGAAATCACAGCGAAGAGCCGGGAAATACTCAGAGCCTTACTCGGTGACGACGGGGTAGGGAATATCCTGAGTCACCCCCTGTTTCGTACTCATGTCATGACCGTGCGGGCGCGGAACATTGCCGCATCAGAGAAACGCTATGTTCTTGCAGCTGCCCTGATCATTGCCGCCAGCATGAATGCCATAAGTCGGCAAACGCTGGGGTGGTTTTTCGAGCGTGCTCTATTTTTCGATGCCCGCGACCTGCCGCCGTTTTTTGACGTTGAGGGTTTTCCGTTGCAGCGCGTGATGATGCGTCGGGGCAACCTGGAAGATGCCATTGTCGCCACGGGCTCCATTCCACTGGTCCTTTCCGGAGTAAGAGACATCGCGGGTGCGCTGCCCGGTGTCTATCGTGATGGTGGTGTGATCGATTATCACCTGGATCTCCCGCACAGCGACCCGGATCGCCTGACACTCTATCCGCATTTCCTTGATCGGATCGTGCCGGGATGGTTTGACAAGAAATTGACGTGGCGGGAACCGGATCCCGCGAATGTCGACAGGACTATCCTGATCAGTCCATCCGCTGAATTCGTGGCAAGCCTGCCGAATGGGAAGATCCCGGATCGAACAGATTTCAAAACGTTCTCGCCGCAGGATCGTATGCGGCTGTGGTGCCGCGTTGTTGCCGAGTGTGAGCGGCTCGGTGACGAACTCAACGAGGTTATCGAGAAGGGCGAACTCGAATCGAGGCTTACGCCTTTGTGATTGCCGTCAGCATCTGGTGCAGAGCGTCGACATCTTCGTTCATCAGGTAATCTGCCTGATCTTTCCAGCCTCGCAACATTGGTAAGCTGCGGTCGTTAACGAGTAGATGTTCTTCGCTGGACTGCTCGTGAATCTCCCATCCCGGAACGGCAATGACGGACCGTACACGTACGCGATGATCCAGCAGCCGGCGGAAATCTCTTTCAAGTGCGGCCGTACATTTTGCTGTCCCCACGATCGTCTGTGCCTTGCCGGATGGCTGGTAGAGGATTGAGTTGTTGTCGAACTCAACATGGCCGTTCTTCGCCGGGCGACGCGCAAAGACACTGACGGCATAGGCGCCGTTTTGCCCTACGACTACGTGATCAATGATCCCTGCGCTTGTTTCAACGTCGTGGTAAACGCGCCCAAATCCGGTGGCTACTCGCTGCAGTTGATGGCCGACTGCAATGTTTGCATCACGTAAGAGCTTGACCTGGTGCCGCTCAAGAAATGTCTGGACCAGCTTGATGAGTGCCAGCAGCGCACCGAGCATCAGGACACCAAGAAACAGGTACAACTGCCAGTCCGGGTAGCCCGCGTACAGTCTCTCTGCTTGCAAAATGTAGGCAGCAATGAAAAGTACGATGAACACGAGACCGGCGCTGAGATAGGTCGCTTGCGTATTGCTAAGGCGGTCGAACTCATCGCGAAAGCGCTGTGCTGCTTCGCGCATAATGCTGTCTGCAAAGGTCGGGCCGGAGTTCACGCTGCGGGCGATTATTTGCCAGAATTTCATGACCAGCACGAACACAATGGTGCTGGCTGCCGCGACAGTTGCCGCGCCGCTGAAACTCTCGATATCCATCTCGAAAATATCCGTTGTTGGCCGTGTTAATCAGGATATCGGGCGGCCACCTGCGTCACTGTGACGCAGGTCACATTGGCTGTCTCCGGAATGGGGAATGCGCCGCAATTTTCAGGTGCAATTCAGGTTCGATGCGTTATTACTGGTGCAAACTCAAAGCAGGAATTTTGGAGGGTTTGTGATGAACAGTAAGTGGTTGAACATACTGGTGCCGGTTGCGCTACTCGGCCTGAGCGGATGCGCCACGATGAATGCCGACGAATGTGCAACCAGCGATTGGACTGCCATTGGATTTGAGGACGGCTCACGCGGTTATACCCCTGATCGTCTTGGCAGCCATCGCAAGGCTTGCGCCAAACATGGTGTTACACCCGATTTTGCAGCGTACCAACGTGGTCACGCACAAGGCGTCGAGACGTTCTGTGAGCCCGGGCGCGCGTTTAATTATGGCGCCAACGGTGGCAAATACAGCGGTGTTTGCCCGGCTGATATGGAGCCAGAATTTCTCCAGGCTTACAACGCAGGTCACAAACTGCATTCGCTGCGCTCGAGTGTCAGCGCGGCAAGTTCGATGATCTACTCCAAGGAGCAGGAACTCGAGCGCACCGAGAAACGCGTCGTTGCTGCCGAAGCCGCCGTGATCAGCGATCAGACGACATCCGAGGAACGGGTGTTGCTACTCGATGAGCTTAAGAACCTGTCTGAGCGCACCGGCAAGTTGGAGGCGGAAATCAAACAGTTGATCGCCGACCGGGCGCGTATCGAGCAGGAACTGCAGTATTACGAACAGAGCGTCACGGCTTACCGCTACTAGCCTGGATCCTTACTTGTCGCGATCGGCGCCGGAGATTTCAAAAGAAATCTTCGTCGTCGCTCTCGCGCCGGTCTTTACCTTCACGTTGCTCCTGCTCGAATTTTCCGGTGCTGCCACGGAAGCCGCCCGAGCCGAACGGACTGCGCCGATCCTTGCTGGCTCGACGATCCGGGTGATGTGCAAACCGGCAGCAACAGTCGAGGACATCGCAGTCGGGCAGGGGAAGGCGCGGTGCCGCCGTCGACAGGAAACGACGGCCCTCCATTTCACGTGCTGCTTTACAGGCATTGCCAGTAAATTTGATGGATACAGCGTGATAGGCGGCGTTCCTGGTACTTTTTTTAACCGCAGGTTGAGACTTGTCGTTACTGGTCGCTTGCCGTCGTCGAATGAACAACCAGACGAGAAGCAGTAGCACAAGAACGAGTGCCGGTGTTGGCATATTCATACTGTCCTCCCCCAGACAGAAAAACCCCGAATCGCGACTCAACTGTAGCTGGCTTTATGTAATTTCGCACGCATTCAGCTCAAATCAATACGCATTTGTCTCTATAATCAATTGCACGCAATCAGGGGAGGGTGCAGATGAGCAGTGACGGAAAGCTTATGGAGATGCTGACGGGCTATGCTGCGTCGCATCAGCATCCGTTTAATATTTTTGTACACATGATCGGCATCCCGACAATCTTGCTGGGTGTTCTGATTCCGCTGACCTGGGCAGGAGTCGAAATCGGTGGCATCAGCATAAATCTTGCACATGTCGCCATGGTTGGTTTCTTTCTTTTTTACCTGACGCTCGACAGATTATTTGCAGTCGTATTCCTGGTTTTCGCGTTGCTGGTCGCACAACTTGCCGGCTACATCGGCGCGTTGCCGCTGGCGACATCGGGCACGATCGCGGCAGTCGCGTTTTTTGGCGGCTACACGGCGCAGTTCATCGGCCATGCGGTTGAGAAATCGATGCCGGTTTTGGTCAAACACCCCATCCAGGCCAATCTTGCCGCGCCGTTTTTCACGGTTGTCGAGATATTCAAGATCCTGGGTCTGCGGGACGGTTTATTTCACGAAGTTCAGGCAGAGATAGAGCAGCGCCGGGCCCAGGAAGCTTAATGCCAGGTCAATCGCTGCAGCGCCTGCTCGGCAGGGGCTTCTCGATCGCGGCATGCGTCGGCCTGGTTATCGGCCTTGGCATCCTGCGGACCCCGGGGGAAATAGCTACCACGGTCAGTGACCCGGTGCCGTACATGGCGCTGTGGATCTGCTGTGGTGTGTTCGTGATCCTCAGCCTGCTGGTTGTCGCCGAGCTCATTGCCATGACGCCACGCTCCGGTGGTATTTACGCGCTCGTGGCGCACGCGTTTGGCCCGTATCCGGGCTTCCTGATCGGCTGGACCGACTGGGTCGCATCATGCGCTGCGATGGCGCTCAAGGCCGTCGTCCTGCTTGAGTACGTCGTGTTATTGAGGCCGGAACTGGGGCCTTACCAGACGTATGTTGCCGTTTTCGTATCCACTTGTTTCGGATTTCTGCAACTTCGAGGGCTCAAGGTCGGCGCAAACATTCAGCAATTCGCGTCTACGGTCATGGGCTTAATCATGATCGGCCTGGCAGTTGGTCTGTTTTATGCGTTTTTTGCCCATGGCGGCACCGTCGAGGTGGCTGATGTGAATGCCCCAGTGGGTTCACCGGGCATCGCCGCATTTGGAATTGTCATCGCATCGGTCGTATTTACGTATGACGGCTGGTACGCCGCAAGTTACTTCAGTGGGGAGGTCAAGTCGGGCGGTCGTGGCGTTGCGATTGGTAGTCTCCAGGCCGCCCTGGTCGTGTTCGCGCTATATGTCCTGCTGAATCTCGCCCTTGTCCTAAGTGTGCCACTCGCAGCCCTTGTCGGTCACGACCTCGCGCTCGCCGGAGCGCTTGATCTCACCTACGGGGCCGGGGCGGGGACAATCGTCATTTTTGCCGCGATTTTCATATTGCTGTCTCACCAGAACCTGCAGTACATGGTTGCATCACGCGTCCTTTATTCCCTGTCTTCGGACGGTCTCGGCACGCAAAAGGCGACGTCCGTCAATGACAAGGGTACGCCGGCTGGTGCGACTATATTGACCTGGTTATTGACCAGTTCGTTGATCATCATTGGCCAATTCGAGTTACTGCTGAGTCTCGTGACAATTCTCTTTATGGCCATGTACATCGGGCTTGTCGTCGGCGTGTTCAGGCTGCGACGCCTGGAACCGGATGCGGAACGCCCGTTTCGGGCATGGGGTTTTCCTGCGACGGGTTATATCTGTGCTGCAGGTTGGACCGCCGTCGCGCTGTTCGTATCAGCGACGAACCTGGATTCAACTCTGTACGGCATAATTCTGACGGCTGTCTCGGTGCCAGTCTTTCTGCTTCTCAAACGCCTGCGGAAACTGGGAGAGGCATCCACCTCTGAAGTGTTGGGAAGTGATCAAAGCGATCAGTAATCTCGTGGTACTCGCCATCATCGTTGGCGCTGTGTACACCTTGTGGAACTGGAAATTTGGCGGCACGGCCGACAACGAAGCGATGGGCTATGCCGAGAGTTCGTGTGTGAGCTCAATACGTAGCCGTTTCGACACAACCTCGGTCAAAGCATACTCGGTCAAGGAAAACAGCAACGGCTTTACGGTGCGGGGCTCGATGACGCTGGCGCGTGGCAATATTGCGAAAGTGACCTGCCTGACCAATGCCAACGGCACGGTTATCGACATCCTCGTGGACGAGCGATAAACGAACAGCGAAGCAAGAGAATGGTGCCCAGGACGCGGCCATCAGCCAATCATCAGAAAATCATAAGGTAGCGCTCATGCAATTGAGGTGCTGAGAGCAGACTCTCTGTCCATGTTCAACGACTAGCTCACTTTGCAGGAGCAGCTAATGAATATGGGCGGAGACGGAAAATTCGCAGTACTTCATACGTCGAGGGCAGCAAACCAGCCTGATGACAGCGTGGTCCAGGCGGAGAAGCGATGGGGCAGCATCGATGCAAATGGAGCACAGGACGAGCTGCTTGACGACAAGGCGAGAGCTAACGCGGCGGCATACCAACTCAATATCGAATCGTATGTTGGCACCGTAAACATTCCGGTGGGTATCGCCGGCCCATTGCGTGTCCATGGCCGTAACGGAACGTCTGATTACCGGGTGCCGTTGGCAACAACAGAAGCCGCGCTGGTAGCTTCCTACAACCGGGGATCGCGGTTGCTTACTGCCGCCGGTGGTTGTAATGCACGAGTCGTCGATGAGGCGGTAAGTCGAACGCCCATGTTCGCTTTCGATAGTGTAACGGAGGCTGAAGCATTCGCTGATTTCTTCAATGCCTGCAGCGAAAATCTCGATGACGTTGTTGCCGGTGTCACGTCCCACGGACAGTTGCTCAGCACCCGTACAGTGATCGAAGGAAATCACGTTTACGTCGACCTTCGATATCGAACCGAAGATGCCGCAGGCCAGAACATGATTACCTTCGCGTCAGATGCTATCTGCAAGGCCGTTCTTGAGAAGGTGCCGGTCAAACCAAATTACTGGTTTCTGGAGGCGAACTTATCGGGCGATAAGAAAGCGACTGCACAAGCACTAGGCGGGGTGCGCGGCAATCGAGTGGTTGCCGATGTCAAAATTTCACGTGAGCTCGTCTGTGAGCAGTTGCACACCACGCCGGAGCAGATGGTCGACTACTGGTATGCAAGTGCTGTAGGCGCAGTAATGAGCGGCTCGAGCGGTATTCAGGGGCACTTCGCAAATGGCATAGCGGCCCTGTACCTGGCCTGTGGGCAGGATATTGCCTGTGTCGCCGAGTCGGCAAACGGCATCACGCGATTGGAGCTGACACCGGAGGGCGATCTATACGCCAGCGTCACATTACCCAATATTCTGGTAGGGACAGTCGGTGGCGGTACCGGACTTCCCAGCGCAAATGCGTGTTTGAGGATCCTGGGACTCGTCGGCACCGGAAAGAGTATTGCTCTGGCAGAAGTTACTGCCGCCATTGTCCTGGCCGGTGAACTTTCAATTAGTGGCGCATTTTGTTCAGGCGACTTTTCAGTGGCACACCAGTGTTTGTCGCGCGGTCTGCCCAGCGGGCGGGAGGACTGAAATGAGCAACATTGCTGCAGTCGCGATTCCGCCTGTATTGCTGTTTTCGGCGATGGGAATGCTGAGCCAGATCAGCGATGGCCACATCATTGTCAGAGAGCTGAAACGCAAGGCGCTGCATATCGGCGTTGGTTTGACAGCCCTCTTGTTCCCACTTTTTCTAAACGACACGTGGAAAATAGTCGCTGCATTTGGACTGGCAGTGGTATGGCTGCTTGCCGTGAGATACGTCCCGGTCCTGCGTCGCCACTTTGGCTCGGTTTTGCATGGTGTCAGGCGCAGGTCTCTGGGCGAAATCTATTTTGCAGTATCCATCGCCTGTCTGCTGCTGCTAACTCAAGACAAGCCGGTTCTGTTTGTCATACCCATATTGATCCTGACACTGGCGGACTCAACCGCAGCGATCGCAGGTAAGATCCTCCCAATCGGCCCGTTGAGGGGCTTGGCCAGGGGCAAGACCATGACTGGCTGCGCCGCGTTTTTTGCCGTCGCTTTCATCGTTAGCTTTGGGTTACTCGGGCTTCTGGCTGACCTGCAAGTCGTACATGCGGTTGCGCTTGCGGTAACTCTTGCTGCCGCGACATGTGTTGTTGAGGCGATCAGTCGGCGTGGAATCGACAACCTTGCCGTGCCCGCGGTTGCCTACCTGATTCTCCTGCTATCGAACATTCCCGACGCTGCCGGTAACGCGAGCGGACTTCAGTGATGCACGCCGCCAAGATCATCCTCGACAAGAACTGCGCTGCTTCGCGCTTGCCGTTGATGGGAGGCAAAGCGGCAAACCTCCACCGGATGAGCACGCAGGGTATACCGGTTCCGGATTGGGTCTGCTTGAGCAGCCACGCCTGTTCCGCGTTATATGCCCAACACGAGAGCGCCATAGAGGACTGCCTGAGTGCAATCGATTACCAGGATCAAGCCAGCATTCATCAAGCGAGTGACAGCATTCGTGGACTAATCGAAAGCTGGCCGATGCCTGAACTCATTCGACGCAATGTCGGGCGTGTGCTGAACAAAATGGACGCGTCGCACTATGCCGTGCGGTCCTCTGGTTTGGCCGAGGATTCGGCTGCGGGTTCATATGCGGGGCTGTTCGACACATTTCTGTATGTCGCGCGAGCCGATGTTATTGATCGCATTAAAAGCTGCTGGGCATCGGCTTATTCGGCAAGAAATCTTGTTTACATACAACGTAATGGCGCGACAAGAAAACCGCGCCCGGTCGCCGTCGTTATTCAGGTCATGATCGACAGCGAAGCGGCCGGTGTCATGTTCATGGCAAACCCCGCCGGGAGCCTGGACGAAATAGTCGTCGTGTCCGGCTACGGCCTGGGAGAAGGGGTTGTCTCGGACCGAGTGGAAACCGACACCTGTATCTATGATCGAACGCGCAGCGCCTGGCGATGCGATATCGGAGACAAGAGGAAAAGTGTGCGCTTCGATGCTGCAGTGAGGTGTGGAACGTTCCTGGCGGATGTACCAAAGACGAAACGGCATGAGCCCGTGCTCACCGAGAAACAGCGCGAGACACTCAGGGTACAGGGCGAGAGAATCTCGCGACTCTACGATCAATTTCAAGATATCGAATGGGCATTCGACGCAGCCGGCGAACTGTTCATAACGCAGAGCCGACCAATTACGACGATTCCCCGCGGGCAGCAGTTTGTCTTCGACAACAGCAATATCGTGGAGAGTTACCCGGGCGTTACCTCGCCGCTGACTGTTTCGCATATTCGGCAGTGCTACGAAGTCATATTCAGGAATTCGTTGCTGCGGCTTGGAGTGTCGAAAAAGCTCGTTCGTCAGCACAATCACATATTCAAGAACATGCTCGGATACATAGGCGGACGTGTCTATTACAACCTGAGCAACTGGTATCGGATGTTCCGCCTGGTCCCGGCAGTGGAGCCATACCTCCCGGTCTGGGAGGAAATGCTGGGAATCAGCAGGCGAATTGAGCCGGCACGGAAATCCTGGTTGCAGCGAGTGAAACAGGTACCTCGATTCCTCTGGGTGGCGGCACACGTGCTTTGGTATTTCCTGTTCTTGCGTTTCTACATGAACAGTTGCGCGCAGTCTTTTCGGCATAGCGAGAGAAAATTCAGGGTGCGCGATATAGCAGATTTGGACAACCATGAACTGGCCGACTTGCACGATCGTCTCAATGCCGACGAATTGGAGGGTTGGGACATCACACTACTGAACGATCTATACGCGTTCGTATTTACAGCGGCCGCCAGGCGGCAACTTCGCAAGGTCGGACTGGACGAGAACGCATTCGGCGGATTGATGGCTGCAGATGACGAGCTGGAAAGTGCAGCCCCTGTCCGTTCAATTATCGTGATGGCAGATGCGGTCAGACGAGACCTACGGTTGAGCCAACAGCTGGAGGTTGCTTTGGCTCTATCCGCAGAAGACCAACGTTTCGAGCAGATTGAAACACTGTTCGACGACGATGGGTTCGTGAGCGGCCTGAGACATCATCTGGAACACTTCGGCGATCGGTGCCCCGAGGAATTGAAGCTCGAATCCACCTGTTTTCGCGACGATCCGCAGTCACTACTTCGACTTGTCTCGACCTATGCGGCATCGAACCTCGATCTGAATAAACTGAACAAGAGCCGCTTGGAGGCCAGGGAAGAAGCATCGGCCAGTCTTCGATCTGCATTGCACGGCAAACCCTTAAGGCGCCTCCTAATGCGCTGCACTTTGTCGCTGGCACGCCGTTCGATTCGCTATCGGGAAAGTTCACGACTTGATCGGGCACGCGCATTTGGACTCATCAGATCGATCTTTCGCACCATGGGCAGGAACCTGGCATCTGAGGGTGTGCTAAGTGAGCCGCGGGATGTCTTCTACCTTACATCCGATGAGCTGCTGGGTTTCGTAACTGGCACGACCGTCAACGACAGGCTGCAAACACTTGTCGCCGAGCGTCGGGCCGATCGGGACCGCTACCTGGCGATTACTCCGGCCGAGCGTGTACGAACTCAAGGAACTGTTCGGGCGAATACAGTGCCGCCGAAACTGCGGCCTACAGCAGGACAATCGAGCGGCACGCTCCAGGGTACCGGGTGCTCGGTCGGGCTGGTATCTGCAGAAGCAGTATTGGTGAACAAACCAGCGGACGCAGGGGATGTCACGGGCAAGGTGCTGGTTGCCGAAATGACCGACCCTGGCTGGGTATTCCTTATGGCCTCAGCGGCCGCTCTGGTGGTCGAAAAGGGAAGCCTGTTGTCGCATACGGCCATCATCGGTCGCGAGCTGGGTGTGCCGACCGTCGTGGGAGTCGAGGGAGCAACCGAGTTGATCCGAAGCGGGCAGCGCGTGCAGGTGAATGGACAGACCGGAGAGGTCTGCTTGCAGGGCGAGTGCAGCAAATGAGCTCGATGCCGCAATTATTGTTCCTGATCGCGATCCTGGTCTGCGCCGGTGCGTCCAACATGGCTTTTGTGAAATCGTTCGGGAGTGCGCCACTACGGCCCATCGATGGCGGGATTCTCCTCGGCGATGGAAAGCGATTGTTTGGCAATAATAAAACGTGGGTGGGCTTTTTCGGCATGATCGCGATAACGGCGATCTGGCTTGCGATCGCAGGATGGCTGGCCACAAATTTCCCTGCCGTTGACCATCTGTCGCTGACTCGATTCGACGAACTCAATTTCCCTTTCAATGTGTGGTTCTTCGGCGCCTTGTGGGGACTTGCCTACGTCCTGGCTGAGCTGCCCAACAGCTACCTGAAACGTCGAATCGACATACTACCCGGGCGAAATGGCGAAGGACTCAGGGGCCGAATGTTTCTCGTGCTGGACCAGGCGGACTCTGTTATCGGCTGCGTGATTGTAATGCCTTTGTTCTGCAGCATTACCGTGTGGGATGCATTCGCGCTGGTTGTTCTGGGGTCGTTTGTGCACTACCTGACTAACCTGGGGCTGTACGCCGTGCGTCTAAAGAATCAGGCGGGATAGCGATGAATAACATGTCAGTTCAACCTAACAAAACTCGCGCAGGCAACGCGATGGGGCGCATCTTTCTGGGGCAGCTCGATCCCGCGACTTGTCTGACGTTGACCAGTATTACTTTGAGTGTTCTCGCGGTGGTCTTCACTTCTCGCGGGTCCCTTGCAGCAGGCGTCATATGTTTCATGTACGCGGGGCTTTGCGACCTGTTCGATGGTTTCATCGCGAGGCGATCAACGCGGACGATGGAGCAGCAGGCGTTCGGATTGCAGATTGACTCTATTGCGGACATGGCGGCATTCGGTGTTGTCCCGGCGTTTATCGCATTGCATCTCGGCCTGAACTCTCCGGCGGAAATTGCCGCACTGATTTTTTATGTTTGTTGCGCCGCCATGCGGCTGGCCTTCTTCAACGTCCACGGCACGAACGGGGACGGGAAGAAACGCTTCTACGTCGGGGTTCCGGTCACGTATTCGGCGCTTGTTCTTCCAATATTACTGTTGTTCGCAACCACACCTGGTGAGCCGCCATTGCTCGGCCTGGTCCAGGCCTACTTCTGGGTACTCGGGGCGTTGTTTGTTCTGCGAATTCAGGTACCGAAGCCGGGCGGGATTTTCTACGTAATTTTTCCGCTTGTTGCCGTCGTGCTTGCGGTTATCTGGGGATTGCGACTATGAGCGAGTACAGCAAAGTTCACGCCCCGTCAGTTTGCGGCAATGTGTCCAATCCTGGTGCCCACTTTGACCAATGTTTCCAGCCCCTTTGCCGTGGCGTCCAGCAAATCCTCGTCGGGGCTGACTGTTGCGTATTCGGTCAGAAGGATGACCGTGGACCCGCCAAAACGAAAGAAGCCCTTTTCCTGACCTTTTCGAACCGGTCCGGGCTCGTAGGTCTGAACGATACTTCCGACAGTCAAAGCTCCCACCTCAATCTGCAGGATCCGCCCACAACGCGTGTCCGACAACATGCTAACCATGCGCTTGTTTCTAAAGCTCGGCGCGCCAGCAGCCAATGCGATCGGGTGAACGGAGTGCAAACTTCGCCCGATGCGCGATGGACAGGACCCAATTCCATCGGCCGGGAAATGGAAGCGGTGATAGTCGCAGGGTGCCAGGCGAAAAACGAAGCAAGCGCCTGGATTGAATCCGTTCAGTCCGCCAGCAAGTTCAGAAATGTCGACACTGCAACCCTTTACGTTGAGTCCGCCGCGCGGCAACCCGGCGAAGGCCAGCACTCGACCTTCGGCCGGCGCAACCAGGTGCAGCGGGTTGCGATCGATCGGTCGCGACTCGGGTTTGAGCTTACGTGAAAAGAACGCATCCAGAGAACGGTAGGCGGCAACGGGGAACTCCGCTTCCGTGTCATCAATTTCGTAGCGACGAACGAAGGAGGGAATATCATGCCGACTTATCGACAGTCGTCTCAGAATGCCGGCCAGGTGGCTAAACCACGCTCTCTTTACGACAGTGTGGAGCAACGCCGGTCCCCACCTTGTTTCGTAGAGAAGCCGGAGCGCACGTTCGCCGTACACGCGCTCAATGCGGTGTTCCTTGGATTCCCGGTCAATGAATCCAATCTCATTTCGCGAAGCAGTCATTTAGCGGAATACACCATAGTGACTATTGACTGCTCGTCGCCTGAGTTTCGACATTTCGCTGAGTTGCCGCATGTTCAGTCTCTGAATCCCCTGGCGCCGTCTGCCGCAGATGTGTTTCTGCAACTCGGAGCGGATAGCCTATTCTACAGACATGGGGAAGCGCGGCTTTTCGGCTGTTACCGAAATGGCGAACTGGTCGGACGAGCGGTGGCTTCGGTCGATGACCGGTTTCCTGATCCGGACGTGGGTCATTTCGGTTACTTCGAAACTTGTCCCGAATGGGCGTGCGCAAAGAAACTCATGCAAGCCTGTGAAGAGTGGTTGAGGGAGAAGGGTAAAAAGCGCATCGAAGGTCCGATCAATCTCAATATGCTCGCAGGTTATCGCGTCCAGACGGCAGGATTTGACGCACCCGCGTTCCCTGGGGAACCGCGCAATCCTGAATACTACCCAGGTCTGCTTGACTCCCTCGGTTACCGCAAAGTTGCACTCTGGCAAAGTTGGGATATTTCGCCATTGGCAATGCTCGGCCTGCATACCATTGACTGGCTGCAGCGATCGATGCGGCGAGCGAGTATCGATAATGGCTATCGAATCGAAGCGCTGCGACCCGATTGTCTCGAGGAAGAGACGCAAAAAATCCATTACCTGGTGCACGAGATCTTCGCTGACAACTATGGATTCAGCGCGATCGATCTTGCGGAACACGTGCAGATGCAAGGTGCAGCGATGAATGGTTCAGTAAAGGCAAGAGGTGCTTTTCTTTACCACTCCTCACAACGCGAACCCGTTGGTTTCTCCTATGGCTTCAACGTCGACCGAATTGCCATCCTGCATACCTTTGGCGTGGTCCGGGAGCACCGTGGCACGGGCGGTGCCGATCTGCTCTTTTCCTTCGGTTTGGCTGAGATACGAAGTCTGGGCGTTCGGCGTGCGATTGGAGCTCTCGCAAAGGAGGGCAAGTCGAAATACGAGCGTATCGGCAGGCCCGCAAGAGCCTATGAAATAGTCGGAAAAGACCTGTGACGGCGAGTTCGCGATTGTCGCGAATATGGCATTACCTGCTGGTGATGTTTCCGCCTCATTTCATGCTGCTGTCCGGTATCGCGAAGTTCTACGCGGTCTATTTTTCCCTTCAGGCGCTCACGGGCGACGAGTCGGTTTTTATCACGCTGCCATCGATGGCCGGCGCGCTCAGTATCGTGTTGTTCTCGCTGCTCATGCGTATTTACGATGAGTTGAAAGATGCGGAGGCCGACACTCGTTTGGGCCGCGCGGGCGATCCTCGTTACAAGAACCGTCCGATCGTCACCGGGGCCGTTACAATCGCGGACCTCGCAGCACTTCGCTGGCTAACCACGGCTGCACTGATCGGTATCAATGTGCCTTTGGGTCGGTGGCCTGTGATCGGCTTTTGGGTTTTATTCGTGGTGACCTGGCTGTCGTTCAAGTGGTTCTTCTGGCCCAAAATTTCCAGGCACCTGCTGTTGGCGTTCCTCACACATAATCCCATTACATTGCTGTTTGGTGCCTACATCGTGGCCGTCTTCGCCGGGGATTTCGGCAGCAGCAACATTGATGCCTGGGCATTGTTGCTGATGTTGGCATTTTGGGCGCCCCTGGGTGCGTGGGAAACCGCACGAAAGATCCGGGCGCCATTGGACGAAACCGATTACCAGACCTACAGCCAGATATTTGGCTGGAAGCTGGCCCCATTCGTACCCGTTGCCTTTATAGCGGTGGGCACTACAAGTGCGATTCTTGTTTCAGTCCAGATCGGACTTGGTTGGGTATTCCCGATAGTTGTTGCCGGTGCAAGCCTGGTCCCGATATATCGTTGTATCGCCTTTCGAGTCTCGCCGAGCCGGAAAACAGCGAACATACAACCCTTTGTTGAACTGTACTCCGTTGTAATGGACCTG
>Ga0255052_10001750_pt1 | contig 16109 bp, 13 predicted proteins | sample JV7_2_21_MG_FD_188632 | JGI IMG/M metagenome (GOLD analysis project Ga0255052, IMG submission 188632) | Seawater microbial communities from Jervis Inlet, British Columbia, Canada - JV7_2_21 | ecosystem: Environmental > Aquatic > Marine > Inlet | place: Canada: British Columbia | collected...
CAGAAAATCAATAGTATCGAATAAATGCAAATCGCGGCGACCCCCAAGAACCGTCTGTTCAGTCCCGACCCACTTGTCGCGGATTCCGAACTCTGGCTCACCGGCGAGCAGGCGAGATATGTGACTCGGGTGCTGCGACTCAAAGCCGACGACGTGATTTCGATGTTCGATGGTAGTGGCGGGCAGTATGACGCCGCGATCAAGTCATGCCGCAAAGATCGCGTCCTGGTTCAGCTTGGTGAACATCATGCGGCCGAAGTCGAGTCGCGACTGGCAATTCATCTGCTGCAGGGTATTTCGCGTGGCGGGCGAATGGATGTCGTCATACAAAAATCGACCGAGTTGGGCGTGCGCCGCATAACGCCCGTCATCACGGAATTCTCGGTCGTGAAACTCGGCGGCGACCGGGCGATCAGGCGGCACGAGCATTGGCAGAAGATCTCCCAGAGCGCCTGTGAACAATGCGGCCGGAACACTTTGCCGCAGATCGACTTGCCGCAGAATCTTTCATCCTGGCTCAGTAAACGCAATGACGCCGGTATGACCGGCATCATGCTGGATCCCGGGAGCACAGAATCGATCTCGTCCATGCAGGTCCCGGAGGCCGGCGTGGAACTGCTGATCGGGCCCGAGGGGGGCCTGAGCGATGCCGAACGGACGCAATGTCAGGAATCGGGATTCAGATCTGTGTCATTGGGGCCTCGTGTTCTGCGCACAGAAACGGCGGCGCTGGCCGGCATCTCGGTCTTGCAGTCCCTGTGGGGCGACCTTCGTTAGCGCTATGCCTGAACGGACTCGGTCGCCAGCATCGACTCCAGGTGTTCGAGGTGAGGAACCAGCGGGTATTCGTTAATCATCTTCACGCGGCAAAGAACCGGCGCCGCATCCGGCCACCCTTCCGTCGAGTCGAGTTTCAGGACTTCCCGATTGACACGAACGAGTTGCGGGAAGCCCTGTGTCAGCACACCAAAGAAGCCCGACTTTAATTGACCCGTGCTTGCATAGAATACGACGATACGTGTTCGCCCTGTTACGGCAGGAATATCCTTGCCGATCGTGCCCTCGAAAGATACGACCGGCAGCTCTCGGCCATTCCAGTTGATATTGCCGAGCATCCAGTTCTGACTGCCGGGTGCCTGGTCGGGCTGACTGTATCTGACGACTTCGGCTACGCAGGCCCGCGGGATGATCAGACGATCATCCGCTAGCGGGACGAGCAGGCTGTATAGTTCCTCGGCTTCAGCGTTCACGATAGTTGGATACCCCGTTCCTCGAGCAATCGCCGAATCGCGTCGAGAAGTTGGGCGTCCTGATACGGCTTGCCGAGGTAGTCGTTGACCCCTATCTCGATGGCGCGCGCCCGGTGTTTGTCGCCGACCCGCGATGTAATCATGATGATCGGCACATCGGAGACCCGCTCATCGTTTCGCACGTGCGCCGCAAACTCGTATCCGTCCATTCGCGGCATTTCGATGTCGAGCAGAATAATGTCCGGTTTGTTGTCCTGTAACTGGCTGACAGCGTCCATTCCGTCTTTGGCGGTCACCACGCGCATGCCGCTGCGCTGCAGGAACTTCTCCATGACGCGACGAACCGTAATAGAGTCATCGACCACCATCGCGAGTGGTCGGTCGTCACTCGGTGTCGGCGCTGCGCTTTTCAGTTCCACAACAGGTGCGCCCGTGCGAACCAGCGCGGCGATGTCGAGAATCAGCACGATTCGCCCGTCGCCGAGAATTGTCGCTCCCGATATGCCGCGAACACTGGCCAGTTGCGGACCGATCGACTTAACGACGATCTCCCGGCTCGCAAGCATTTCATCGGTCAGCAGCGCTGCCGAGTACTCGCCCGCACGTACAAGGATGACCGGCACGAAGGAATCATCATCGGGAAGCTTCGCTGATTGTCCACCGAGATACATGCCCAGATGGCGGAAGCGGTAAATCTCCTCACCGTATTCGTAACTCGGTTCACTTTGACTCAGCATCGCCTCGAGATCTGCCCTGGCGATTCGGGCAACGCCTTCCACGGTCGGCAGCGGCAACGCATAGACTTCGTCGCCGGCTCTTACGATCAGGGCCTGCGTAATTGCAAGCGTAAACGGCAGACGAACAGTAAAGTTAGTTCCCTGACCGGTGACCGAAGAAATCCTCAGCGAACCGCCAAGTTTCTTGACCTCGTTGGCGACGACGTCCATTCCGACGCCGCGTCCCGCCGTCTGCGTCACTGCGCCGGCCGTACTGAAACCCGGCGTCAGAATCAGATCCATGATCTCCTCGTCGGTCACCTTGCTTTCGGCCTTGAGCATGTCTTTCTCGTAGGCCTTGGCCCGAATGGCATCGACGTCCAGGCCGGCACCATCGTCGGCGACGTCTATGACCATTTCCGAGCCTTCGCGGTGAAGCCGTATCGTGATCCTGCCTGTCGCAGGCTTGCCTTTTTTCTGACGTTCCTGCGGCGGCTCAATGCCGTGGACCACAGCATTTCGCATCATGTGTTCGAATGGCGGAAGCATCTTGTCCAGCACTTGTCGATCGAGTTCTCCGGACGCACCCTCGACTGCAAGCTCCGCACGCTTGCCGCTTTCGGACGCCGCCTGCCTGACCAGACGGGTCAGCCTCGGCACATGCTGCTGGAACGGCACCATGCGGGTGCGCATCAGGCCATCCTGCAGCTCGGCCGTCACGCGCGATTGCTGGACGAGAAGCGTCTCCGCTTCGGACGTCAATGACTGCAGCAAGTCCTTGAGGCTGCCCATGTCATTCGCCGACTCGGCAAGCGCCCGTGACAGCTGCTGAATATTCGAGTAACGATCCATTTCCAGTGGATCGAATTCCTTGCTCGCCACCATAGTGTCCTGGTGACTATGCATGATTTGCGCCTCTGTCTCGATTTCGAGCTTGCGCAACTGCTCACGCAGACGAAGAACGGTCTGTTCGAATTCGTCGACGTGAAACTCGATCGAACTCACCTGCTGGCTCAGGCGCGAGTGGTAAATACTGATTTCGCCAGCAGCATTCAACAGATCTTCGAGAAGTTCCGCGTCGATGCGGGCAAATTCCTGGCGACCTTCAGCAAGCTGTGCCGGTGCGCGACGCGGCTCTTCGGCTTCGGCGGCTTCCGGCGCGGCCGTGGCAACTTTCTTCCTGGTCTTCTTCTTCGCAACTTTCGCGGGCGGTTCAGGCTCTGGCTCTGGCTCGGGCTCGGGCTCCGGAACCGGCTCGGGAGGCGGGGGCGGCTCCGCGTCAGCCTTCCTGATATCCGCGATTTCCTCGTTCAGCGGCGTATCGACGATGACCATGCTGACGGTTTCTTCAGGCTCGATCGTGAATTCGACAGATACCGTTTCGCCGGTTTCCAGATCTTCGATCACGTCGGCCGGCGTTATGGTGGGTTCTTCGGAAGGAACCATTTCACCGGCATTTATCTGATGAATCTGTTTTTCGAGTTCATGAGCCGGGGTGACCTGCTTACCGGCAATCACCGTATCGCGCATGCGATGCAATTCGTCGACACTATGCTGCAGCAAATTATCGATCCTGCTCGACGGTGCTATCCGGCCGTCATCGAGACCGATCAGCAATGTTTCGAGCTCGTGGCTCAGATTGCCCATTGCTGTGATGCCCGCCATGCGGGCGCCGCCTTTCAAAGTATGCAGATGACGCTTGAGCTCCTCGACATGCTGGCGATTTTCCTTTTCGTTGGACCAGTCAACGAGTGCCTGATCTGCCGCCTCGAGTAGTTCGGCCGCCTCTTCCGAGAATATCGCGGCGATCTCGGCATCGTATTCTGCCTCGACCGGCGCCGGGGCTGGAGCTTGCTCGGCTACGGCAACGGTTTCCTCGGCCGGTATGTCAGCGACTGTTGCCGGCTCGATTGCGTCGGTCAGATTATTGAGATGCTCGATCAGCACAGCAAAGTCCGACCGGTTCTGGTCAGCCTGATTTATGTCGCCGACAATCGTTTCAATCGCCTTCGCCGCCGCGCGGAGCGCGTCGACGCCCGACTGCTGAAATCCGACCTTGTAGTCATAGACGCGGCGAACGAAACGATTCAGCGCTCCGGCTACGGCCACGCCGCGGTCGACCTTTGCCATGTTGGCGCTGCCGTGCAGCGTATGACAGGCACGATACAACTTGTCCGTAATATGAAATGGCGGCCGATGTCCCTTGCATGCTTCGAGGTAGTCGCGAATGACTTTGAGGTGCCCCGCCGTTTCCTTCGAGAAAATGTCCAGCAACACCGGGTCCATCTCGAGGCCCTCGGCCTCGGCAGCCGGTTCCGCGCCGGGCGGCTCTGCGATCGCAAGGACGGCGGCATTCGGGTCACCTTCGGAGAATGCATTCGCTCTTGCCATCAACAGATCGATGTCCGATTTTGGATCCGTGCCAACTTCAAGTTGCTCGACCAGCTCGGGCAGCACCGCAGCGGCCTCCACGATAAATTCGACCATCGGCGGAGTTCGTCCAAGCGTGCGATTGATCAGCTTGTTCAGCAGATCCTCGACACTCCAGGCATATTCACCAATACGCTCGGCCCCGACCATGCGCCCGCTTCCCTTCAATGTGTGAAACGAACGGCGAACGGTGATCAACGTTTCCATGTCGTCCGGCGACTCCTGCCATTGCGGCAGATTGCGGTTGATCCCGGCGATTTCCTCTTTGGCCTCTTCGATAAACAGCTCCAGCAATTCCGGATCGAGGTGTTCCGCATCCTGGGAAATAACCGGCGCCGGCGTGGCGGCGCTTGCCTGCAGTTGTTGCGCGGCAGCATGCTCGGCAGCGACGGCGTCCAGTTCAGCCTTCGCGACTTTCATGGTCTTCGAAATCGGGATCGCATTGGCTTCTTCAGCCTTCAGTCTCGTCTCGAGATCGCGCAATACGGCCAGACAGGCTTCGGCATTGTCCAGCATGTACCAGGGCTCGCTCCTGCCCGCCTTAACGGTCTCCATGTAGTATTCGATGCTGACAATGGCATCCGCCATGCGATCTGTTTCTTTTTGGGTAAGCCTGCCGGGACCACCGCCTTGCAGCGTCAGGCCGATAAGACTTCCGACGCGATCGACCACTTCCATTGCACGGGTCTTGTTCAACATCAGGAGCCCCGCCTTGATACCGCGTATCAGCGCCGGGACACTATCGAGGCCCTGCGAATCGCCACCGGATGTCAGGCTCTGACTAATCGTTTCCTTTATGCGTGCAAGATTAATTATGCTTTCACGCATTACCGCTTCGGCGACGAGACGGTAGTCGGCGTCCTCCTGCTCCGGCAAACCCCCCTGTTCTTCGCCGGGCACGGGCCCCCGAGCAGAAATCAAATGGATCAATTGCTGATCGAGCCGGTCTTCCACCCGCAATAGCGTCGAGGCAATCTCGATAATCGTGTTCTCATTCGCTGCGCCGGTTTGTGACACCACGGTCTTCAGGCGATCTATCTCGGACTCGATGTCGCCACGCAATTCGCCAAGCCCCAGAACGCCCAGCGTGTCGCTGATTTTTTTCAGCAACTCGAGTTGTGGAACCAGTTCGGCAGACTTGTTCATGCCGGTACGGACGTATATATCCAGGACATCCTTTACACGGCCGAGGTCTTCCTTAATCGCCGACGCAACCGTTTTCATCAGCTTGACGCTTGGTGCCGACAAACTCTCCCGGGCATGCTCGACCTGCTCATCGCCCGGCAACAGTTCAGCGAGATTGAAGGCAGCGCGAATCTCGCTGATTCGTTGCCCTGCGTTGCTGGAGCGGGCCACGTAGTAGAGAAGGTTATTCAGGAGATCCGTGACCGGATGATTGTCGAATGCTTCGATGCCTTCATCAATCAGCAGTTTCATTTGCCGATCGACCTGGCCGAGCAGGCGTTTCAACGCAACCGAGGTTTCGAGACCGCCGTTTTGAAGTGACTCCAGAACACCGCCGGCTACCCACCACAGTTGATGCATGTCATTGCGGTTTGCCGACTGTTCCAGCATCAACGCGACATCACCGAGCGTCTTCAGGTGTCCTGCGGAATCACCGCCCTGGATCCAGCCGAGCAGAGCGAGTTGAAACCTCGGCCGTAGCTTCGCCGCGACGGCAACAGGGTCTTCGCCGGTGGCTTCCCGTTTTTCCTTGCTGGCCAGTTGCGAACTGGGCGACAGATTGAGGAGCAGCAAAGTACCTTCGGACAGCAGCGGCTGACCGCGTGCGGCCCTCAGATCATTCAACATCGGCAACAAGACCAGTGCGATGTCCCGGCCCCCGCCGATCAGGCGCTCTATATAGATCGGCAACTGCACCATGGAGCGGGTCAGTGCATCGAGGCCATCTTCCCTGCCCTTACCTGCACGAAGATTGGAGAGATAGGCGCAGACGGCCTCCATTTCCTCGGCCAGCAGAGCTGCGCCGTAGGTTTCCGCCATTTTCAGCGCACCGCTGACCTGGTGCAGGAGTTGCCCGCTGCGAACGAGGGCCGCTGAGCCGCCACGGCCATCGACGCAGTCTTCCAGCGCCAGATGGGCGTTTCGAATCGTTTCCATGAGTTCCTGGCTGACAATCGCCAGGGCACTGGCGGCAAATTCGCCGGTGCTATCGTCGTTGAACTGCTCCTGGATACTCGGATCGGTGTTCATTTGAGATCAGCCCGCAGCCTTCTCCTCCAACGCGCTCTGCGGTACTGGTGCGGACGTCGTCGATGCGGACAGCGTGCTGGCCTTGAGTGCGGCACTGGGCAGCGTAAAGCCTGCAACCGTTTGTCTTAGTTGAGATGCCAGCTCGGACAACTTCGAAATAGAGGCCGCCGTTGCGGTCGTGGCTTTGCCCGTCTGTTCACTGATTTCCTTCAGTTTCGTCGTTCGCCGCGTTACGTCTGCCGCGGATCCAGCCTGTTGTCTCGCCGAACTGGATATGTTCTGTACGAGATTGGCGATCTGGTTGGATACTTGCTCGATTTCATCGAGCGCCGCGCCTGCGTTCTCGGCGAGAAGCGCACCGCCGACGACGTCTGTCGTACTCCGTTCCATCGAAACGACAGCCTCATTCGTATCGGATTGAATCGTCCGCACGAGAACTTCGATCTGTTTTGTTGCATTCGTGGATCGCTCGGCCAGCCGCTGCACTTCGTCCGCAACGACCGCGAAACCTCTGCCGGCTTCACCAGCCATCGAAGCCTGAATCGACGCATTCAAGGCCAGAATATTTGTTTGTTCGGCGATATCGTTAATGAGCTCGATGATGTTGCCGATTTCCTGCGAGCTTTCGCCGAGTCGCTTGATTCGTTTCGATGTCTCCTGAATCGTCTCGCGAATGGCATTCATGCCATCGATTGTCCGACGCACTGCCTCGCCCCCCTTATGCGCGACATCGACCGAGTGTCGTGCAACGTCGGACGATCTTTCGGCGTTGCCGGATACTTCTTCGATCGATCCGGCCATTGATACGATAGATTCTGTAGCAGCCTTGATCTCGGAGCTCTGCGTTTCCGCGGCTCTCGCCATGTGGCCTGCGGTGCTTTCGGTCTGCTTCGCGGCCGAGTCGACCATGATCGCGGTCTCATTGATCGTCGCCACCAGTTCGCGAAGTTTTTCGATCGCATAGTTGATCGAATCTGCTATGGCACCGGTAATGTCTTCCGTTACCGTCGCTTCAACGGTCAGGTCGCCATCGGCAAGACTGCCAAGCTCGTCGAGCAGCCTGAGAATGGCCTGTTGATTTCGCTCATTCTGCTCGGACTGCACTTTTGACGTGCGTTCGAACACCGCTGTCTTCGAATGCACGGACGCAAGTACGCCGAGCAACAGTACGGCCAGCCCCAGGCAGGCAATGGGAATCAGGGGATTCGCCAGAAGGCCGCCCGCAGCCGGACCGGACCGGGAAAAAGTCGAGTCGTGAAGGGACCCGGCCAGGGTCGACAGGCTCTGGCGCGCGGTTCCGAGGCCTGCCAACTGTGGCGCCGTTTGGCTAATTTGTTTGACATGCTCTTCGATCGTCATCAATTCGCTGACGACCGGCACCAACAAATCCTCGCGTGTCGCATCGTTCAGCGGGACGACGTCGAGGTCGGTGCTGACACCCGACAACGCGTCCGTGACCAGACGCAGATACGCAAAGTCGTCAACGATGGTGTTTGCGATCGCAGCAGGGTCCTGCGCGGACGCAAGACCGTCCAGCGATCGCAGCAGTGCTGCGCCACGTTGCTGAAATTCCTGAATCACAGTTGTCGAGCCTGATTGCTCCAACAGGCGATCAGATTGCTCCAGCACGATCGCCGTGTGCTCTTTGATAATCGACGACGCCACATTCACTGCCTCGACATCGGCACGCTTTAACTGAATTGTCCGGGCGTGCTGGGCGAGGTTATCCCACGACCCACTCCCGCCAGGAATACTCAGCGCCGGCGATCGACGCATGCTGGCCAGTCGCTTCAGATCATTGTCCAGCCTCCCGAATGCGCCCGACTCGCCCGCGAGCGCGCCAGCGGCGTACAGAGGAATCGACTGTGACAAAGCCGCAAATTCCGCCCGGCTGGCGTCTGAACCACCCCCGTTTTGCGACTGCAGGAACAGAAGTCCGCCCGCGGCGACGAGAAGAATCGCGATCGACACGGCGAGAATCGTAAATGATGATGATTTACCAGTTTTGTTTGCCATAGCTCTGCAATATTCAGTTTAGTGGTATAGCGTTTTCAGTCCGCGGCAGCTTGCAAAAACGTACCGCTTCCAACCAGATTGTATAAGCCGAAGATCGGCCAACTGTCCTGACCCCGTTCGTAGGCGCCCTTGACGAATCGATCACAGCGGACCGCCGTCTCGGGCCATTTTTCCTTGTACTCGCTTTCCATGAATCGCCGAAATCCCAGGACTTCATCGACAACGAGTCCTGCCGGAACTTCCCTGTGATTGACAGAAATCACACGCGTATTTCTTCTCAGCGTCGTGCGACCGCTTCCGAGCATCATTTTCAGGTCGATCAGCGGCAACAGATGCCCCCGAAGGTTGGCAATGCCAAGCAACCATCTCTTCGAGCCTGGCACGCGCGTCATGTTCTCGGGCAACATCAGTACTTCGCGAACCTCATCGCGACTCGAAACAAACTGCTCCTGCCCGATTCGAAAACCCACACCGACCCATTCGGCCGACAACTCGCCGGTTCCCTTGCCGGCGATTGCAGCACGACTTCGGCGCTCGAGCTCCTGCAGCAACTCGAATGGTTGCTTAATAAGTGCCGCCAGGTCCGTCCTCACGTCCATTCAGCCGGCCATCACCGTATTGATTTTGCTCACGAGCTGTTTTTCGGAAATAGGTTTAACGAGATACTCGACCGCGCCCTGACGCATGCCCCAGATCTTGTCCGTCTCCTGATCTTTGCTTGTAATCATGATCACAGGAATAGTCGACGTCATGGGATCCTGCGTCAGTTTGCGCGTCGCCTGGAATCCGTTCATCCCGGGCATAATGACATCCATGAGAATGCAGTCCGGGCGGGAACTCTGCGCCTGTCGAATACCTTCTTCACCACTATCCGCCACCAGGGTTTCGAAACCGCTTTTCTCCAGCATGTTCTGAAACAGGTGCAGCTCAGTCGGCGAATCATCAATGATGAGAACAACTGCCATTGCCTAGCCTCTAGTTAATCTGGTTGGAAATTGCGCCGAGTAATTCGTCTTTAGTAAATGGTTTGGTCAGATACTGTTCGGACCCGACGATACGGCCCCGGGCACGATCAAAAAGTCCGTCCTTGCTCGACAGCATGATGACGGGCGTTTCTTTGAAGACTTTGTTGTGCTTGATCAGGGAGCAGGTCTGATAGCCATCCAGGCGCGGCATCATAATATCGACAAAAATCAGGTCAGGCTGATGGTCTGCTATCTTCGAAAGGGCGTCGAAGCCATCGATCGCTGTGAATACCTGGCAGCCCTCTTTCGATAACAATGTTTCCGCAGTTCGACGGATAGTCTTGCTGTCGTCCACGACCAGAATCTTCAGCCCACTCAGACTTCGAGATACGTTATTTGACACCGGATTTCCTCGCCCAATGTGAACCCTGCCGAGTTCACCTGCCCACTCCAAAAACCCGGTATGCCCATAATTTTTACCGGGATTTGCCCGCAACCTGTACAGGCAAAACGACTTGTACCATATTGACCAAAATGCCGCCACGACGCCCGCCACACGCTTCGGTCCGCCGAGCACCGCGAGCGTGAGCAGGAATTGTCCGAAAACGCGAAATTCGGTCGCAAAAGTGCCCAAATATCGCCGGCGCTGTATAGTTGGCGACCTCAAATGACAGCCTGACAAAGCCGGAAGAACCATCGACATGCCTGATAAAAAGATCTTCGTCGGCGTCGTAATGGATCCGATCGAGAGCATTACGCCGAAAAAGGACAGTTCGCTTGCCATGCTCCTCGAAGCAGAACGGCGCGGTGCGGAGATTCACTACATGTTGCAGAGTGATCTAAAGCTCGTCGCTGGAGAAGCTCTGGCGCGATCTCGGCTCTTGCACGTCCAGGATAATCTCGAAAACTGGTTTAAAACGGGGAAAGAACAGGAGATCCGTCTCGCCGATCTGGACGTCATCCTGATGCGTAAGGATCCACCGTTCGACATAGAGTTTATCTATACGAGTTACATTCTCGAACGTGCCGAGGAAGCGGGTGCCCTCATCGTAAACCGGTCCCGCGCATTGAGGGACATCAACGAGAAAGCTTACACAGCGTGGTTTGCAGATTGTGCGCCACTGACGATCATCACACGATCGATGCAGGACATGAAATCTTTTCTGTCCGAGCACGGCCGAATCGTTGTCAAGCCGCTACATAGCATGGGCGGCCGTTCGATTTTTGTCGTCGATCAAAATGATAACAATGCAAATGTTGTTTTCGAAACTCTGACGAACTATGGCGAGGCATTCGCGATGGCACAGGTCTATATTCCGGAGATCAGCGAGGGGGACAAGCGCATCCTCCTGATCGACGGTGAGCCGATTCCACATGCGCTTGCGAGAATTCCTCCGGCCGACGACTACAGGGGCAATCTCGTCGTCGGGGCTGTCGGGGAAGGGCGTGATTTGAGCGAACGCGACCGCTGGATTTGTTCGCGAGTAGGTCCGGTATTAAAGGAGAACGGCGTGATATTCGCCGGCATCGATGTAATCGGCGATTACCTGACCGAAATAAACGTCACGAGTCCGACCGGCATCAGGGAGCTCGACAATATCTTCGACCTCAACATTGCCGGCGATCTGTTCGATTGCATCGAACAGATGCTCGGCTAAGCCGGGCATTCGAGAGGATTTCGCCGAAACCGGGCATCCATCAGGACCTGATTGTCACTGCATGCGGTGACCTGTGTCTCACCCGGAAAACGGAGAAGCAGTTAAACTGGCTGCAGCGGTATTAGGCGTTCGCCGGCAACAATATGTAAACTAGGGGAAATACTGTAGCATTGTGGCCCAAATGTCTGAATTATCAACAAATTCTGATGAGATTGATCAGGTAAGCTTGGATCGGGGCCCTGTCCCGGACCGCCTGCCGCCAATGCTTTTCCTGGCAGCCCTGATCCACGGCATCCTCATTATAGGCATTACGTTCAACGCGGTGCTCGGCAGCGAAGGCTCGGACGCAATCTCCCTCGAGGTTACGATCGTTGCGGACCCGGACCAGAATATCGACCGGCCTGAAAAAGCAGAATACCTCGCACAGGCTAGCCAGCAGGGTGGCGGCAACACGCAGGAGCAGGTTCGCCCGAGCGCGCCTCTGCAGAGCGAAGCGGCGATCGACAATATCGGCGATGCCGCCGGGGACAGCCTCACCGACTCCGCCTTGTTCAAGGATACTGCGGATCAGCTATTGACCAGCCGCGCCGAACAAGACCGGACTGTCGTCGACAAGCCGCGCGATGATCCTGCCCCGAATGAATCAAAGGCGATCTTTCTGGAGTCGGGCGTAGCGCAGACGCTGCCTCTGCCGAAGGAAGACAGAGCAAATCTGCTGATTCACGATCAGAATCTGCGCCAGCTCGTTACGAGCGTCGATACCAAGGAATCGAATATCGCGAGCTATCTGCAGACATGGAAAACGAAAATCGAAACCATCGGCGTGAAGTACTTCCCCGATCAGGGAGCCATTCAGGGCATCACTGGCAGCCCGACACTCGAAGTGACGATAAGCGCGTCCGGACAACTCTCCGAGGTAATCGTTCGTCATTCGTCCGGCTCGAAAACCGTCGACCAGGCAGCCCTGAATATATTGCGCCGCGCTGCGCCTTTTGATCCGTTCCCCGAGGCGATTCGCGTTGACTACGATCAGCTGCGCTTTGCCTACAAATGGCAATTCAATGAGATAGGCGTTTCTTCGACCGCAAGGGTCAACTAGAACCTAAAATCGGTTGTTCTCAGCTACAGCAAGGCCGATACTGTAGCTATGGATCTTCAAGATTCACTGAATAATCAGTTGTTAATTGCCATGCCCGGCATGCCTGATCCGAATTTCAGAAGCACAGTCACCCTGATTTGTGAACATAATGACGAAGGGGCGCTGGGAATCGTTATCAATCGCCCGCTCGATCTGCAGCTGGGCGGTCTCTTCGAACAGTTGTCGCTGGATGAGGCAGACGCATTAGCGGCAAAACGACCCGTTCTGAGCGGCGGCCCCGTAGCCCGCGAACGCGGTTTCGTGCTGCACAACCCGTGCGTCGAATTCGAGAGTTCGATGACGGTATCGGAGAACATTCAGCTAACCCTTTCGCGCGATATTCTTGACGCGCTGGCCGCCGGGAACGGACCTGACAAGACGCTCGTCGCGCTGGGTTATGCGGGCTGGGAGCCGGGGCAACTCGAGGCAGAAATGCTGTCCAACACCTGGCTTCACGTGCCCGCGAGCCCGGAAATTGTATTCGACACACCGTTTGCCGAGCGCTGGTCTCATGCCGCGGACTCGTTAGGCATAGATATCAGCCGCATATCACCCGATGTCGGGCACGCCTGAGTCCAGTTCGCCCGAGACCATTATTGCGTTCGACTTCGGGCTTCGCCGGATCGGTGTTGCCGTGGGCCAGAACGTCACGGCATCGGCTAATCCCGTAGGGGCAATCAGGAATTCAGACAGCGGGCCTGACTGGCAGGCGATCACAAGCATCATCGACGAATGGCACCCATCAAGACTCATTGTCGGGATGCCGCTGCACGACGACGGGTCACCTTCGGAGATGGGCATTCATGTCAGGGACTTCATCTCCGAACTCGGACGCTTCGACCTGCCCGTCGAACAGGTCGACGAGCGTTATTCGTCGCTCGAGGCGAACGATTTGCTCAAGTCGGAACGTTCCAAAGGTTTGCGCGGCCGCATTAACAAGGAGGCGATCGATAGTGTGGCCGCTGCGCTGATCGCAGAGCGCTGGCTGCAAAGATAACCGTGAACCGGAGACAACTTATCGTTAGAATTGCGACGCCATGAATGTCACTGAGTTGTTTGAAAAGCCGAGTGTCGCGGACGACACGGAGCTGCAATTCTCCGCCGATGGCCGGCTCCGCCATCTCCTGACGCTCAAAGGTCTCAGCAGACAACAGATTTGCCGGATCCTGGACGATGCGGAGACGTTCCTGAGCCCGCTCGGACATCCGGCAGTTCGGACCCAGGCGCTGAAGGGCCGTACCGTCGCCAATCTGTTCTTCGAGCCCAGTACAAGAACCCGGGCATCCTTCGATCTCGCTGCAAAGCGTCTCGGTGCGGATGTGTTGAACCTGGACGTCAACACCTCATCGCGCAAGAAGGGCGAGAGCATACTCGACACCATGTATACATTGCAGGCGATGCAGGTCGACGTTTTTGTCGTTCGAGACGCCAGTGCGGGCGTGCCTGCCTATATTGCAAGAAACGTGGAGGACCACGTCAGCATCCTGAATGCCGGTGAAGCTGAAGTGTCGCATCCGACACAGGGCCTCCTGGACCTGTTGACCATGCGTCAGCACAAGCCGAATTTTGAAGACCTGACCGTAGCCATCGTTGGTGATATCGCTCATTCCCGTGTGGCGAGATCGGCAGCCGTCGGCCTGACGACGATGGGTGTCGGCGAGCTTCGCCTGGTATCACCTGAAGCGCTGGCGCCGAATCCGGACGACATGCCCGGAGCGAAAATACTGCATAAACTGAGTGACGGGCTAAGAGGCGCGGACGTCGTCATGGCGCTTCGCATACAGCGGGAGCGTATCGGCAGTCTCGACGGCATTCCCGGCATTGACGAGTACTTTGCAAATTACGGCATCAGCCACGAACGCATGAAAATCGCAAAATCTGACGCCATCGTCATGCACCCTGGCCCCATGAATCGTGGCATCGAAATCGAATCGAGCCTGGCTGACAGTCCGCAGTCTGTCATCACCACGCAGGTGACCAATGGCGTCGCCATTCGAATGTCCATCCTGACGACCGTCATGAAGGCTCCGGACATACCGTGACGCCGACAGCAATAGCTGCGACAGGAGCCCAAGAAAACCGCGGTACGATCTTTGTCGAAGACGGCGAAGTCGTGAGTGTCGCTACATTTCCGGGCGAGCAGTACATCTTTCGACTGCGTGCACCCAAATGCGCAACATATGCACTCCCGGGGAGCTTCGTGCATGCGCGATGCGATATCGAACTGCCAATGCGAAGACCGCTATCAATCATGCGAGCCAACGGGGAAGAAGGCTGGATCGAAGTCCTGTTCAAGATAGTTGGCGAAGGTCTGCGTCTTTTCGCGGCAAAAAGACCCGGAGACACATTGAGTCTGATCGGGCCCATCGGACATCCATTCGAACCACATGCCGAACGACCGATCGCGGTGCTTATCGGTGGCGGTGTCGGCATACCGCCGATGGTTTTTCTCGCCGAGCATTTCAAGGATGATGACAGGGACTGGCATCCCCTCGTCCTGATGGGTTCGGAAATCCCGTTCCCGTTTGAACTGCAGAAATCAGCGACTCAGTACGAGTGGTTAGACAACGAAACTAACAGCGCAATGCCTTTACTCGAGGACTGGAACATACCGAATCGCCTGGCGAGCCTGTCCGAATTTGACGGATGTCATCGTGGTTTTGTTACGGATCTCGCAGACGAATACCTCGAAAACCTGTTGCCGGAACAAAATAATCAAACCGAAATTTTCGCTTGCGGACCGACACCAATGTTAAAGGCGACCGCAGCACTTGCCAGAAAACATGAAATTCCGTGCCAGGTATCGCTCGAAGAATACATGGCCTGCGGCGTCGGCGGATGTGCCGGCTGCGCGGTACTCGTTCAAACCCCGGACGGACCTGCGATGAAACGCGTCTGTGTCGATGGCCCGGTCTTCGACGCTGCAACCGTGTTCGCAGATTTTTGAGAAGGGAAAATCAATGAAAGTGGTTCACAATCACAACACTCTTCGCTTCGCGTCACTCTTCCTGATCATATTGTTCGTTCGCCTCGGAGTGGCAGAGGACTTTGTTCCCGAGAGGGGTAACTGGGAAACGCGTTCGGCTGATGATCTGGGCATGGATGCCGGTTTGCTCGAGGGCGCAATCGAGTTTGCCAAAGCCAACGAGTCGAAGGATGTCCGGGACCTCGGACTGCGACATCAGACTGGATTCGGCCGGGAACCGCACGGCGAAGGGATCGGCCCATTCAAGTCACGCGGCCCTGTGACGGGCGTCATCGTCAGACACGGTTATGTTGCAGCCGTCTTTGGCGAACCCTACCGCGTCGACATGACATTTTCCGTCACGAAAAGCTTTTTGTCGACGGCAGTCGGCCTTGCCTGGGCCGACGGCATCATTGCGGACATCAAGGACCGCGTCGCTCCCTACATGACGCCGGTGTTATTGCCCGAGGGTGACGGCGAACGTAACCTGCATGCGGGAGAATACACGCATGAACCGATTCTATTGTTCGAGGATGAACACAACAGCAAGATCACCTGGGACGATCTCCTGAGGCAAACCAGTGCCTGGCGGGGAACCCTTTGGGGCAAGCCGGACTGGGCAGACCGTCCCAATGGTGAACCCGACACCTGGTACGACATGGAACGTGCCAAACCGGGTACCGAATATGAATACAACGACACGCGTGTCAATCTACTGGCGCTCGCAGCAACCCAGGTATGGCGACAACCGTTGCCC
>Ga0255052_10001751_pt1 | contig 16106 bp, 13 predicted proteins | sample JV7_2_21_MG_FD_188632 | JGI IMG/M metagenome (GOLD analysis project Ga0255052, IMG submission 188632) | Seawater microbial communities from Jervis Inlet, British Columbia, Canada - JV7_2_21 | ecosystem: Environmental > Aquatic > Marine > Inlet | place: Canada: British Columbia | collected...
TATCGTCGCATCCGTTAATGGTCAGTTCGACAGGGCGATCTCATCGGTTCTCTTTTACCTGTTTGCCTACACGTTCATGAATATTGGTGCCTTTGGCATCCTTATCTTCATGAGAAGAGAGGGTGTACAAGGAGAGAACCTGGACGACTTCAAGGGTCTTTCCCGCAGATCCCCAGGCGCGGCCCTTGCAATGCTTATATTCCTTTTCTCACTGGCGGGTATCCCGCCAACCGCGGGCTTTGCGGCCAAACTCTCTATCTTCTACACAGCAGTCCAGGGCGGGTACTATGTACTGGTCGTTATAGCTGTTCTGAACAGCGGTGTGGCAGCCTACTACTATCTGCGTGTTGTCATTGTCATGTACATGCAGGAGCCGGAGGTTGAGACTGTTTTTGCGGGGACTTCGCCTCTTCTCTGGGCAGGTATAGCTCTTGCCATGGCAGGTACCATTGTACTGGGAGTGCTTCCGGGTGGGGTACTGGAAGCGGCTCGGCTTTCTGTAATGTCCCTGCTTTAAAATATAATCTCTCTCGAGAAGTAATCCTGCTCCAAAACAGTATCGTTTTTTAAATTAGTTCGCAAGGCGCAGGGCGTCCAGTTTAGTCATTAAACAGCATCCGAGGCTATGTAACTGTTCTCGGCATCCCGCTCAAGCAGACCCTGCCGTTCCAGGAAACGGCCAACTCGCCGGGCGATGGTTTGCGTCAACTGAGTTAGTTCCTGGCTGGTCGGTGATCTAACCCAGCGAAACCGGTCTGATTTATCGGGGCCGTCGACATACGCGCCATCCATGAACAACATGTGAAAGTGAATATTCAGGTTGAGCGCAGAACCGAATCGCTGAATCAACGTTACCGCGCCAGTGCGGGCTGTCTTTTTCGAATAGCCTGCCTTCTTAACAAGATGATGCTGTGTATCCCGTTCGAGAATCAGGTACATTTTGCCGTACACCACTTCTCCTTCGGCTGCATCGGCCGAGGCGTATCCATGATCCTGGTAAAATCCGGGCTGACTAAAGCGCGCGGCCGCGTTTTCGAGCACATAATCAAAACTTTAAAAAATCTTGATGCGGCGCAGTTTGAGCACGTCATCACTGATGATTCGCCCCAAAAGCAAAATAATGGATTTTACTTTCGGTTCGTGGCCACAGGGTTCTTTTTAGATTGGCCCATTCAGGTCCGATTTTCCAACATATGACTCGAAGCAACCGCAAACACCCTGATCAGACGACCTTGCAGTGCAGGTCGCCCACGCCATCGATATGCCCCTCTAGTTGATCGCCCCGCTCTACAGGGCCGACACCGGAGGGAGTACCGGACAGGATCAAGTCGCCGGGTGCAAGGGTGAACAGGCCGGACAGGTAGGCAATCATCTCGGGCACCTTCCAGATCATCTGGTTTAGATCACCTTGTTGACGAATTTTACCATTTACCTTTAGCCAAATGGCGCCGTCCGTCGGATGACTTGCTTCACTGACAGGCACGAGTTCAGAGGCTGGTGCGGAATGATCAAAGGCCTTGCCGATTTCCCACGGGCGCCCGGCTTTCTTGCACTCGCCCTGCAGGTCGCGTCGCGTCATATCAAGAGCAACACCATATCCCCAGACATGTTCCAATGCAGTCTCGAGCGGAATGTTAGCGCCACCCTTATGCAGTGCAACAATCATTTCAATCTCATGGTGGACATCGTTGGACTTGTCCGGATAGGGAAATTCAGCACCATCGCTCACGAGGTCGTCAGGGTTTTTTTGGAAAAAGAACGGAACTTCCCGGTTAGGGTCACCACCCATTTCGATCGTATGGGCGGCATAGTTACGGCCGACACAGTAAACACGGCGAACGGGAAATCGTTCGTCGGAACCACGGATGGGCAGACTCGCCGGCGCTGCCGGTTTGATGATGTACTTGGTCATTCTTGGCCTCCAATTTTCTAGGTTAGATCGTTGCTCGTTTATGTTAAGGAAGCTCTGATTACTTCAGAGGTTCCTGAATGTTTAACGCTGCGCGGCGTAATACGCCACTTTTCTCTCCAGGTGGGCGAGAAACTCGGAAATGGTAAAAGAAATGCTGAACAGGACTATCAACACCGCCCAGAAGTGTTTCATCAAGAACTGCCCTGAATAGAGCTCGAACAGCGCACCAAACCCGACGATCGAGATCAGTAATTGACCAATGATGACGCCCTTCACTGCACGGATGATTCCGATACGCACGCCACTTAAAATCTCGGGAAGCGCTGCCCAAAAATAAACTTTAAAAAAAACATCCATTGGAGTGGCTCCAAAGGAATGCGCCATTTCTATTAGCGACCGGTTAATATGCATGACCCCAGCACGCGAGTTCAAGACGATAATCCAGATCGCAAACAGCGCCGTCGTCATGATGATGGCTTTCATACCAAATCCGAATAGCACCATCAGCACCGGCACCAATGCGGTTAGCGGTGCACTGAGAAACATGTTCACCCACGGCAGCAACAGCTCGTCGATGAGACGACTCTTCCCCATCAGGATACCAACCGGAATACCGACTGCGATGGCGGAGAAAGTGCCAACAAAAAAAGCGTATCCGGTTTCCGTGAGCGCTTTTAGAAACATCTTGGTCGTGCCGATTTCCATCAAGGTCGAAAAAACCGCTGACAGCGGTGGGAGAAAGAAATTCAATTCAAGTTGACCGACGATTTCCCACAGGATCCCCCACAGGATTAACGACGACATCGAGGGCAGCTGGTAACCAAAAATTTTCATCGTATTGCATTATTCCACGTAGGTACGAAGTGAAGACCATATGCGATCGACGATGTCGAGATACTCCGGATCACGCCGGATGCTCTCGGCATCCTTGTGCCTGAATCCCTCCGGCTTGATGATTTCCGAAACGCGGCTCGGGCGAGGCAATAAAATGGCGATCTGGTCCGAGACATAGACAGCCTCCTCGATGGAATGGGTGACAAATATGAACGTCTTGTTCTCATGTTTGACCAGGTTAAGCAGGTCTTCCTGAAATTTGCGCCGGGTCTGCTCATCCACGGCCGCGAATGGCTCATCCATCAGCATAACCTGCGCATCGACGCTCAGTGCCCGGGCTAGACCCACGCGTTGGCGCATGCCGCCCGACAATTCATGCGGATGGCTGTTCTCAAACCCTTTCAAACCGACATCGCCGATATATTTTTCGGCAATCGCCTCGCGTTCTGATTTGCTAACGCCATGCAGCTCCAGTCCGAATGCGACATTGCGCAATACACTCGCCCAGGGTAACAGGGCAAAATCCTGAAACACAAAGGCGCGATCGGGCCCTGGGCCGGTAACGGGATGACCATTGACCGTGATCTCACCGCTATCAGCAGACAAAAGTCCGGCTATGATCTTCAACAAGGTCGTCTTGCCGCATCCGGAGGGGCCAAGTATTGATGTGAGTTGTCCCCGCGGAAAGTCGAGCGACAGGTCCCTCAAGGCCTTGACATCGCCGTAGCTTTTGTAGACATTACGGACAGTCACCGCATGATTGTTGTCATTTGTATTATTGCTCATTACTTACTTGTTACCTCTCATTACTTACTTGTTGCCTGTAGTTATTCCTCAGAAGCATAACCTCGCATTCTGCCTTTGAAGAGAAAAGTCTCAATTCGTTCTAAAACGTTCAGGAAAATCACGGCCAGAAGGATGATCGACATAATTGCGGCATACATGCTGGGATAGTCGGCAATCGAACGGCTGTAGGTGATAATGTCGCCGACACCCGTGGGGGTGATTTTCAGCTCAGCCAGTATGGCACCGATAAATCCTGCCGACACGCCGAGGCGCAATCCGGCAAATATAATGGGTGATGCGGCGGGAAGTATAATCTTAAAAATAACGTCTCGTTTCGTCCCCTGGAATGCCCGGGCCATTTCAATAATTGATACAGGCGCATTGCGAACGGCACCGCTGGTGTTGAGGACGATTACCGGCATCGCCATGATACAAACCACGGCCACCTTCGATGCCAGACCGATACCATAGATCATGACCAGAAGCGGGATGAGCGCTGCCAGGGGCGCCGTCTGCATAACGACAAAGACTGGTGAGAGCAGCCAGTCGAACTTGCGACTGAGGCCTGTCGCCAAACCGATTCCAACACCCACGAAAGCGGAAATCAGAACACCTACGACAAGTGGCTTGAGGGTTTCAACATAAGCCACAAACATCGTGCCGTCCATCAAGAGTACCCAGAAGGCGGCAATCGTTTCAATAAATGTCGGGAAGGCATAACTCACCGGAACTCTTCCAGCGATTTCCCATGATCCAAACACGATGCAAGCCGAAAGGAATGTTAACAGGTGGGAACGATAGCGCATCACGAGTAGTTTAACAGGAACGGAATAGTAAAAGTTTACCAGCAGCGGAATAGTAAAGATAAAGGTGCTGCCGGCAGTGGGGAAAGTTACTCCACTGCCGGCAGCTCGACGGAAGGTTACTGCGTTGCACGATTCAGCGGGTCCATGTACCAGAAATCCTCGATCTTCAAACTAGCTGGGTCACCGGTAAGCTGCCCTGCCTTCGAATACCATTCCATATCAGCCATGGCCGCCTTTTTTCCACCACCGTTAGGATCGTACAGGCCACCCTCGACTGCTTCGGCATAAAATGCGTCCAGTCCATCGAGAACCTCTTTCGGTAGTTGTCCGATCGGACCGTCGGGGTTGGTTTCACGTCGAATGATGGTCGGATCCTTTTGCATATCGCGATAAACGCTTAAAAGGGCCCTGACAAAGATATCCACGTCCTTGGCGTTGGTTTTGATCCAGTTGACATTGGCAAACAGGGCCTCATCGCTGGCATCGACATCAAACATCGGAAGCACGTTGAATTCATCACCCCTTTGCTTGACGAGCTTGTTCTTGTTTGCGAGGTCGATGATGGACAGGTCCGTCTGGCCTGCCATCAGCGCCACAATCCGGTTCTGTGAGCCGGGTACATACGAGCGCTTGCCGAACTTGATACCAATGCGGTCTTCGATCACATTGGCGATCGAGTCAGTGCCGCCACCACGCGAATGCAGCATAATCGGCGCACCGTCCAGATCCTTCAGTGACGAGTATTTTTTCGACGACACCGGGAAAAACTTTAACTTGGACAGCTGAAAGATAATCCGAACGGGCGCCTTGAGTCTCTGCATTGCCGAATACGGCGTACCGAAACCGATATCCATATGGCCGCTCAAAACCGCCTGAATGGCCAACTCCTCGTCGGCGAAAGCCGTCCACTCGTAGTCAAGGCCCATGGCCTCGGCTCGGTCAAGCGCCAGGAAGAACGCGGCGACTTCATCGGATGGTGTTTCGGCTAATGCAATGGTTATCTTTCCGGCATGTGCGTTACCGGTGAGCATCACCAGTAAAAGTGATGCAAGCACCACACTAAATTTTTTGGAAAAAAGTCTCATGATTTACCTCCTCCTCCCACCCCTTTGGTTTCGGTTTCTCGCGCTGGCCGATTGATATATCTCGGTTTTGTCAGACCGTACGAATGACCAACAGTTAACCTTCAGCCAGCGAGTGAACCTTAATAAAAGTTTTTGAATGCCTGGCTTTAGTTCCCCATTTGTCATGTAGGAAGTATGTACTGCAGGTGATCCTACTAATATTTTAACCAATTGTAAATTGGTTTTGTAATTTAACAACTCAGTTGGTGGGATTTCGGCATAGTATATTCATCAGGCCGGGTTTTGGGTGTAATCACTCGGCTGCGCAACCCCCTTTTAGCTTCGCTTCGTGATTCACCAAAACCCCGGCCTGATATATGTGTGTTCATCCAATTTCCAATCTCTAATTTCCAATGGTCCAATTTCGATTCTCGATTCCTTAACTTGACCCAATTCAAATACAGCCTGCTATAAAGAGGAACTGAAAATCAGGACGAACACTAAAGTTGGAATAAAACTACCGGGATAGTGTCCTTATAAACAAGAGTTATTTAACATTGACGCAAGTTAAATACATCCCTGCTATACTTTAGTTTATCTATTTAAGAGGCAATCCGCCCCGGTTTGCTGTGAAAAGGAGAAAGGGTGGGTGACAGCTCTGATCCTGCATCACCCTGGATCGCCTGATGAGGGATCGGTTCGACCGTCCTGCGAACGTCATAACGAGCACTGAAGGACCCGAGAGAGGATTCATGCGCAGTTTCGACGTTGTAACTCCCGACTATCATTTCTGGAGGCAGAATATTAAATGCCAGACGGGTTGCCCCGTGGATACGGATTCCAGGGGTTACGTGATGGCCATTTCCGCCGGAGATTACGAGAAAGCCTATTGGATCGCCAGGATGCCCAACCCCTTCGCCTCCATCTGCGGGAGGATATGCAGTGCACCGTGTGAGCTGGCGTGCCGCAGGAAGGATATCGATGCCCCTATCTCCATCAGGGCACTGAAGGGATTCGTGACTGAAAAGTTCGGTGCTGAAATCTACTCCGACATGGGAGATTTCGCGGAAAACTTTAGAGAGAGATTCAAAAGAGAGGGCTCAGGGATCGTGGGTATAGCAGCAGACTCTGACCTTCCTGTATCCATTATAGGCGGCGGGCCTGCCGGCCTGTCCTGTGCCCACGACCTTGCTCTCATGGGCTACAAACCGATCGTTTACGAGATGGAGAAGGTGGCAGGGGGAATGGCCATCATGGGGATCCCGCCGTACAGGCTGCCACGTGAGGTGATCCAGGCGGAAATAGACGCAATATCTGCACTGGGCGCCGAGATCAGGCTGGGTGTATGCATAGGCAGGGACGTTTCTTTAGATACGCTGATGGATGAGTCAGCAGCAGTACTCCTTGCCGTGGGGGCAAAAACCCCCGTTATCCTTCCCATAGAAGGCGCCGACAGCAAAGGGGTGCTGGGAGGAGTTGATTTCCTTACCGATGTGTTCACAGGCAAAGAGGTAAAGATCGGCTCCAGGGTGGTGATAATTGGCGGCGGCAACGTGGCCTACGATGTAGCAAGAACTGCCGTAAGGCAGAGTGGTGTAGAGTCAGTCACTCTGGTATGCCTCGAAAAAGAAGACGAGATGCTTGCGGACATATTGGAAATCGAGGAGGGTGCAGAGGAGGGCGTAGAGAAGATAAACAGCTACGGCCCGGCCAGGATCAATTCGGACGACACCGGAAAGGCCGTATCGGTTACATTCAAGCGATGCATATCAATGTTCGACTACGAAGAGAGGTTCGCGCCCAGGTTCGACGAGTCGGATGTTGTGACCATTCCTGCCGATACCGTATTTTTCTCCGTGGGACAGACCTTTGACTATACATTCCTGGAGGGAAGCGGAACCGATCCCGGCATCACCGACAGGGGTACTGTAGATGTTCCCGAAGGCGATGTTGCCACTTCCGTTCCCGGTCTATTCGCTGCCGGAGACCTTGCCCACGGTCCCAGGCTGGTAATAGATGCCGTTGCCAGCGGAAAGAAAGCAGCCCTTGCAATACACGACTATATCTCTAAAAAGAGCACTGGGATCAGAGTATCCGAAGACCACACTGTGACCTACGAAAATGAAGTATTACAAGACGTCGTACAGCACCCCAGAGATTTCGAAAAGACCCGAAGAAGGTCGGTGCCCACGGTCAAGCCCGCAGTGAGAGTAAAAGAGCTCAATATGCTGGTGGAGACCGGGTTTACCAATGACATGGCCGAAGAGCAGGGAGGCAGGTGCCTTAACTGCGCTGTAAATACGATCTTTGACGGTGAACTTTGCATTCTCTGCGGAGGGTGCGCGGATGTTTGTCCAGAGTACTGCCTGAGGCTTGTGAGCCTTGAAAGTATCAGGGGCGATGAAACCCTGACGGAGCTTTACCGGAACAGGTACGGCAGCGATCCGGAAGGCAGCGGGTCTGCGATCATTAAGGACGAGGACAGGTGCATCAGGTGCAGCCTGTGCGCCCATAAATGTCCCACCGATACTATAACGATGGAGCGGTTTGTTTTCAGAGAGGTTGTGACTGATGAGCGGGGAGACTCAAGGTAAAAGGAAGTTCTCCAGGCGCGATTTTCTGGGCCTGGCTACCATATGGGCAGCTGTAATATCCGGCTTCACGGTTCTGGCCGGGGTCTTCCGCATGACGAAAGCCAACGTCTACTACGAAGACTCCAAGAAGTTCAAGATAGGAAAGCCCGAGGAGTTTCCTATAGGAACGATCAAGCAGCTGGACGAAAAAAGGGTCTTCATCTTTGCCAGCAATGATGGACTCCATGCCATTTCCAGCGTCTGTACTCACCTTGGGTGCATCGTCGCTGATACAGATTGGGGCTTTCAGTGTCCCTGCCACGGGTCGCGGTTTAACAGCGACGGAAAGGTTATTGGTGGGCCGGCCCCGAGACCATTGCCGTGGCTGGAAGTGAGCAGGCACGTGGACGGCAACCTCATGGTTGACGCGGACAAGGAGGTAAAGCCCGGAACAAAGGTCAAGATTTACATATAGAGAGGGATAATTATCACCAAATGAATTCTTTTTCAGTTTGTACTAAATGGGTTCCGGTAAAAGCTCCATCGGCTTCGCAACCCCCTTCCGCGCTTCGCTTCATGGCCTTTTACCGGAACCCTGGATGGATTAAGTAGAAAAGGACGGGTTTTTGGTGGATCACGAAGCAAAGCTAGCCTCACGCGTAGCCGAGTGATCGCACCCAAAAACCCGACCGCAGGAAGACTTTATATCTAAAACCCACTAACTCTTTGGGAGATAATCAGGAAGGAATGATGGACAAACCCGAGAAATCAGGATTAAAAGAGTTTCTGAAAAATCTGAAAAATCTTAAGGGGTCAATGGTGGCTTCCTACATCCGGGAAGGCAAGCCCGAATCCGACATGTCCAGGGCTGCCATTATGTTCAACAACTTCTTCCTCCATTTCCAGGGTGTAAAAACACACTTAAATACCCTCAAGCCCACCTACACATTCGGACTGGGTTTGATCGCCCTTTTCCTGCTGGTGTTTACAACCATATCCGGCTTCCTCCTCATGATCTATTACAATCCCTCCATCGAGCATGCCTACAATACGGTGAAGGACATCAGGTATGTTGTCTTCGGGGGAGACCTGATCAGGAACATCCACAAGTGGGCGGGCGAGGGGATGCTGATTTTCGTCATCCTTCATATGGCAAGGGTCTTTTACACCGGTTCCTACAAGAGGGGCAGGGAGTTTAACTGGACTATCGGCATCGTTCTCCTGTCCCTCACCTTCGTGCTGAACTTCACCGGCTACCTCCTTCCCTGGGACCAGCTATCCTACTGGGCCCTTGTAATTGGTTCAAATATTGCTCAATCCCCCAAGGAGATCACGGATATTCTTGGTATAACGAAATTTTTCGACATAGGGGGATTTCAGAAGGAACTGCTCCTTGGCGGAACGATACCCGGTAAGGAGACACTCACCAGGGTTTACTTCCTGCACATTATGCTACTCCCCCTTTTCCTCTTTACTTTTCTGGGCGCCCACTTCTGGCGGGTACGAAAGGACGGCGGGCTCACGAAGCCGGATGACTTTGTCCCCTCAATTCCCCCGGAGAAGATGGGCGGTATATTCACGCCCCACAAGACCTATGGCCTCATGGCTCTTGCCAGGGGCAAAACGCCTGCAGTAGACAGGGATGTGGAAAACACCGTTCTTTCCTGGCCGCACCTGCTAAGGGCCGAGGCGGCGGTATTCATGCTGACGCTGGCAGGGGTACTTATCTACTCATACTTCGTCAGCGCTCCCTTAAAAGAGCTTGCAGCTCCACTGATACCGGAAAACCCTGCCAAGGCCCCATGGTACTTCCTTGGACTTCAGGAACTGGTCTCGTATTCAGCCTTCATGGGTGGTATTGCTCTACCGTCCCTGGCCCTGTTGGGCCTGGGTCTCATACCCTACCTTGACAGGGAGCAGGAACATGTGGGGGTCTGGTTCTCGAGCAGGCAGGGACTCTATGTGACCATAACGTCCTTCGTTGTGGGAACCACGGTGCTCATAGGCATACTGGTTATAGTAGTCAATTTCGGGTGGTTCAGAAACTGGTGGCCCGATGTACCTCAGGTGATCATCACCCTTGTAAATCCAGGGACCATCTGGGTGGCCTTTACCATTGCCTGGTCGGTGCTGGTAATAAACAGGACGGATTCAACCAGAATGGGGGCCCTTGCTCTGTTCACCCTGTTCCTCCTGAGCTTTGTCATACTGACCTATGTTGGCACGGAGCTGAGAGGTCCGAACTGGGAATTTTACTGGTCGAAATCGCAGTGGCCGGTGCATTAGAAAAGGGAAACTGATGTATCAGAGATTCTATACAGCTGTGCTGATTATATCATCCGTGGCTCTCTTTATTTTTTCTCTTATAGCGGGGTACAGGGAAATTACGCCCGAGTACAAAAGCTACAAGTCCGAGTACAGAGATCTTTTCAGGAGTAAGGCCACCGGGGAATTCATGAAGAAAAAGGCAGAATCCATAGATTTTTCAGTTCAGCAGGTATACCTGGGAAAGCTCAACAGGATCGACAGATGTATTAACTGCCACCTTGGTGTGGAAAATCCCCTCATGGAAGATGCCGAGGTGCCATTTAAAAAGCACAGCGGAAACTATCTGGAGACTCACCCTGTAGCCGAATTCGGATGCACTGTATGCCATTATGGGCAGGGGCGGGCGACAAACGCCGAGGAGGCCCACGGAACAGACCGTGAAACGCACTGGGACTGGCCCATCCTGCCCTTGAAACACATTGAGAGCGCCTGTGCCCAGTGTCATGACCCGGAAATGTTGGCCGAAAACGGTTCAGACAAGGTACTGAGAGGGAAGAAACAGTTTGTGGAAAAAGGTTGCCGAGGCTGCCACAAGGTGAACGGCGTAGGTGGCGTTCTGGGCAAAGCGCTGGACGGGATAGGTACTCAGCCCAGGGCATATTTTCCCATGAGATACGTGAAGGGAGATAAAACAGCCTATGCATGGCTGAAAGAGCATTTCGACGATCCAAGATCTATCGTGCCGGAGAGCGAGATGCGGATCGTCCTCCTCAAGGATGAAGATGCCGACCTGCTCACGACCTACATCCTTACTATCAGGGCAGATGAGATACCCCGGGATTACAGGAGGATCAGGACTGCGATTCAAGAAGTGCCTGACGGGGAGGAACTCTACAAGATGTACTGCATTGCCTGTCATACAACGGGCAAATACAGCGTCTACGACGAGATCTTCAAAAGGACCATCCCGGCGATAATGAATCCGGCGTTCCTGAGGGTTGCCGACAATAGTCAATTAAGGAGATTCATTGAAGACGGCCGGGCCAATACCCAGATGACGGACTGGAAAGAAGACGCGGCAGGTCTCACCGATGACGAAATAGGCAGGATAGTTGAGTTCCTTGCCAAAAGCAGGCCGCAGAAGAGTAGTAAACCTTTCGGGCGATCCATATTCGATGGGGATACAGTTCGGGGCCGGGATATTTACGAGGCAAGGTGTGCTCTTTGCCACGGCGAAGATGGGATGGGTGGCAAGAATCTGCTGGGGATCAGTCTTGTCACCCCGGTCGTGAAGGAAGCCGACCCTGAATTCCTTCTACTGACGGTAAGGGATGGACGGGAGGGAACCCCCATGATCCCCTTCGGGAGCAGCGGGATCAATCTCAGTGATCAGGACATACTCGATGTGGTTGGTTATGTGAGAACAATCAAGCCGGCAGCGTCGCCCAAAGAGTGAGCTGCGGTATGGAAACGGACTGTCGAAACCGAGCTTATTATCCTTGATGACTTTTCAAAAAGTCATCAAGGCGCCCATTTAAGGGCGCCCAAATCAATGACTTGCATAGCAAGTTGTTGATTTGTGAGGAAAGTGAAAATGACACTTTTCGCTTTCCGCGGAGTAAAAAGCCATGGATGGACTTTTTACGACCCTATCAATATTATGAGTAAATTTTTCAGAAAATTGGTCTTCATTACAGCGCTGATCATCCCGATGGTGTTTTTGAGTGGGGCACCATCCTCTGCCCAGAATGACGAGGAGGACTACGAGGCAGTCCTGGAGCTGGGCCAGAAGGTTTATGAAGTCCGCTGTGCACTCTGCCACGGAGTCAGAGGTGACGGCAAGGGGCTTGTTGGCGTCACTAGAAGGGCGGAGAAGATCGGTAGAGTAATAGAGACCCACGCAAGAGACCTCACCGTGGGAATGTTCAAGTTCCGCACGACTCCCTCGGGCTGCCTGCCGGACGATGAGGATCTAATGAATACTATCTCGAAGGGCATACCGATCTCCTTCATGCCCTCCAACGAGAAACTGCCTCTGGCCGAAAGAGAGGCCCTTGTGGAGTACGTGAAATTCTTCTCGGGCATGTGGGAGGAAGAAGATCCCTGCGATCCCATCGAAGTGAAGAAACCGGACTGGGTGGGCAGCCGGGTATCCGTTGAGAAGGGTGAGGAGGTCTACCGGGTCATGAAATGCGGAGAATGCCACGGCTACGAAGGCAAAGGAGACGGCCCGAAGTCAAACGAGATCTTCGATGGCTGGGGCAAGAGGATCGTTCCGTTCAACTTCACCTCCGGTGAACTGAAGAGAGGTTCTTCGGCCGAGAACATATATTTCACCTTCACAACGGGCCTTGATGGAACGGGAATGCCGTCTTACGAGGATTCACTCGAAGAGGAGGACAGGTGGCATCTGGTGTCTTACACCCTGAAGCTCATGAATAAGCTGAACTGAGTATAGTTATGGATGGACTTTTTACTATAATTTATTATCGTTGCGCCCGAGCATGGGCGCCCGGATCAATGACATAAACCTTGAGTCATTGATCCGTGAGGGAAGCGGAAACCGCGATTTTCACTTCCCGAGGAGCAAAAAAACCGCTCACGGATTTTTTGCGACAATAACAACGACTTGTGAGGAAAGTGAAAATAATATTTTTCGCTTTCCGAGGAGTAAAAAGCCATGGATGGACTTTTTACGATACTATCAAATGAAAAATCGAAGGAGGGGAAGTGATATCGTTGGCGAAAATAGTAAAAGAAACTCTTTTTTGAGTAGGTAAAGCACAGATTTTTTGGAAGGGAGGAAGACGATGGGAGGAATCAGCAGTAAACGCTGGAGCGTGATACTTTTTGTAGTTGCAGCGCTCCTCATGGGAGGTATGACATTCATGACCCCTCTTCCCGACAGTGCACACGCTGCGGGCGTTGAGAGGGGCAAGGAGGTCTACAATAAATACTGTGTCATATGTCATGGTTCAAAAGGTGACGGAAAGGGACTTGTCGGTGTAATTCACAGACTGGAAAAAAAGGGCCTTGTATGGTCAGTCTATCCCAGGGACCTGACAGTGGGAACTTTTAAATTCCGCTCGACACCGACAGGATGCCTGCCTACCGATGATGACCTCATGAGAACTGTCACAAGTGGAATACTGAGATCGGGCATGCCATCCCACAAGGATGTGTCACAAGGGGACAGGGAGGCCGTGTTGGAGTATATCAAGGCCCTCTCGCCCAGGTGGGAGGAGGAAGATCCATGTGATCCTCTAACTACCAGCAAACCCAAATGGGTGGGAAGCCCTTCCTCTGTTCAGAAGGGCGAAAAGGTATACAAGGATATGAAGTGCTGGGAGTGCCATGGGTATGAAGGAAAGGGAGACGGCCCCAAGTCCGACGAACTCAAGGACGACTGGGGAGACAAGATCCTGGCCTTCGATTTCACGACCGGTGCTCTCAAGAGGGGCTCATCCCCTGAAAACGTTTACATAACTTTTGCTACCGGCCTCGACGGAACAGGAATGCCATCTTACGAAGATTCCCTCAAGGAAGAAGACAGATGGCACCTTGTCTCCTACACCCTCAAGCTCATGGGGCTTGTTGAGTAAAGTGACCTCGAGAAAGGGGGATAGGCATGTCTAACAAGAAATCAGGAAAAAAAGTAAACAGAAGAAATTTCTTTAAAGTTGCGGGAGCTGCCGGCATCGCTGCCGGTGCTGGAGTTGTTATGTCCAAAGGCACCCTCATGGCCAAGCCCAAGAAGGGAGGCGCAGGGAACCAGAGCAACGAAGTTGCGCCTGGCCAGTTGGATGATTACTACGGTTTCTGGAGCGGTGGCCATTCCGGTGAAGTGAGGATCATCGGTGTTCCCTCAATGCGGGAAATTACAAGAATCCCCGTTTTCAACAAGGATGTGGCCTCCGGTTGGGGAACGACGAACGAAAGCAAGAAGCTCCTCAGGGGTAAGGAGTCCGGTGACACACATCACGTACATGGGTCCTACAAGAATGGCACATACGACGGCAAATGGCTTTTCGTGAATGACAAGCTAAATAACAGAATGGCGAGGATCAGGACGGATTATATGGAAGTTGATTCCATCCTGGAGGTGCCCAATATACAGGGAGCCCATGGACTCTTTCCGCAGAGATACCCCAAGACGGAATGGATCGTATTAAACAGCGAGTTCCAGTCTCCCGTTCCCAACGATAAGTCGAACAGGAAAGCCTTTAACGACCCTGAACAGTACTTCGGGATGCACACTATTATCGACGCCGAGAAAATGTCTATTGTGTGCCAGATAATGATCGATGAAAACTGCGATCTGGCAGCCACTGACTACGGTGGCAGGTACTCCATGACAACTTCCTACAATATTGAGAAGGGGGTTACGATCTCGCAGATGCTGGCATCGGACTTCGACTACATGCTGGTGTTTCACTGGGAGAGAATACGGAAAGCTCTCAGGGCGGGCAAATACAGGATGGTTAACGGAGTCAAGGTTATCGACGGACGTGAGGGTAAGTCGGACATTGTCCTGAGGATACCGATACCCAAGAACCCCCACGGGATAAACATCTCTCCCGACGGCAAATATGCCGTATGCTGCGGAAAGGTTTCCCCCACGGTTTCAGTTGTAGAGATCGACAGGATAGCCGACGCATACGCGGGCAAGATAAAGCCGAAAGACTGCATAGTCGCGCAGCCCTACGTCGGCTTGGGACCATTGCACACGACTTTTGATGGAAGGGGGAACGCAATAACCTCGATCTTCATCGACAGTACCAACGTCAAGTGGAACATCGCCAAGGCGATTGACGCTGAAAAGAGAGGTGAAGAGGCCAAGAAGGAAAATCCCCACATCATAGATGTCCTTGATGTCCACTATCAGGTAGGACACATCATGGCCACCATGGCCGAAACAAAGGAAGCGGACGGGAAGTGGCTCATTTCGCTGAACAAGGTTTCCAAGGACAGGTTTCTCAATGTCGGACCACTCAAGGCCGAGAACGACCAGCTTATAGATATCAGCGGTAACAAGCTCAGGCTTGTACACGACTCACCGGCTTACCTGGAACCCCACGACTGCATTATGGTTCGAAGGGATATTATCGAGCCGAAGGTTGTGCACCGCTACGACATGTCCGAGCACCCCCTCGCCGTAACAGAAAACAGTGTTGTGAGGAAGGGGAAAAACGTTACGGTCAAGATGACCGCCGGCGCCCCGGTATACGGTCTGCAGGAGGTCAAGGTCAAGAGGGGGGACAGGGTCACCCTCATCGTTACGAACCACGATGAAATTTCAGACCTTTCCAACGGCGTAGCCATATCCAACTACGATATAAATTTCGTTCTCGCGCCGTTCCAGACCAAGTCGGTGACCTTCACCGCAGATAAACCGGGTATGTTCTGGATCTACTGCACGAACTTCTGCCATGCGCTGCACCTGGAGATGAGGATGCGGTTTATAGTCGAAGTATGATGGGAGGGGCCCTGACGCCCTGACACCAGAGGGAGTTTCTGGACCGTATTACGGATACTGCATCCTTGGCCCGGAGGCTCCCTTAATTAACAGCTTTGCTTAAGGGCAGATGCGGACCTTTTGGAAACTAAGAGCACTTGCAGCATGAATATCACGTGCGGAGCTGTTCTTCCGAATGCCAGAGGAGAGTTGAGGGAGGACGCGCAAAAAAATTTGGATTTTAGTTCAATGCATATGGGCTGTATTAACCGAACGGTTGCCTGATATTTTTCACCTTAAATGAGGGGGACCATGAAAAGAAATATTGCCGCCGTTATTATCCTTTCGGTACTGTCCTTTGCAACTGTCGTATATGCCCAGTGGGGCCTTTTCGAGCATAGATACAAG
>Ga0255052_10001752_pt1 | contig 16106 bp, 12 predicted proteins | sample JV7_2_21_MG_FD_188632 | JGI IMG/M metagenome (GOLD analysis project Ga0255052, IMG submission 188632) | Seawater microbial communities from Jervis Inlet, British Columbia, Canada - JV7_2_21 | ecosystem: Environmental > Aquatic > Marine > Inlet | place: Canada: British Columbia | collected...
GATCGGTGTGCCGATAGAGATGCCGGATGCCGGATCGGTCACCTGGCAGCACGTTGACCAGACCGTGGTTTCGGTGGGTCCGTACATGTTCCAGAGTTCGATGCCATTGGCGACCAGCTGTTTGGCCAGGTCTCCTGGCAAGGGTTCACCACCGACCAGCGCCTTGAAATCCGGGCCGCCAGTCCAGCCGGCTTCCAGCAACAAGCGCCAGGTCACCGGGGTGGCCTGCATGATACCTACCGCATGCGCAGCAATGAGTTTTTCCAGTGCGTGCCCATCGATCGCCTCATCCCGGGTGGCAATGATCACTGTCGCGCCCTGGGTGAGCGGCAGGTATAACTCAAGGACGGAGATATCAAAGGACAATGTTGTTACGGCGAGCAGGCAGTCACTACTGCGAATACCGGGAGTACGAGCCATGCTGGTAAGAAAGTTGACAACGGCACTGTGCGGCACCATGACGCCCTTGGGTTTGCCAGTGGATCCCGACGTATAAATAACGTAGGCAGGGTCTTCCGGGCGCGCGTCCAGTTCACCGCTCACGGCAACTGGCTCGACTGACTGTGCGCCGATTACATCAGCGTCTTCGTCAAGTAACAGCTTCTGTTCACGGGGCAACGCGAAACAGTCCGAAAGTCCAGCGGTCGAAACCAGCAATGAAAGCTGTGCGTCCTCGGCCATGAAGCACAGCCGATCTTCCGGAAATGATGGATCGAGCGGTACGTATGCCGCACCTGATTTGAGAATGCCGAGTACGGCAGCGAGCATGTCCGTGCTGCGATCGATACAGATTCCCACGCGATGCCCACGGCCAGCGCCTCGTTCGCGCAACGCACGGGCGAACTGGTTGGCGCGTTGGTTCAGCTCTGCATACGTCATGTCGATACCGGCACAGACAGCGGCCGTCTGATCCGGTGTTTTTTCGACCTGGCTGCCAATTAACTGGTGCAAGCACGCCTGCTGTGGGAATGGTGCCTCAGTCTCGTTCCATTTCGTCAGCAGCTGGTCCCGCTCGGCCGCTGACAGGATATCCTGGTCACAGACCGCCGCTTCGGGCCGCGCAATACTCTCGGCAATAATGCACTGCCATTGTGACAGCCAACGTTTGACGGTCGCTGGGTCGTACAGGTCAACGTTGAATTTGGCATCGACCAGCAGGCCCTCGGAGCCTTCAATCATGTCGACCGTAAGATCGAAGAAATTGAATTCCTTGGGAGGTAATTCCGTGACCGCCTCGAGACCGGCCAGGCTGACCTGGTGATCGTAGGCGAAGTTCAATGAAACCGAAGCCAGCGGAATACGGCTTGGGTCGCGTGGATAGTTGAGCTTGTTAACGAGGTTTTGAAACGAGATGTCCTGGTTATCCCGAGCCTCCAGCAGGTGTTTCTTCGCGCCTGTCAGAAAGTCGCGAAAACTCGTGCCACCACTGCACTGCAGGCGTATCGGCAACATGTTGACGCAATGCCCGACAAGCCTGTCGCTATTGCCGAGTTTGCTGATAGCCGTGGATACCTGGCCCGCCGTCGGTACGGCGACGACGAGGTCCTCACGGCCTGTCGCGCGATGCAGCCAGGCGTAGAATGTCGCTGTCAGGAAATGGAATACCGTGCAGTCGAGTTTTCGGGCAGCGTCCTTGATGCGCGGCAAGAGCTCCGGATCAAGTCTCGCCTGTACGCGGTCGGATGCAAATGATTTACGGGCGGGCCTGGGCCTGTCCGAGGGCAATTCGAGCTCCTCCGGACAGTCGGAGAGCGATTGAAGCCAGTAATCTTCGGCATTGCCGACGTGCTCGGTCCATTCGCGTGATCGAGTCCACGAGACATAGTCGGCATAGGATGGCCGCTCATGCTGTGGCGCTGATTTCCCGCTTGCCAGGGCCGAATAGATCTCACCCAGTTCATCGAGAATCAGTGCCCAGGACCATCCGTCGGCAACGGCGTGGTGAATGACCATCAGTAGAACCGAGCGTTTTTCGCCGATATCAAATAGCCGGAAACGGAAAAGCGGACCTGCTGCCAGGTCGAACAGTTCGGTCACCGCAGCCGCGATGCCGTCGTTCAATGCCTGGTCGATTTTGCCGCCGGTCGGCAAGGTCTCAATGGTCAAGTCAACATCGAGGTGTGCGGCAATGGTCTGGCTGCTGCCATCCTCGGCAAACGTGGCCCTCAGTACATCGTGGCGGTCGATGATTGTTTGCAGGGACGACTGCAGGTTGCCAATATCGAGGTCGCCCTCTATCCGGACCATGCGTGTTTCATTGTAAGTACGCGACACATCTTCATCGATTTGTGCCGCGAGCCATACTTCACGCTGCGCGTCGCTGACCGGTAGTGATCGATCGACGCTCGGGTCCGCGGGTCGCACTGATTGTGCGACCGATATATCCGATTCCTCAGCGACGTCAACAGCCATGGATTCGACATACGCGGAAATGTCGCCAATGGATGGAAATTCCTCTGCGATTTGGCGAGGCGTTACTGATACCCGGAACTCGGCATCGATCGCCGTGCAGGCCCGTGATAACAATAACGAATCGAAACCGAGTTCGAGCAGATGTCCGCTGGCGCCTAGCTCGTCTTTGCTGAGTCCCGACAATGCTTCGAGAATATCTCGCAAACGGTCTGCAATGGTGTCCCGATCAGTAGCGGGTTCATGGTCTGGGGTATCCGCGGAGTCGTTTTTCGGTGTCGACTCATCTGCCGATACCTGTTGCGGCTCGGCGGAATAATTCAGGTGCCCGGGCTCCACAAAGAAGCGCTTGCTCTCAAACGGGTAGGTAGGCAACGGTACACGCTGCCGGTCTTCGTCGGCATAAAAGCCGCTCCAGTCGATATCGACGCCGGCCTGCCACAAGCGCCCCAGCGCCGACAGAAGGATCGCAGTATCTTCCTGCTCGCCGGGCATGGCAGATGCCAGGGAGGGCACGACCACATGGCCTGGTTTCTTGGCGGGGTGCATCCGGGTTAATGACGTCAGTGTGGCACCAGGCCCGACTTCGACCAGTACCTGGTTTTCTACCGAATTCAATAGCACCTCGGCGCCATCGGCGTAGCGCACCGCCTGGCGCATGTGCTGTGCCCAGTAATCCGGGCTCGTCGCTTCCTCTTCCTTGATCCATTGACCGGTGAGATTGGAAACGAATGGCATCGTTGGCGGGTTGAGTTTCACGCCCTTGAGCAACTGCGTGAATGGCACTACGACAGGTTCCATCATTTCGGAATGGAAGGCGTGCGAGGTGTGCAGCGGGCGACACTCAATCTTGTTGTCGGCAAGCACCGCGGTCATCGACTCAATAGTCTCGTGCGAACCGGACACCACGCACAAGGTCGGGGAGTTGATAGTCGCGACCGATACGCCGTCTATAAGAAGAGGGCGAACGCTTTCCTCACCCGTCATCACTGCGAGCATCGTGCCCGTTGGTTGTTCCTGGATCAGCCGACCGCGTGCAGCAATAAGCCTGAGCCCGTCTTCAAGGGTGAAGACGCCCGCTAGGCAGGCGGCGACATACTCGCCGACGCTATGACCGATCATCGACTGTGGTGAGATGCCCCATGATATCCAGAGCTGCGCCAGCGCGTATTCCGTGACGAAAAGTGCGGGCTGCGTTATCCGGGTCTGGACGATTTGTTCTTCGGCCCAGGCTTCCTTGTCCGTGTCTGGATACAGCACGTCTCGAATATCCAGGTCGAGCTCTGGCAGCAGGACTGCGGCGCAGGCATCAACCGTTTCGCGGTAGAGCCGCTCACCATCGTAGAGAGCTCGTCCCATGTTTATCCGCTGCACGCCTTGTCCCGGGAACATGAATACGACCGGGGGATTGTGGCGGCCTGGTGCCAGGACCGGAAGATCACCACCAGCGATTTTCTCTACGGCTCCATCAGCGTCGGCACAAACGACGAAGGCACGTTGGTTGAACTGGTAACGGCCCGATTGCAGCGTAAATGCCACGTCGGCAATTGGTGCGTCGCCCTCGGCGAGATGTGCGGCGAGATTGGTGGCCACAGTGCTGACGGTTTCCCCGGTTCGCGCCGACAACGGCAATAATTGATGCGTACGAGAAGGGCCTGATGACGGCAGTTCAGGCGTTTCCTCAAGAACGATGTGAGCATTTGTACCGCCAATGCCGAACGAACTGACGCCAGCTCTACGCGGCGTATTCGCGGGCGGAGTCCAGTCCTGCAATTTGTCGGCCACGTAAAAAGGCGTGGACTCAAAATCGATCTGTGTATTAGGTTCCGTGAAGTGAATCGTGGGCGGAATTTCCTTGTGGTGCAGCATCAATACGGTCTTTATGAAGCCGGCGATGCCCGCCGCGACGTCGAGATGCCCGACGTTTGATTTGACCGATCCCAGCGCGCAGAACTGCGTGGCGTCGGTTCGGGTCTGGAAGGCCTGTGTCAGGCCGGCAATCTCGATGGGGTCACCAAGCGGTGTGGCCGTCCCGTGCGCTTCGATATAGGAGATTGTGTCCGGCTCGACGTCGGCGAAGGCCTGCGCCATCTGGATGACTTCGGACTGTCCGTTAATGCTCGGGGCTGTGAAGCCGGCCTTGTCCGAACCGTCATTGTTGAGGGCGTAGCCCTTGATGACGGCCAGGATTGTATCTCCGGATTCGACGGCATCTTCGAGACGCCGCAACGCGACGACGCCTGCGCCGTCGCTGAACAATGTGCCTGTGGCATTCTTGTCGAAGGGTTTGCAATGCCCGTCCGCAGAGATCATTCCGCCTTCTTCGTGAATGAAAGAGTGGCAGTGCGGATAGTTGATCGCGATGCCGCCAGCCAGGGCGATATCACATTCGTAGCTCAGCAGGCTTTGCGCGGCATTACAGACGGCAACCAGCGACGTCGAACAGGCTGTCTGCACGCTGACAGCCGGGCCGCGGAGATTGAGTTTGTAGGCGACACGTGTCGCCAGGAAGTCCTTCTCATTCAGAGCGATTGCCGGAAACACGCCGAACGGACCGAGCACATCAGGGCGCGTTACGACGTTGTTCGGATAGTAGGTGTTGATGCTGGAACCGGCGTAGACACCGACGGCTCCGGGCACCCGGTCGGGGTCGAACCCGGCGCTCTCGAGAGCGGCCCAGGCGACCTCGAGGAACACGCGTTGTTGCGGGTCCATGATCTCGGCTTCCCGCGGCGTATAACCGAAGAATGCAGCATCAAAATAGTCCGCATTGTCGACTATGCCGCGCGAGCGAACACGTTTGCCGCGATTGTTACCGAGGTCGCAACCGGCGGCTTCGACCTCTTCGTCCGTGAAAAACGTTACACCTTCGCGACCATCGCGCAGGTTTTGCCAGAACTCGTCGCAGTCGCGAGAGCCGGGAAAGCGCCCGGCGATCCCTACAACGGCAATGCCATCCAATGGCGATGATGTGCTCGAATCTGTCATTCAGTATCGTCCGATTTGTTCTTCATGCCGAACGCGCCTCTGCGGCGGCTGGCCTTTGCCCTGATATCGACCACGGGGCCAGACTTTTTTCTTTCGCCGGGCCCAGCGGAGGCTGGTCCCGAGGATGAGGTCTTCGCAGATGATCCCTCAAGGTACTCAGCCAACATTTCAATAGTCGGGTACTGGAACAATGTCGTAATTGGTTCCTGGTAACCGAGTTCACCCTGAAGCCTCGCATGCAGCTGTTCGAGCATCAGTGAGTTGCCGCCAAGATCAAAGAAGTTGCTTCGGATGCCGACACGATCGAGTTTCATAGCCTCACACCAAAGAGCGGCAATCTGTTTCTCGAGTTCGGATCCAGGCGCTACAAATTCCGAATCATCAACGGCTACGCTTGCGGCTTGCGCGGATGACTGTTGTTCTGCCTCAGTAGCGGCCTTTGCTTCTGGTGTTTGTGCCTCGCCAATCGCGACGCAGAGCTGACGTGTGATGCAGTGATCGGGGTGAGCCAGCATTTCCTTCCAGGACTGGATCATACTTTCGAAAACGGATTGTTCGAAGAAACCGTCCTTAACAAGCTGCGCCGGGATGCCAACGCCTTCGGCCTTGAAGAAGGCTTCGTCGCCGGTTATCGCGTTGTGCGCAACTTCGACTTCCTGTGCGATGACAGCATAACCAGCGGAGGTAAGCAGCTTCGGAACACGTCGGCCGATGCATGGATCACCCTGGTCCTGCTGCCGGTTGGTCCGATACGCCTTGTAGAGATCACTGAGCTCGTGAACCGGTGGCCAGGTTCGCGTGTGGTTCTCGAAGTCGTTCGAAATAATCAGGATGCGTCCACCAGGGCGCAGCAGCTTGCGCAGGCTTTCGAGGGCCACAACAGGGTCAGGCACGTGCTCGAGTACCAGGCGCATCGTGATGAAGTCGAAGCTGTGCTCGGGCAGGCCAGTTTCCTCCGCCGTGCCCTGGATGACGGTGCAGTCGGAGAACCCGCGGTTCTTCACCATCAGGTTGGCTGCTTCGACCAGGATCGGGTCCATCTCGAGCCCCGTACATTTCAGCGACGGAAAGTGATCCTTGAGACGTTCCATCAATCGACCCGGGCCGGTGCCGCAGTCGAGGTAATCCATGCCATCCTTGAGCCCATAGCGAAAAATCAACTCGCTTTCTGTAGGCCAAAACAGATCGACCTGCGCATCAAGCCGGCGAATCTCGGCCTGGGTGTTCGCCGAGAATGACGCGACGTGATACGAACCTTCTTCCGATCTGTTCATTGAATTATCCATTTCGTTGTTCTCCGTTAAGTCTAGATTTGAACCGCCACCGCACCCACAAAGCCGGGCAGCGGAGCAAAGCTAAATAGCTTCCAACCGCACTCGCGGCCAGTCTGTTCGCCAATACGCAGGATTTCGGCGGGTTCGTCAGGTGACAAAGTTACGTCGAAACTGTTGAGCGGGAATCGCAGTCCATCGCCCAGAGCTTTGACAAATGCTTCTTTGCGCGTCCAGCAGTTGAAAAAGCCCAGCGATTTTTCGCTATCGTCCAGTTTCTGGAATGTCTCGATCTCGTGACTCGAAAAGCAGTTCGCTGCAACATCGTCTCGATCCGACATCTCCGTAACCGCTTCGACATCGACACCGATTTTGTGGCCATGTGAAAATGCGTAGACAGCGACGTCGTCCGAATGCGAAACGTTGAAATACAATGGTTCGCTGGTTGATTGGTTCGCGAGTGCAGGTTTGCCGTATTCGCCGTAGCAGAACTCGACTGACTCAGGGTTCGTTTCGAGGCGCTCTCCGAGCAGCTTGCGAAGCCAGGCCCTGGCAACAACATAGCGATTGCGATCACGCTCGAAGACAAATTGATCGGCGCGCCGGCGTTCTTCTCCTGATAGCAGCATCTTCGCTTCTGCCTTTTCGGAGTCCGGTACGTCCAAATCGACGACGACTACGTCGATTTCGTCGTTCAATATTGCTTTGTTTATGCGGTCGCGGATCACTAGAAACGCCTCTTATTGTTGTTCTCTCGAACGTCAAAATCCCCAGTCACTACAAGTGTAGCTGACTTCATCAGAAAGCTGATGATATCCGAGACATAATACTTTGATAATTAGTCAGTTTCTGTGTGATCTTACCGCCCAAATCTGTGACCCGATTACTGCTAAAACTGTGAACTGCGTCACACTTTTTCGGGGCTCCGAAATTGAGCAAATGAGTAACAATTCCGGGACCGGAAACCGGCCTCAAATTCGGCGCTCAAACGCTCGCCCCAAGCTCTGCTAAACTCTGCGGCCTTTCAAGCGTCCCGCCACAGAGACTATGACTGTAAGAACTCGTTTTGCCCCAAGCCCGACAGGCGTCCTGCACCTGGGTAGCGTCCGCACGGCACTGTTTTGCTGGCTGTATGCACGCCGGCATGGTGGCCAGTTCGTTCTGCGTATCGAGGATACTGACCGAAAACGCTCTACCAAGGAGAACGTCGACGCAATTCTCGAGGGTATGGAGTGGCTCGGGCTGGATGCTGACGAGGGACCGTTCTACCAGACCGACCGTTTCGACCGATACGGGGAGGTCATCAACGACTGGCTGGATCAGGGAAAGGCCTACCATTGCTACTGCAGCAGAGAAGAGCTCGACGACCTTCGGGCCAAGCAGATGGAAGCCGGTGAGCATGTTCGATATGACGGGCGCTGCCGGGACAGGGCCGAGCCACGAGAGGGTGTCAGCCCTGTGGTTCGATTCAAGAACCCACTCGACGGTGAGATTGTCGTCGACGACGCTGTGCGCGGCACGGTCACGTTTGCCAATAGCCAGCTCGACGACCTGATCATTGCACGCTCGGACAGCACGCCGACCTACAACCTTACGGTCATCATCGATGATTACGACATGAAAATAACGCATGTTGTCAGGGGCGACGACCATCTGAACAACACGCCGCGGCAGATGAACATGCTCGCAGCCCTCGGCGCAACGCCGCCAGTGTATGCACATCTGCCCATGATCCTCGGTGCCGATGGGGCCAAGTTGTCGAAGCGTCATGGTGCTGTCGACATCCGTGACTACCGGCGTGACGGTTACCTGCCTGAGGCGATGCTAAATTATCTTGTCCGGCTCGGTTGGTCACACGGTGACCAGGAATTGTTCTCAGTGGACGAGATGGTCGAATTCTTCGATATCGAGGACGTGAACCAGTCCGCTTCATCATTCAATCCCGAGAAGCTGCTCTGGATCAACCAACAGCACATCATGGGCGCCGATACCGGGCGGCTGGCTATCGCCCTGCAACCGTTTCTCGAGGAAGTGGTTAGCGACATCGATAAAGGTCCCGCTGTCGCGGACGTCGTAGAGGTCTATCGAGAGCGTGCAACGACGCTCAAGCAGATGGCGGCAGGCGCCCGCTATTGTTTCGCAGACATTGATGAGATTGACCCCAAAGCCGCGAAGAAGCACCTGCGCCCGGTTATCCTCGAGCCGCTCTCTGCAGCTCGCGAAGCGCTGGCCGCCATTGAAGACTGGTCGAGGGGCGCGATAGAGGAATGCATCCGTGTCATCGCGGAACGGTTCGAAATAAACATGGGCAAGCTTGGGCAGCCGCTACGCGTCGCCACGACCGGCGGATCCGTTTCACCGCCGATTGACGCGACCCTGTGGCTGATCGGCCGTGAACGGGTTGTTGAGCGGCTCGACACAGCCGTCGCATTCATCAAGGAAAGAGCGGCGAAGCAGCAGAGCTAGTGATCGTCTAAGTCATTGATTTGTAGACTTGAACAGACCGAGGTTTCGAGTCCTTGACAGCATCGGCGCGCGCCCGTAAAGTGCGCGGCTCCTTTGGGGCTATAGCTCAGCTGGGAGAGCGCTTGCATGGCATGCAAGAGGTCGGCGGTTCGATCCCGCCTAGCTCCACCAGGTTCCAATGGAAAATAGTTCTAAGTCCCCATCGTCTAGAGGCCTAGGACACTGCCCTTTCACGGCGGCAACAGGGGTTCGAATCCCCTTGGGGACGCCATTTTCAAGGGGTCCGTTCCGGTCACATGGGTTACAGTTGATTCCGATCAGATAGGTAACACATTTGCACGGAACGGGTCTTGAATTGGCTCCAATCGGCAGGTTTCGGCATCGAAATAGCCGAGGTCGTACTGCATGAAGCTGACGAGCCAACCATCGATGCCGCAATCTTTATAGCGCTTGAAGATCTTGTAGCCAGTTTTTCTGAAAATGCCGAACTCACGGCACAAACCAGCCATCTTCTCGCCATCAAGCAATCGGGCGATAAATCGGAGACGTTCTTCCACGACATTACACTCCTTCCAAGGCATGGCACCATCTCCCGCAAAAAGGAGAAAGTGTTACCCATGTTCCCGGTATGGAGTGTTACCTTTGTGTCGGGAAGCACAGTGGTTCGTTTCCATGCCTCCGAGTCACGAATTTGTGTTTGATCGTTTGCCTGGAAACTGCGATGGCATGACGACAAACGATGTCAGTGGCACACTCAACCTGGCACTCAAGGATACGAATCAAGCCGAGAACAATCGCCGAACGACGTCGGTTATACTACTCTGCGTCATCCCGTATGTGTGAACACGATCACGGCGAGTTTCACAACATCCCGTAAAGTGCATGATATGAAACGCCCTAATTTCTTCATTGTCGGCGCACCAAAATGTGCAACGACTGCCCTATACGAATACCTTAAAACGCATCCTAACATCTTCATGCCAAGTCGCATGAAGGAACCCTGTTTTTTTTGCGAGGACTTTCCCTACCAACGGCGTGTCGAGTCAATGGATGAATACCTTCAGTTGTTTGACGATGCAAATGAAAACCACCTAATTATTGGGGAAGCATCTGTTTGGTATCTATATTCTAAGGTGGCTATTCAGGGCTTGTACGAATTTAACCCGGATTCCAAGCTGGTCGTTATGTTGAGGAATCCTGTTGAGCAAGTGTACGCAATGCACATGCAATGTTACATAATGCATTACGACACTAAAACGGATTTCGAAGAAGCCTGGAGACTGCAAGAAAATCGTAAGAACGGGAAAGATCTACCCAATCCCTGCAAAGTAGAGCAATTCCTCCAATACAAGGAAATTGCCAGATATAGTTCACAAATCGAACGGTTACTAAGCATCTTTCCTCGGGATCAAGTCAAATTCATTTTGTTCGATGATTTTAAGTCAAATTCACGGCAGGTCTATTTGGATGTGTTGGATTTTCATGGGCTAGAGGATGACAACAGGCACGAATTTCCAGTGGGAAATCCGAGCCAGCGACATAAGATTCAATGGCTTGGCGATTTTCTGTTGGATCAACCCCGATGGCTGGAAGTATTGAAGTCGTGGGTCAAGCGCATCTTTAAAATTAAAAAGCTAACAATGATCAGTAGCTTCATCCACAAACGCAATGTCGAAGTTGGCAAGCGCGAACCACTGCCCCCAGATCTTATTACTGAGTTGAAGAACGAATTTCGGGAGGATGTCGCCCGAGTCTCTTCGTTGATTCAGAGAGATCTTAGTCACTGGTGTGATTGAAAAGGAAAAGTGTGCTAGCCCTACGCTTTTGCAGTCAAAGTTTAGTGTGAATGACATTACTCGATTCTGATTTCCATGATCAGTAAGTCCTAGTTGCTTCGCCGCTTCCTAAGGTTGCGACTCGCACGGAGTCTTACTACCGATGTCTGACAGACAAAACTCATTGTCGAATCCTAGTTGTTCAGAAGGCATCCCTAATCAATTACTGCGTTGCCTTATTCTCTGATTCAACAATCTTGGCAATTTCACTCGCAATATCATCCGGTATCTGGTAATGCAGCCAGTGATCCAATTCCAAATTCACTGTGTGTTTTGCGTTTTTGACTCCCACCAAGAGGCTTTCATGCAGGTCAATCCATTTCTGACGATCTGCCTCAAAGTCCTGAGCATCTCTCCTGAAATGATGGTGTCTACCCCCGGTAAACACGACCACCGGCATATCTTTGTCAATCTTTAAACCACGAACCATATTGAAGTTTTCTTCGAACGCAGACTTTTCTTCCCGGCGTACTCCAATGTATGTTGGATTATTATCATCCCAGAAATCGAAGTAATTTCGCTGGTCGTCCGCCGACCAGGTTTCCCTAATATATTGAAACCAGCTTTCGTGAGAGGTATCCAGAAATACCAGGCCGGCAGTACTTTCAGGGTGGAGATCTGCATAATATCGTATGAAGAGCCCTCCCATAGAATGCCCAACCAGTATATAGGGTGGCGGAATCCCCTTAACTTGCAGCAGCTCGTCGAGATCCTTGGCAAAAATATCAAAGGTCCTTGGTTCTGAGTTTTGGCCCGATACACCCAATCCAGGCCGATCATATGACAGTACTCTCGTATGCTGTGAAATGGTTTTCTGAAGCGAGTGATAGTCGTTATTTTCAGTTGCCATACCGATAATGATGATCACGGCCGGGCTACCAACCCCCATATCTCTAACCGAAATGGTAGCCGATGATATCTCGACATTTTCCAGATTTACCCAGTTGACCCACCACAAATAGGACTTCCCTGCAAAGACAAGTAGCAAGGCCCCAATACACGCGAACAACGCTAGACGCGTTATTCGTTTGCTTAGTATCTTATTTGGCAATTACGGATCTCCTGAAAAATATTACGTTACTATTACTGATACTTGGTAGTTTTTGATTTCGGGCTCGATGAACAACTTAACTCAACCGTCCGTGGTAACGGGGTAAAACCCTTCACCTTCTACTCTACTTAAGTAAATTCATGATCGTAATATTCTGACTTTCATTTTACTAAGAGGTATTTTTTCGTTTCTTGATTTGATAATGGTATACCGGTCTACCGGACTTACGTCTTCATACACACTATAAAATGCGGCGGAGAATTCTTCGACTGACATAGCCTGTTTTACAACATCCGAGCTAATGTTTCTTATTGAGTTTTTTAATGAACTGTAATAGTCAGTATTTCGATACTTTTCAGTAATATCGTCAGTTTGTTTATCCCAGATTGCTGTAGCAATGTTTCCGGGTGCAACCACTACCACCTTTATTCCATATATCAAACATTCATTTCGGAGGGTTTTTGATAATCCCTCAAGAGCATGTTTTCCTGAAGCATAACAACCAAATAAATAGTTAGCTCCAACACCGCTTATAGACGTAATATTGATAATCCTGCCTACTGCCTGGTTTGTATCATCAGGTATCAAAAACTTATAAAAATTCTGGATAACAGATAACTGACCAACAACCAAAACATTCAGGTGTTCCTTGAATTCTTCAGTAGAAACATGCAGAAGAGGCCCGATTTCTGCCGACCCAGCATTATTGATAATTGCAGATAAATACTCGACTCCAAGCTGGTGCTTCAACTCCTTAGACGCAGATGCGACTTGGTCTGGTTTAGTGACATCAAATACCAGCGGTACAAGAGCTTTCCCAAATCGGGATTGTAATTCCGTAGCTTTCTCATAAGTTCTAACGGTCCCGATTACCTGATAACCCTCACTGATAAATTTATCGGTTAATCCAAGTCCTGTCCCGGAAGAGACCCCAGTGATAAGTATTTTTTTCATTGTTATTTATCCAAATATTATTGCTGGCGCCAAAAATTCGTACGATGGAGAATTCTTTGCTTTTCCGTGATTTTGTCGAAAGATACTACTGATTTTTTCCGATATCAAAGGATAAAGGACAGGCAAACGCGTGCGGCGGAGTGTTTTGTCAATTGCCCTGGCGGATATACCTGTGCGCGGTGTACCGTCGCGATACTACGACCAAAGGGCCGAAACCGGATTATTTAATTGAGCTGAGAGCTGGAAAAGCAAACCATTCCTGCTGTCGCCAAATGAAGACTGTCGCGTAGAAAAATGTGACACTGCTGAGCGCCTCGCAACGACTAAAGCCACCCCGCAAATAATGTAGAATCACACCAAGTAACGAGAAGTTTATGTCTTTACATAAGAAAAGCGATACGAAAGCGCTCGTACCGACGGCGACCATTGAGGCGTTTTCGCGCAGTATTTACAAAGAAGCATCAAACTACGGCTTCTCTCAGATCGATGTAATCAAGTTGATAAACTGCCTGATGGATCTGTGCAGCGGTGACGGATCGGATGACCAAAGTCTGCAGGAGTCGGCTGCGACGACTGTATCTGTTCCGCAAGATTGTGCGGAGTTGCCGATCAAGGGACCAAACGTTCAAATCCGAGCCTTTGATGAAGACTCCGATTTTGACCTGTTGGCGTCCTGGTTGCCGGATCGCTATGGACGGTACTTCGTTTTATCTTGCGCCACAGCGCAACAAATCACGGTCGAGTCATTGGTGAATTCGCCGAATAATCACCTCGGAGTCGTAACTGCCCCTGACGGTCGAGCGATCGGCGCGATGGCCTACCTTGATCACAGCAAGAAGCAACGCCGAGCAGAACTTCGAAAACTGATAGGCGATCCGGATTACAGGGGGAAAGGGCTCGCTGAAGAAGCGACGCGCCTGTGGGTGCAGCATGGAATTAGCGGGTTGGGTCTGCAAAAAATCTACGTCAGTACGTTGCAGACCCAAATCGCGAATATCAAGCTGAACGAAAATATCGGGTTCAAGGTTGAGGGCTTATTGCGAAACGAAGTGCTCATCGATGGTAAGCGCTGCGACGTACTGCGTATGGGTCTGTCCGTAAAGGACAGTTAAGCGCTAGTCCGACTGGCTCTGTATGTAATTCTCCACACCCATCTTATCGATTAGCCCGAGCTGCGTTTCCAGCCAGTCAACGTGCTCTTCCTCGGATTCGAGAATTGAATCGAATACATCGCGACTGACGTAATCCTTATGTGATTCGCAATAAGCGATTGCGGCACGCAGGTCGGGAATGGCGTCGAGTTCGAGGTCAAGGTCGCATTGCAGCATCTCTACGACGTTCTCGCCGATTCGCAGCTTGCCGAGGTCCTGCAGATTCGGCAGGCCTTCGAGAAACAGCACACGCTCAACGATCTGGTCGGCGTGTTTCATCTCGTCAACTGACTCTTTGAACTCGTGCTCAGCCAATTTGGTCAGACCCCAGTCCTTGTACATTCTTGAATGCAGGAAGTACTGGTTAATCGCAGTGAGTTCGTTCTTGAGTACCTTGTTCAGGTGCTCGATGACCGTGGCGTCGCCCTTCATGAGAAATCCCCGTCTGGAAAGAGTGTTTTTGTGATTGCTGGAGGCTGGGGATTATACAGAAGTGGGGCATTGCATTGCTTGCGTTGACATTGACCTCTGGAGTACCGGCTCACCTCACGCAGCCGCCAAAAAAAACTGTGACACACGTCACAGCCCCTTTACTGATCGCTGTCGACGTTTTTTGTATCACCTTGAGATAGGATTTGTAACTAGTTGATTAACCAGTACTATTATTCTGACAAGGGCCTTGCAAACCGTCTGAGGCATGAGAACAATAAATTCCACTAGACTCACCTTCGTCGCCCTGATTATCGCCCTACCGTTGTCATCGGCCACTGCGGGCGAATTCAGCACAATCATCAATGGCAAGGCTTTCCACATTGGTGCAAGCCAGAAGTGGAACGAGGCTAACTACGGTCTCGGTGTCGAGTACACCTTCAAGCGCGATTCGCGATGGAAGCCCCGACTGATGGCGAACGGCTTCCGTGACAGCAACGAAGATATGTCTTACATGGTCGGCGGTGGCCTGCACAGAAATCTGTACGCCACCGATCGCTTGAACGGCTTTTACCTCGACGCCGGCATCAACGCTTTTGTCATGACGCGCAGAGACGTTAACGACAACAGGCCTTTCCCAGGCGCACTGCCCAGCCTGACGGTGGGCAACCGCTACGTCGGCATCAACCTGACCTATATGCCGAAGGTCGCCGTGGAAAAAATGTATGACGGAAAGATGGCAGATGAATCCATGAGCGGCATTGTGTTTCTTCAGTTCAAGATCAACGTCAGCCAGCTAATGAACTAGCGTTTAGAGCGTTGTCGAAGCTATCCGTGCGATGGCCGATAAATAACGGGCTTGGCGTTCTCTTGTGGTTTCGTGTTCGTCTCGCGAATAATCTGCACCGCCATCTCGCCACACTTGCCACAATTTGACGCGACGCCGAGCTGTTTTTGCAGCTCCCACAGACTTGTCACACCAGACTCTGCAGCCTGGCGGATTTGTTTGTCGGTGATCGCGTTGCAAATGCAGACGTACATACGTTTCAATAGCTTATGATCAATAATAACATTGAGCCCCAAATGCGAATGATTGTCAATAGTATTACGTATAATCTGAGACATGCATCATGAATGACCTTTTCGACATAGCAGGGAAGGTTGCGTTGGTCACGGGAGGCTCGCGTGGCATCGGTGAGATGATCGCCGAAGGCTTCGTTGCCAATGGAGTGAAGACCTATATTTCGGCACGCAAAGTCGAGGCCTGCGACGCGACCGCCGCCCGTTTGTCGGAGATCGGCGAGTGCGTTTCTGTTCCGGCCGACCTCTCGTCGGCGGAGGGCATCGCCACGCTGGTTGATGAGATCAAAGGTCGCGAGGACAAACTCGACATACTCGTCAACAACGCGGGCGCGACCTGGGGTGAACCGATAGAGACGTTTCCCGAGAGTGCCTGGGACAAGGTCATGGACATTAACGTCAAGTCACCATTCTTCCTGACCCAGGCGTTGCTGCCGTTGCTCGAAGCGTCAGCGAGTGCTGACGACCCGGC
>Ga0255052_10001753_pt1 | contig 16104 bp, 13 predicted proteins | sample JV7_2_21_MG_FD_188632 | JGI IMG/M metagenome (GOLD analysis project Ga0255052, IMG submission 188632) | Seawater microbial communities from Jervis Inlet, British Columbia, Canada - JV7_2_21 | ecosystem: Environmental > Aquatic > Marine > Inlet | place: Canada: British Columbia | collected...
GCCAGGATCAGGGCCACAGTCAACGCCGTACCAATGAACAGTTTGTGCTTCATGGTTTCCTCCTTGTTGTTCGCTCAAATCAGATATTTGAGAATAAAAGACTATTTCGGAAACAAGAGCTGTACCTGAATCCTGAGGGTCCAATCACCCGCGAATTCAGGTTTCTCTACATTGTAGTAAGCCTGGATCGATGTGTTAATGGGCTGCTTGCCGAGATGAAACAATTTACCGGCACCGCCACCAAAGGGCACCGTCCACCTGTTGCCGGAAGAAGCCTCCCAGTTGGCGGTGATGATCGGTGCGCTGGTCCAGTAGAACCCACTCGGATAATTGTAGTTGATGAAGTACTGAAACAGCATGCTGTTGACGTCGTCAGCGTCGCTGTCACCCCCCACCGACCAGATGTTGTTGACCAGAGCTCCCAGAAGAAGACTCCCCGGGGTCGCGACCAACACCACCGAAGGCCCGAGGCTCCACTTCTCAGAGCCCAGCACCTCGTCCGTCGCGGTGGGGAACACGATGATCGGACCTGCTCCCCACATGATCTTTCCCGGCGCAGCCGGTGAGAAGAAGCCGGTGAAATTCACGTCGCCCAGCCCATTGGTGCGGTCGGTACCAGGGGCCGGTTGACTGATCACTGGCAGGATCGTCCTGGTGATGAGCTTCCACTTCTTGCCCAAGGAAAAAGGCCACACGGGCTGGATATTGAGAACGTTCTGGGTTCGCTCATAGGGACCGACGTCGAAATTCGTATTGTTCTGCAGCGGCAAACTGATCAAGTTGCCGATCGGATTCTGGGCCTGCTTGGCCAGCTCCGCCGCATCCTGCTCCTGGCCGATGGCTGGTGCCGCCAAGAGAACAAGCGCGGCCAAAGTGATCCATAAACGTCCCTTCATCAGTTACTTTCCCCTTTACCGTCTTTTGCGGGCTCTTTCGGCTTCTGCTGCTCTGACGGTTGAGTGAACTGCTCTTTGATCTTTTCTGCCAAGTCGATTTGCTGCTGCAAACCCCATCCTAGATTTTGCAGCTCGGTCTCGAAGCGGGGCGAGGCCTTGCCTCGGAGCCAGAGCTCTCGATCTGTCACGGTCATGTCATCGAACTTGCCTGCCATCAGGGTGATGACTTCTCCTAAGTCCTTGTCCCAGAAGGCATCGTCTGCGGAGACGATGATGAACAGACCGTTGTCCTCGTCCAGTGCCACCGGTACTGGTTCGCCAGGGAAGACCTTGGTCACTGGCTTCTTGAACTTGTGGTAGGCGGCCAGAAGAAGGGTGTTCGCCAGATTGAACTCCGCCACGTCGACCCCATCGGCCTCGGCAGAGATCTTCAACATCACCTCCAGACCCTTCACGCCTTTCATCTGGGCCAGCGTCGATAGCATCAGCGTCTGCTGCGAGGGGCTCAGGTTCTCGTTCGTCATGAATTGCTGGATGAGCTTCTCGTCGATGCCCGCGTCTTGCAGCATCTTGGTGTTCTGCTCGCGGAGCTCTTCCGGGTCCATGGTCCAAACAGCTTCGTTGACACGTCTGAGGTAGTCGACACCCGGGATGCTGGGGATGGGCACGAATCTCATGCCGAAGTTGGCTGCGGCATCCACATGCGCCACAGATGTGACCGCCTTGCGCAGCACCTGATTGCGGGTGTAGGGATCCACCTGGAGCTTCTTGTACCACTTGCGCTCAGCGCCAGAGACCCCGAACCACTTCAGGGCATAGTTCTCGGCCGCGTCCGTGGCCTGACCGGTCAGCTTCTTGGCATCGCTCTCCGTGCTGGCGTCCTTGTCTTCCTTGTCCTCTTTGTCGTCGTCTCCCGAAACAACTGCGTCCACAGCCTCTCCGCTGACCTCCTTGGCCGTCTTGTAGCCGTACTTGGCCTCACGCTTGTACTTGTGGAACATGCGTTTGACCCCGCCCGGAAGGCCCTTGACGGTTCCAACTGGGTGTTTGGCGACCTCTTCGAGGGTCTTGACTTGACCGGTGGCGGAATCGAACGCCGCCTTCGCAAAGACCTCGGTCTTGGAAACCTCGTCGAGCTGCGCCAGCGCATGAATCTCGTTCATCAATCTGATCAGTGACAGATTCCCGTAGGCCCCAAACTGTCCGTAATCCGAGTCGATGACATAGTGATTCATATAGCCATCGTTCTGAACCGGTGGCTGGACCTTGAAATGGTCGCCCGCCTGCATCTTCTCGGGCAGCACCTCGCTCACCTCGAGCATCGGGGGAGTCTCGTAGCCCCTCTGGGCCACGAGCAATGTCCCGAATGGCACCAACAGCACTAGTGTCAGCAGATGTCGCATACCCCGTCCCTCAGCCTCACTTGGGCGCCTGATAGTCGGTCCCGAACATTTCATTCGTCTCTTTGTAATAGGCTTCGATAACGTCTTCGAAGACGACCCGGCCATCCGTGACGTAGTCGGAGAACCCGACCCTGTCCTTCGGATCGGCAGGTAGAGTCTCCGTAATCGACGGCAGCGGCCAGATATCCTCGTCATAGGCGGCCATGCGAACGCGGATGTCCTTCTTGGTGACGTTGAACACCATGTAGTCGACCGCCAACTCGAAGGGGCCATCGTAGGTCGAGCGGACCTCCTTCATGATTTGTGGCTTGGTGTCGAAGTCGTTGAAGACGTGATAGCCCACAGCCATACGCGGTTGGATCTGGCTCATCACCTTGCCGAACATGGCGGGTGAGGTGTGGACCTGGGTGGCAACGTTGAGTGCATCGAGCACCGCAAAACTCTGCTTGTTCACCATGATCGAGGGCGGCGCGAAACACTCGTGGATCGCCAGGTCGCTATCCTTGGTGTGCTCCATCCACCACTTGTTCGGATAGGTGTCGCTCGAAAAGGCGAACTTGAGACCGTTCCAGGTCAGGATGAAGCTCACAGAGCCGTCGACGGCGTGAATCGCCGGGATCGAGGTGATGGTGACGCCATCTTCCTGATAGATGACCTTGTTGACGGCCTTGTAGTCGAACTCGTTCACCTCGATCGCGAGTCCCTTGGTATTGACGTTACCCTGACGGGAGGCCAGGTCCCAGGCGTACATCTCCTTCATGCGATCGACCATGTACTTCGTACCGAGGGTCTTGTCCGAGCCGGAGGGGCCCCAGACTCGCAACGGTCGCTGACGGTTGGAGATCACTCCGCCGATCCACAGCGCGTCGAGATCACCGATGTGATCAGCATGCAAGTGACCGATGAACAGCTTGTCCAGAAAATCGTAGGGAATCTTCATCGCGGCGATTCGCTCGGCGGAGCCCAAACCTATGTCGAAGATGAATTTGTCGCCGTTGCCCAGCTCGACGATCCAGCAGGCTGCGGCCTGCTTCGGTCGGGCATTGGGCATACCGGTACCACAGGCGAGGATCCGCATCTCATCCGGCGCCAGGCTCTCGGAACCAGGGTAGTAGACGTCCCGCTCGGCCAACGCCGCAGTGGGCGAGACCTTCGCCGTGGCGTCTTCTGCCGTGGCCTCCGATGGAGCCAGAAGATCGGCTCGATTGGCTACCCATCCAACACCGAATGCCAGCATCACAACACCAAGTATGGTCAAGTGTCTACGCATCATTCCTTTACCTCCTCGTTGGGTCAAAGATGTCTCTTCCGGACTCTATCGCCCCTTTGAAGGGCTTGCTATTGCTGATAATGGATCCAGATTCCGGTCACAACCACCGCTCGAGAACTAATCGGTCGTCGAGAGAATGGCTCGCAGAGCGGCTGGATCGCCGTCGTTGGGTGCCGGGTCCAGCTCCAAGACTGCGGCCATCAGGTTGTAGATCTCCACGTTCTCGAAGCGATCGATGACGAGCCCTGAACGAAAGGCGGGGCCTTGAGCAATGAACAGGCCGTGCATCCGCGGATCGGCAGGGTCCTGGCCATGGTCCCCTCTGAGCGTCGTGAACCTGTGCCCCTGGACAGCGCCCTGGGTGGCCACTTCCCAACCGACATCGGGCACCCCCAGTATCGGCGGCGTCCGCGGATTCTTCCGTAGGTGATATCTCTCCGGGATCTCTTCTCTTTTGTAGATCGCCAGATGTGGATTGGCCCCGAGCAGAGCTTCATAGATCAGATCCAACCTCCCCTCGTGAGGGTAGATCTGCAGAATGGCCCCCTCCTCGAACACTTCGCCCTCTTCCAACACCACGTAGTCATCCAGCAACACGACTCGCTCCGGCCCCACCTCGGCCATGCCATGATCCGAGACGATGACCAGGTTGACCCAGCGGGACATCTTTCTCTTCTCGATCCCGGCAACCAGATCGCCGATGCGTGCATCGACTTCACGAATGCTGGCAAAGGTCTCCGGTGCCTCGGGGCCGAATCCGTGACTGATGTCGTTGGGGTACTCGAAGTAGAGCGTAATCAGCCGGGGGCCCTCTGCCTCAGGAAGATCCAACCAGCCCAAAACCTTGTCCACTCTCGCCGCGAAGGGCATGGTCTCGTCGTAGGGTTGCCAGTGGGTCGGCCGCACATCGCCGATGGCGGTCTCCGATCCCGGCCAGAAAAGAGTTGCAGCAGTCATGCCCTGCTTCTCGGCCGTTACCCAGATGGGTTCCCCCCTCCACCAGCGGGGATCTTGAACCGCAGTGCGGTCGTGGAGATGGAACTCTGCATCGAGCTCCACGTCGTACATGTTGTTGGAGATGATCCCGTGATGCCCGGGCTGGAGCCCGGTGACGATGCTGTAGTGGCTGGGGAAGGTCTTGCTGGGGTAGACGGGAATCAGGCCCTTCGCCCGCACCCCTTCATCAGCCAATCGATTGAGGTTCGGTGTCTCGACCAGGTCCAGGTAGTCCCAGCGAAATCCGTCCAGCGAGACGAGAATCAGGATCGGCCGTCGGTCGGCGCTGATTGAGCAGGACGCGATCGCCAAAGATACAGCGAGCACCGCCAGAAACGCCTGGACAGGTCTCATCCGGTCTACATACCCCAGCTGGCGTCGGCGGTCTCGCGGATCAACTCTCGCAGCACATCCTCATCGAGATCCGAGACCCGTTTGAAGCGCACGCAACTCTTGCCGATGTTGGCCTTGGGCAACCTCTCCCCGTATCGTTCCGCCACATAGCCCTTATCGTCGGCCGCACAGCAGTAGAGTGAGATGTACTGCTTGTTGTTGGCGATACCGATCTTCATCCACTCACCCTCACGGCCGCTGGCGTACTTGTACTTCATCTTGCCGTAGCCGAGCATCTTGAATTCCATGGTGGGCTCGAGCTCGGGTGCCACCTCCCGCACCAGATCATGCAGCTGCTGGATGTCGTCCCGACGCTTGTCTTCGACCTCGGCAATGTACTCTGCGGGCGTCTCTGCGTCCGAATGGCCTTTCATGGGGCAAGTCTATCCCGCACCAGACGCAGGGCTTCGACGCAATGGCGCAGTGAGGCTTTGAAGCGGCCGGCAGACCTCGGGCACAGAGGCACCGAGGCTACAACGTGCCGGTCGTTGGGAGGATCTACCAACGGGAAGTATCGCCCGACTCGAATCCGTCGGCGAAGATGATCGCCTTGACCGATGTGGTGGCGGTTCCCAGGATGCCGCCTAGTCGAATGTCGTAGTAGTCCACCGTGGCCTGGGTGTCCGTGCCCTCGGGCATGGTGAGCAGGAGATCGTAGCGCTCGCCGGGCACGATCATCTGTACATCGGTCTGTACTGTCGACCTCAGTGGACGGCCGTCGCTGGCGATGACATCGAACTCGAGCCCACCCAGTTGTATCACCGCCGGCTGGTAGCCGACGTTGGTAGCCCGGATCAGAACCTTCTCCCCCGCCGAGGCCGTGATGGCTGTTGTCGGATCGTAGAGGGTTTGAACACCGTCCCTGCCGTTGATTAGAAAGAAGTCCGGACGGTGCCGCACGGTGGCCGGCCCACTGATGAAGGGCCCCTGATCGAAGTGCCAGGTGCTGTCGAAGGTATGGAGATGCCAGACATACTCCCTGTCGAACGTCGGCCCACTCTCCCAGGCGGTGGTTGGACTACCGTCGGGAGGTCGGACGATGACGGTTCCGTACATCCCCATCTCCAAGTGCAGGACTGTATCCACATGGCAGTGATACATGTAGGTGCCGGCATGCGGAGCCGTGAAGGTGTAGGTGAAGGGGGACCCCAGGTTGGTGTAGCCCTCGACGCGACCGAACCCTCCGCCGGGGGGATTCTGACTGACAAAGCCGGAGGTGCTCCCGACCCCGTCGTTGGCCTGATTCACATCGAGACCGTGGAAATGGATGGTGTGGGGCATCATCGAGGTCAGGGTCACCTCGACGGTCTGGCCTTCGATGGCCTCGATCACCGGGCTGGGTACAGTCCGGTCGTTGTTGAAACCGTCGCCGAAACGCCATGAGCGCAGAGAAGTACCGTCTGCCATCACAGCAGAACCACTCATCACCGCATCGACAGAGGCGATGTTGGGTCCCAGATAAGTGAAGGTTCGAGAGCTCATGGCTTCTAGGTTGCCGACAGGATGATGAGGGCGCCACCGACAGGGTTGACGTAGACCCCGTTGGCCGTCACGCCCGGAACGAAATGGGTATGGAGAGGGAAGGCACCCGCCTGCGTGACCGGGAGGATCACATCTGCGCACTCCTCTAGTCTGACCAGGATGGTGTCCTTGTCGACGACCACTGTCTCAGGGGTTCGATCCCTTGTGGCCACCTCCACGTGATAACCGTGGAAGTGCATCGGGTTGGTGATCGCACCAGCGTTGATGAGGCGCAGGGCCACATCCTCGCCCTGGTTCATGGCCACCAGGGTGTCAGCATCGCTGGCTGTATCCGGAAAGCTCAGACCGTTGACGAAGAAGTAGTTGGGCTCGTAGTCGACCATGTCGTACGGCTGGCCAGTATCAATGGCAGTGTTCAACCGGTCGTCGAGCTCGTTCAGCACCAAGGTGTACTGCCGGTCGAAGGTGGGACCACCCGGATATAGACGACCTGGGTCGCCCTGGGGCATCACCACCAGAGGGCCCGCCAGGCCCATGGCCCGACCGATCTCACCATTGATGCCATCGGTGTAAAAGTAGCTTCCGGCTGCCGGCGCTGGAAAGCTGTACAGCTGGGAGTTCCCCGGGTCGACGGCCGTCGTTCCGGTCAGAGCACCGGGAATCACGAAGTTGATGGCCCGGTCGAGGTTGTTCTGAACCGTGACACTGAGGGTGTCTCCAGTCTCTACTACCAGCCCGGAAGTCAAGGCACCTGGACCCCCGCCACCCGAGGCGTCCCGAAACTGCCACACCGGGATCAACTCACCGTCGATCGTGGCCTTGGTGACACTCTCGGCCACCAGGGTGACATCGACTATGGCCTCGGTGAACCTGCGCGGCACCGCCCGGGTCAACCCTGAAAGGGAAAAGGCCGCAGCGCCAGAAAGCCCAGCCGTCAGGAAATCACGTCGGTTCAAGGTTCAACAGCTCCCGGCCAAGTCTAGTGACTCAGGGCCGGAAGGTGAACCCTATGCTTTTGAGCGAATGATTGAGTCCGTCAGGTTGCAGCTCAATCCAAGTGAACCGTCACACTACCGGCCCCGAGATTCACCGCGACATCCGCCTCTCCCTCGCCATCCTCCCAGAATACTCTGGAGCCGACCAGGAAAGGTCGGCTGGGATCGGTCTGTCCAGAAGAGGCAAAGACTTCGGCGTCTCCGATATTGGCATCGGCCAGGACCGAGCGGGTCTTCTCGAGCGGCTGGCGCACGGTCACGTCACCAAACTTGAGTCGCACATCGAGATCCTGTCCAGCACCCTCGACCCTGACTTCACCGGCATACATTCTTACCGAGAGCGCCGAAGTCTCGGGCACCGTGAACTTGGCATCGACGTCCATGTTGCTGTAGCGCTTCGAGACACCCCTGATGCTGACGGACGTTCCGCTCTCCCCGGTGACAGATTCCAGCTCGATCGCCTCGAGGCGCTTGGAGCATTTCGCGTCGCTTTGCGGCCTGCAGGAGGCCGTCACCTCCACCCGCACCTTGTCGACGGGGGCCGTTTCCACCTCCATCTCCCCAACCTTGAGGAACACCTCCAGATCGCTACCCGTCTCTATCGGAAACTCGCGAGAGAAGCTGCGAGGTATGCCCTCCTCAGCGCCCACGGCCCCACTGAACAAGAGAACGGCAATCGCTACTATCATCAGACCGCGCATGGGCAATCCTCCCACCTGAGTCACTCTTGCACTACGGACCCAGCTCTTCCCGAGTTTCAGGCACGACCAGACGTCTGATCCAGACTGCTCCGAGTGCGGGTCCTAGTACTCGATCTCCAGAACCACCTCGACGCGCTCTCTACCTACCTCGACATCGAAGCGATTCATGCCGCGTGTGAAGTGCTTGGACAGCGCTTTGTAGTCAACGACTGCTTTGTAGTTGTTCTCCTCGGCCTCCCCCACCAGGGTCACCTGGATCGGAGGGATCTCCTCGCCATTGACGGTCACCACGCTGGCCTTGGAGAGCTCCTCCTTCGCAATCTGAATGATCAGCGGCAGCTCCTTGATCTTCTTCGAGAGGTCGATCTCGCTGTAGGTGACTGTCACTTCCAGAGCAGGAACGGTTTTGGCGGGCGTGGGGGCCGGTCCCTCGGGGACCTCGACATCGGTGGAGGCCCGGACCACTGCATCGAAGATCGTGCCCGGCTCCAGAAAGACGTTCTTACCTTTGATAAAGACAAAGGGCCACGCCAGAGCCACCGCCAGTCCGATGGTGACACCCATGCGGCCCTTTCCCGATCGATCGTAGCCACCATCGACAGGCACGTCGGTCCTATCCACCGCCTGAGCACTCAGAACATCGATCTCCAGTGATCCCTTCTGTCCCGCCAGCCGAGCTTTCTTCATATGGTCCACCTTGGCGTAGACCGGTGTGCCCGCCGCAATTACGACGTGACCGTCGACCCACACGTCCTTCCAGATGTGCGCCCGCACGATGTCACCCTTGTTGACCGCGTAGGTCTCCTTCTGTCGAGTGGTGACCTGCTGATCCAGTTCACAGAAGATGGTGGTGCCAAACGGCACAGTCACCGTTGTTGCTGGCATTGCCACCGCCGGCAGCATCAAGGCTAGAAAGGAACACAGCAGCTTCTTCATGGCTCGAGCCTCCTCTCCGGTCATGGGATGCAGAATCTGTGCCTCCCAGTACTCTGGCGGCACGGAAACACCGCCTTCATGTCTGAAGGCGTCAAGTCTCGGAAAAGTCCGCAGATTCCGCCGCCACCACACGCTCCAGTCTGGCTACGACCCAATCACCCTTCCCCGCCGGTTTGAGGTAGCGCGCCTTGAGATCGAAGCGGGTGGAATCACCCACGACACGAAAGCCTCGAGCGGCCACCACCGGCTCGATGCCGTCCTCGTCGACTCCCCACCGAAATGGTTCCCCGAACAGTCGCAAGGTGGCCGTCAGGACGACCCCGAGCCACCCGAGGGTCTTTCCTCTCATGGCCTCATCGTAGATATAGCTCGCGAGCACTCGACTCTCGACGGCGCTCGAGGACCGCACCGCAGAAAAGAATGCAACCACATCCTCCTCCGCCAGATACATCAAGACACCCTCGGCCACTACCACGCTCCTGGAGTCGACTGACCAAACCGGAGATTCTCTGAGGACGCTCTCGAGAGAGCGCTCGGCCAGGTCTACCCCCTGCAGGTGGAGGTTCGACCTGGAGGCGCCAGTCGCTTTCACCGCTTCGGCTTTTACTCGATGGGTGGGTGGATGATCGACCTCGAGAAACGTCACCTCCAGGTACTCCGCTGCCAACCTCGGACAGAGAGTGTCGTAGCCCGCCCCCACTACTAGTACCTGGTTGACACCGGCGGCTATGGCGGCACGGACCTCATCATCAAAGAACCGCTTTCTCAGCACGAGATGCAACATCTGCCCAGGAAGGATGGGCTTCTCGATAGCTCTGCCGAATCTCTGGTACCAGGGTGCTTTGATCAACGAGACCATCCAAGGTTTCAACAGGTTGGCCGCGCTCAGCAGGTCGTAGGTCGTCGAAATCGATCCGGCGGGCGCGAATGGTGCCACCTCGGGGTCCTCCACCTTGAAGAGGAAGTCCGAGGCGACCTTGCGGGCGGTCAAGCTCGGTTTGTTCTTCGGCATCGCCAAACCTCCCCGTGTCAGTACAGGTCGAAAATCAGAATGCGAGCGTCGAGAGGTCCGTTGCGTACAGGAATGCGGCGCTTCGGTCGCAGCCCGATGTGTTTGCCCAGCCCTTCTCCACCGGCCAGGACCACCGCCTGCCAACCTGTATAGCGCTGTTTCATGAGATCACCGATCCGAGGCCATTGATCCCTGTTCTTCTCCAGCCGTTCACCATACGCAGGATTGACCACAAGGAGGCCCGGACCCGGCGGCGGGTCGAACGCAAAGGCGTCTCCAACCGTCAGCGTGGAAGATTTGCTGAGCCCGGCCTTGCCCAGATTGGCCTTCGCCGCTTCGATCGCTGGCGCCGATCGGTCCACGCCGAACAGCTGCACAGGGTCTGCCGAAGAGCCAAAAGTCTCTTGCCGCACACGGTTCCATGCTTCACGGTCGAAGCCAGGTAGGCGTTGGAAGGCCCAGTGTCTCCGCAACCGCCCTGGCGCCAGACCGAGGGCGACGGCGGCGGCCTCCGCCAGCAGGGTGCCCGAGCCACACATGGGATCGACCACGGGTCCTTGGCCATCCCACCCCGAAGCCAGAACACAGGCCGCTGCCAGGCTCTCGCGCACGGGAGCCTCGCTGGTCTTGACGCGATAACCCCGACGATCGAGTGGGTCTCCAGAGGTGTCGAGCAGCAATGTCGCCCGATCCCTTGACAGCCAGACCCGCAACCAGAGATCGGGATTCTTTCTGTCGATCGACGATCGACGGCCGAAGCGCCGGCGTTGGGCATCCACGATGCCATCCTTGACCTTGAGACCCACCCATCGCGTATCGCGAATCTGCGACACGGAAGAGGTCGCCCGAATCACGAAACTGTGTCGCGGATCAAACAGCTGAGCGGCTCGCAGCCCGTCCCAATTGCCTCTGCCCTCCACCAGCCGGCTCGCACCGGCTGCCAGAGAACCCTCGTTCGAGCCATCCCATCGAGCCAGCTCCACCAGAAGGCGATTGGCGGTCCGCAGACGCCAATTGGCTCTCAATACATCGCCCCAGGAGCCCGAGAAGGTCACCGCGCCCTTTTCCCGACGGCGGCCTGAGACGCCGAGATGGCCCAGTTCGTCCTCCAGGAACTCTTCGAGACCCAATGCACAAGTGGCCACGAGTCGCAGCGACACAGCCACGACATCTTAGCCTTTCGAGCTGGACCTCATTACAATCGCATAACTGCTCGCGAACCGGAAGGAAATGAGATGAGAGGCAAAATACTGATTCTCGGCGGTGGCTTTGGTGGCCTCGAAGTGGCGAACCGTCTCCGGGCTGCCCTGGACGACGACCACGAGATCACCCTGGTGGACAAGAAGGACTTCTTTAGTATCGGGTTCACAAAGTTCGACCTGATGTTCGGTCGCCGTCAGCCGGCGGAGTGCAAATCGTACTACTCGCAACTGCAGAACCGTGGCATTCGGTTCGTGCAAGCCGAAATCGAGTCCATCGATCCGGACTCGCGCCAGGTGCAGACATCGGCAGGACCCCTGACCGCGGACCAGCTGGTCGTGGCGCTCGGCGTCGAGCTTGCTCCCGAAGCAACTCCCGGATTCCTCGAGTCCGGTGGACATACCTTCTACACGATCGAAGGTGCCCTGACCCTGTTCGCGGTGCTGAGCGAGTTCTCCGCCGGGCGGATCGTCATCAGCATCTTCGACAAGCCCTACCAGTGCCCTCCCGCTCCTTACGAAGGGGCTTTTCAGCTTCACCACCTCTTTTGCGAAAGAGGGATCCGCGACGCGGTACGACTCGATGTGTTGATCCCTGGTCCCAAACCCATACCCGTCTCGGATACGGTCTCGGACCAGATCGAAGAGCTTCTCCGGTCCAAGCAAATTGGACTGCACAAGAAGAACAAAGTGGTCGAGGTAGATGCCGTTGCCAGCGAAGCGGTAACCAGCAACGGAGAGAGGGTGCCGTTCGATCTGTTCATGGGAGTGCCCATCCATCGTCCGCCGGCGGTCGTGCGGCAATGCGCCCTGGGTGAGAAGGGTTGGATTCGCGTGGACCCGGCGACCATGCAGACCCGGTTCGATCGGGTGTGGGCCCTGGGAGATGTAGTTCACATTCCGGTCGGCGAGCTCGCCGTCCCCAAGGCCGGTGCCTTTGCCGAGGATTCGGCGGCGACCGTGGCTGCCGATATCCTGAGAACGATTCGCGGCCAGGGCGAGGTCTCCCCTTTCCGCGGTCGGGGTACCTGCTATCTCGAGTTCGGTGGCGGCGAGGTGGCCCGAATGGCGGCCAACTTTCTTGAAGGTGACTCCCCCAAGGTGGAGTTGAGCGGTCCCTCTCTCGAGTTTCGTCCAGACAAGGACGAGTTCGAGAGGTCCCGTATCGACAAGTGGTTCGGCGCCTAGCACCGCCAACTTCCGGCCCTCCCAGTGCTAGAATTGGATCGACGGGAATCTGCTCCCGCTGAGGAATTTCATGTTGAGCGGCCACTTTCGAGGCCGCCTTTCATTTCAAGTCCGGCTGCCACATACCTGCCTGCGGCAACCCTCGCCGCACCTACTGACAGTCGGTGGAGGACAATCCCATGAGGCAACCGCTCGCCCACGAGCCCCACAAGATCAAAACTATCCGACCGGTCTCCTTTCCGACCCTGGAGGAACGCAAAAAGTACCTGGCGACGGCCCATTTCAATGTTTTCAATCTGACCCCTTCCCAGGTGGCCTTCGACATGTGCTCACTGGGAACCAGCGCCATGACCCAGGAGCAGCTATCGGGTCAGCTGATCGGCGATGAAGCCTATGCCGGTGCGAGGAATTTCGAGCGTCTCGAGAAGGCGGTGCACGACGTCCTGGGACACACCTATGTCTGTCCCACCCACAATGTTCTGGGGTGCGTAAAGTTGGTCACCGCCACTTTGGTGCCGGCGGGCTCTCAACTACCCTCCAATGCCCGCACCCGGATCGATGTTCTGACCCCCCGCGAGGTCGAGGTTCCCGATATTCGTGATCACGAGGCCGAGCTCTTCACCGGCAACGTCGATCTCGAACGGCTGGAAAAGCTCTTGGAACACGGCAAGGTCGCCATCGTCGGGCTTCAGGCCTTCGCCGACGGCCAACATCCTTTCAGCATGGAGAATCTCCGTGCGGTCCGGGCTCTCGCCACCCGCTACGGCAAGCGACTCGTCATGGACGGCTCCCGGGTCATCGAGAACGCCTGGTACATCCAGCAACACGAGTCAGGAATGGGCTCACACAATATCGCTACCCTGGTCAAAGAGATCGCCAAGACCGCTCATGTCTTCCAGATCGATGGCGCCCAGGATCCCAAGTGCCCGACCGGAGGGCTCCTGGCCACCGACAACCCCGAGGACTTCGAGCACTTCATGAATGAAGTCGTGGTCTACGAGGGATTGCACACCTATGGAGGCATGGCCGGCCGCATGATGGAGGTCTTCGCCCGGGGTCTCGAGGAGATGTGTCTCGAGGAGGAGGTCCAGTGGGTAATGCAGCAGACCGAGCACTTCTCCGAGCGTCTGAACCAGGCCGGGGTGCCCATCGAGAGGGGCTGCGATGGCGCCTATATCCTGGCGGACGACTTCTTTCCCCACCTCGAGGGCTTCCAGCAGGATGCATTCTCAGCCGCTCTCTACGAGATGTCGGGCGTGCGGGCCCTGGCGCACGGTCTGGTCGGTCGGGATAACCAGGTGCCGGTGCAGATTCCCCGCTTGGCCATGACCACCCGCCAGCTAAACCAGGTGGCCGATGCGATCATCAGTCTCTTCCAGCAACGGCAGAACGTGCCGCCCCTCGAGCCGGATCACGAGGGAACCTGGCGTGACCAGATGCGCTATCGCTGGGTCTACTCCGATCTCGAGCCGTTCGAGTTCGAGACCTACCCTTTTGTCATCCACACCGTCGAGCGCATCGCCACCCTGAGCCGCAATGAGAGGCGACGGGCCATCGCCGAGGCGGGCTACAACACGTTTCTGTTGCGCTCCGCCGACGTCACCATCGACCTGTTGACCGACTCCGGCACCTCGGCCATGAGCACCGACCAGTGGGCGGCGTACGACGGGGCCCGAGCTACCCCAACCACCTCGGATGAGTATGGGCACCTGGTAGATGTTCTACAGGAGGCCACCGGCTATGAACACATCATCCCCACCCACCAGGGTCGAGCCGCCGAGCAGATCCTCTCAGAGGTCATGATCCAGCCCGGCCAGCTGGTGCCCGGCAACATGTACTTCACCACCACCAAGCTCCACCAGGAGCTGGCCGGAGGGGTTTTTGCCGATGTCATCGTCGACGAAGCACACAACCCCACCAGCGATTTTCCCTGGAAGGGGAACATCGACATGGCCAAGCTCGAAGCCCTGGTCGGCGAGCACGGTGCCGAGAAGATCGCCTACATCTCGTTCGAGCACTCCGTCAACATGGCCGGTGGTCAACCGGTCTCGATGGAGAACATGCGGAAGGTCTACGCCTATTGCAGCAGTCACCACATCCCGGTGTTCTTCGACTCCACACGGATGGCCGAGAACGCCTACATGATCCAGCATCGGGATCCCCACTACCAGAAGACCAAGATCCGGGACATCCTCCGGGAGATGCTTCTCTATGGCGATGGGTGTACGGTCTCCGGCAAGAAGGACTTCCTGATCAACATCGGCGGTCTGCTGGCCTTCAAGGACAACGCCGAGTGGGCCGAGAAGTCCAAGCACTTGCTGCGCATCTACGAGGGCAACATCACCGATGGTGGTCTCGCCGCCTCCGACCTGGCGGCTATCGCGGTGGGTGTCGGCGAGATGCTCGACGACCGCTATATCCGGGCCCGTGTCCAACAGACGGCGGCTCTCGGCCAGATGCTCATCGATGCCGGTGTGCCCATCGTCACGCCACCGGGAAGTCACGCTATCTTTTTGGACGCCAAGAAGTTCCTGTCCCATGTCGACCAGGACGAGTTCCCGGCGCAGCGTCTGGCGGCGGAGATTTTTGTCGAGACCGGTGTTCGAGCCATGGAGCGGGGCAACGTCTCCAAGGGTCGGAACCCTGAGACTGGCGAGAACTACCGGCCACCGCTCGAGCTCGTGCGGTTGACCATTCCCCGCCGGGTCTACACCCGCGACCATATGCGAGCAGTCGCCGATGGGATTATCAAGCTCTATGAGAAGCGCGACCAGATCCGCGGTCTGCGCTTTGTCTACGAGCCCGAGAAGCTCCGCTTCTTCCAGGGCAGATTCGAGCCTACGGAGGCATAGGAGAGGGAATCGCAGGAGGATCCGGGTGTTAGAGTCCTGGTCTCCAACCATGGACTCCCTTCCGAATCAACCGACCCGCGCGGTCGTCGCCGTCGAGGCAGTCGACGGCGAGGTGCGGGGAGCCGTGCGTCGCGCTCTTGCCGCCATCGACTGGCAGCAGGTGATCCCGGCCGGCTCTGCCGTGTCGCTCAAAGTCAATCTGGGATGGGATCTCTTCATCCCTGGCTCCATCACCTCACCGATGTTCGCGGAGGCCGTGATCCTCGAGCTCAGAGACCACGTGGGCAAGATCTACATGGTCGAGGCCGATCAGGTCCTGGAGAACGTCGAGAAGGCCTTCCACGACAGCGGCATGTCGGAGGTCTGTCGCCGCACTGGTGTCGAGTGGGTCAACATGAGTCACGCACCCTACTCCCAAGAGGAGATCCCTGAGAACAAGTTCTTGCGGAGTATCGAGGTCCCCCAGATCCTCCGCCAAACCCTGCTGATCACCCTGCCGGTCATGAAGACCCACGCCAAGACGCGCCTTACCGGTGCTCTGAAGAACCAGTGGGGTTGCCTCAACAAGATGCGACACGAGTACCATCTGGTGCTGGATGATGCCCTTGCCGATCTGAACAGCGTCGTCCGGCCGCAGCTCTGCATCATGGACGGCACCGTGGGGCTCGAAGGTGACGGCCCCAAATCCGGTCGTCCCAGGGTTGCCGACCGCGTTCTCTGCTCCACCGACCCCGTAGCCCTGGATACGATTCAAGCGATCATCATGGGTCTCGACCCTGCC
>Ga0255052_10001754_pt1 | contig 16103 bp, 13 predicted proteins | sample JV7_2_21_MG_FD_188632 | JGI IMG/M metagenome (GOLD analysis project Ga0255052, IMG submission 188632) | Seawater microbial communities from Jervis Inlet, British Columbia, Canada - JV7_2_21 | ecosystem: Environmental > Aquatic > Marine > Inlet | place: Canada: British Columbia | collected...
GAGCAGGAACGGGATTTTTTAAGAGATGCGGCGGTTTTCTTTGCCAAGGAGTCGAAGTGAGATACGCGTGTATCACTCGACGCCGCAACCAGTATCCAGTGACATTAATGTGTGAGCTGCTCGAGGTCTCCAAGAGCGGTTACTACGCGTGGCGAAGCCGGCCGGAGAGCCAGCGAGCTCAGGACGATCGAACCCTTCTTGAAGCCATCAAGCGGATCCATGCAGCCAGCGGCGGCGTCTATGGCGCCCCCAGAATCACCGCTGAGCTCCGAGAGGAAGGTTACCAGTGCGGGCAACGTCGTGTAGCCAGGCTTATGCGACAGGCGGGACTGCGTGGATGTCCCAAACGACGCTTTAGGGTCACAACACAGCGTGACCCCGCCCACGCTGTAGCAGACAACCTTCTCAAGCAAGACTTCTCGGCATCGCGACCCAACCAGTACTGGGCTGCTGATATCACCTACATCTCGACGCAGCAGGGTTGGTTGTTCCTGGCCGTTGTCATGGATCTCTACCCACGCCGTATTGTCGGCTGGTCGATGGACAGGTGAAACAGCCGTCACCTGGCGATCAACGCCCTCAACATGGCAATCGAGCAGCGGCAACCGGATGCAGTACTGTTACATCACTCCGACCGCGGCGCCCAATATACAAGCGATGACTTCCGCAACGAGCTCGACAAGCACGGCATCAAGTGCAGCATGAGTGCTCGCGGTAACTGTTACGACAATGCCGTTGTTGAGAGCTTCTTCGGCCTGCTCAAGAGAGAGCGTGTTAACCGAACTCGATACCTGACTCGGGACGAAGCCAAGAGGGATGTGTTCGATTACATCGAGTGTTTTTACAACCGAAAACGCCGTCACGGCTATCTTGGTAATATAAGTCTCGCCGCCTATGAAAGACTGGGCGGCGGACAGTCACAACCTGTCCATTAAACCGATGCAAAACCAATTGGCCGGAAGGAGTCATTCGCCTGGTGATACACTCAACGGCTGCTGCTGACCCAAAGCGGCCGGCCAAAAGGAGAGCGTGAATGGTGGAGAAACATATCCCAATCACTGGCGGTTGCCTGTGCGGAGCTGTTCGCTATGAGTCGACCGAGCCTCCGGTCAATGGGGGTTATTGTCATTGCCAGCGGTGCCAAAAGGGCGTTGGTGGCTTGTTCAGCGCGTGGGTGGAGTTTCGCCCAGAAGGATTCCGATTTACCAAAGGGGAGCCGAAGCTCTATCGCTCATCTGAGTGGCTGCAAAGCGGGTTTTGTTCCACCTGTGGTTCCCCTGTGGTTGTCATTTATGACGAAGAATCCGAGCCGGTGATCTTCATTGGGACGCTTGACCATCCGGGCGATTGGCCATTAGCGAAGGAAGGGTGGTGCGGTCACTCGTACGTAGATAGCAAGGTATCTTGGCATGTTATTTCAGACGATATGCCTCAATTTGCGGGGAACTACCCTGACATTCCAGAGGGACAAACAGAACCTTCTTGAGCCTACTCTAGTTCGCTTTGTGCATTGCCCTGACCGTCTGCTTCTGGCCGAAACCAGCCACTCGGCTGTTAGAATGCTGAGAGGCTGCTAGTGACCCATACCAGCCGGTCGCTATCGAGGTGAGTTGAATGGATGCGGGCATCATTAGTCAGGCGATTGAGAACGCGTTGGAAGCGGATGGATATGGGACGCCGGAGGTTCGGCACGACATTGCGTTCCACATGACCGACTGGCTAGCCGACTTAGAAAAGTGGCACGCTTACTGCCAATCACCTGAAACACTGGACGCCGACCAAACTGCCGAGTTACTAATCGAGTTCTTGGTTCATGTTCCGAATCACTTGGCCGCAGCATCAAAATTGATGACTGGTATCCCCGTGATGGACATCTTCGAAGTCGGCGCTGTAGCGATAGAAGATCAGGACTAGCATCGCTTCTTGAGCGGCTGGTTCTGGCCGAAACCAGCCGCTCGGCAGGGTGTAGAATGAGCGGCTGGTATTGACCCAAAGCAGCCGCTCATGTCAGATACCTTGCAAGGCAACGCTAGTGCCGTGTCAGACGCCTCAAATCCTCTCTTCTCGTGCTATCGTTCAAGCACGTAGCAAGAAAAAGAACAATCGATATGGCCCGAGTCTTCCAGGAGCTAAAGCGCCGTAATGTAATCAGGGTTGGCATAGCCTATCTGGTTGCCGCTTGGTTACTCTTGCAAATTACTGACGTACTCGTCTCGATCCTGGCACTACCGGAATCGGCTGCGCGACTCGTTTTGCTGCTGTTAGTCATTGGCCTGGTGCCGGCACTGATCTTAGCCTGGGCCTATGAACTGACGCCCGAAGGCATCAAGCGGGAACGCGAGGTCGATCGAACGCAGTCGATCACGGGCGTGACAGGCCGCAAGCTCGATTTCGCGATCATCGCCATGTTGGCGCTGGCAGTCATATATCTCGTTGTCGATAATTACGTTTTCGAGGATGTCGCGTTGCCCGCAGCCGACAAGGTGCTCGAGAAATCAATCGCTGTGCTGCCGTTTCGTAATCGCAGCGACAATGCCGCCGACGTGCATTTCATTGACGGCATCCATGACGATATCCTGACCAAGCTTGCCAAGCTCGCAACGCTCGACAAGGTGATATCCAGAACGTCCACCGAGCGTTACCGCGACACGGACACGCCAATTCCGCAAATCGGCGAGGAGCTTGGCGTCGCGACGATCCTCGAGGGTGGCGTGCAACGCGCCGGTAGCCGCGTACGGATCAATGTGCAACTGATCGACGCGAGCACCGACGAACACCTCTGGGCCGAGACTTACGATCACGAGCTGACCGTCGAGAACCTGTTCGCTATTCAGAATGAAATCTCGCGCGAAATCGTAACAGCCCTACACGGCGTTTTGTCGGACGAGGAGTCGGAGCGGCTGCAACGGATGCCCACGACGAGTCTCGAGGCGCATGCCGAGTATGCGTTCGGGCGCAAGGAGCTGGCGAAGCGAACCGGCGAAGCTGTTCTGAAGGCGCAGGCGCATTTCGAGAAAGCCGTCGAACTCGACCCCGACTATGCGCTCGCCTGGGTCGGACTGGCGGACGCGCACTCGATGCGCCGCGAGTACCTCGGAAAATCCCTGGAGCCCACTGTCGAGGCACGCGAGGCAGCGATCAATAAAGCGCTCGCCATCGACGCACTATCAGGCGAGGCGTACGCGAGCCTCGCGTCGCTCAGGAGGCAACAGCAACAGTTAGAGGAAGCGGAAGAACTCTTCTTGAGGGCTGCCACGCTAAGCCCGAACTATGCGAGCGTCTACCATTGGTACTCGATTCTGCTGCATGAGACGGGCCGCTTTGAGGAGGCCGAAGCGCAAATACGAAAAGCAATCGAACTCGACCCGCTGGCGCCAGTTTTGCAAACGAGCCTTATCATTGTTCTTGCCACTGTCGGCCGCATGGACGAAGCGGAGGCGGCGATACTCGAAGGTCTCAGGCGCAATCCAGAATTTCAGAGTTATTACTGGCAGATGGCGGGCCTGTACATGGTCGAGCAGCGCTTCGCCGAAGGCCTGAGGTGGACAAGGGCCGGGGTGAGGCTCAATCCCACAGGCATCAACTACCGAGGCATCGAGTGCTGGTTTTATCTGGCTCTTAACGATGACGAATCGGCCGCGCGCTGTGTCGATGCATTTGAAGCAGATTTCCCCGATGCGCATATGGGAATGCGGGCATTTCTCCTGCTCTCACGCGGGCAACACGACGATGCAGCAGCGCTGATTGAGACCGTCCTGGCGGCGGGTGCAAACCCGGACTATATAGGCAATTATGCTCAAGTATTGTTCATCGTAGACAAGTGGGGTTCGTTAAGGACACTGCTTGAGGAAACGAACCCCGAGCTGTTCGGCGACGAGGAATGGGTGCCGAGTGGTGGGCAGGATTTCACATCGGCCGTCATGGCCGGGAGTGTTCTATACACCGACGGCAAACTCGAGCGCGCGAACTACCTTTTCGACCAGGTGCTCGCCGCGGAAGGGTTGCTATCGGGTTATCAAAAACTCGGCAGGGAGTTCGTCGTGTTCATACACGTTGTCCGGGGTGACAAGCAAAAGGCTATTGCTGCACTGCGGGAGAACTTCGAAGCAGGCGCGGTTAGCTTTGCATTTCAGTACAGATCACCCGTGGTGGCGCCGATGCTGGACGAGCCCGACTGGCTTGCTCTGGTTGCGGAGATCGAGGCCGAATTTGCCCGTCAGCGCGAGTGGTACGAGGCGCATAAGGACGACCCATTGTTCTAACCGCATTGGGCGAGTCGTAGAGCTTGCATCCGATGTCCGCTTCTCTAATCGGGCATTGAAGTCAAGCTCCCAAGGTTTATAGTATTGATTGGTCGCGTTCTGGCGTGGGTCACGCTTCTCTACGCAGTCGGTACTGGTGGTACCCAGCCGCTGCAGGCATAGGTCGGACGGAGTGGAGGGCCAGGCTTTTGGGCGTGCATTCGAGCACAGCGGTCGTTTACGGCCTCATCCAGACCACGTCCACGTCAGGACGCTTCTTCTGGGGTCGAGTGAGTCGTTATTTCATGACCTGACTCCCTCGGTGCCCCATCGGAACTGAGTCTCTTCGATCCATAAGCGGTGCAAGATGACGGCGAGTTTTCTGGCGACCGCGACGACGGCCTTCTTGTGACCGCGGTTTTTCTTTAGCTTCATCCCCCAAGCCTTGAGTGATGACCAGCGGCTGCTGCGTGTGAGTATCGAGTTGGCAGCCACGTACAGAGCACTTCGTACCTGGGCATCGCCGGACTTCGAGATGCGACCTTCGATATCTATTTCCCCAGACTGTGATCGCCTGGGCGTCAGGCCGAAGTGTGCAGCGACAGTCCTCGATTGCTTGAAGCGCGAGGGATCGTCGACGCCGGCCTTGAACGTCAGCGCAGTCACGTAGCCAACGCCAGGTGCCGTCATGAGCAACTCGCACACGTCGTCGCCCCAGGCAAGATGCCTGGTTCGGTTATCGAGCACACGGAATGTCTGGTAGAGCACCAGCCTGGCATCGAGCAACGGCAACAGCGCATGAGATAGCTTCTCATCGGTCTCGATGATGGCGCGCACCGCTTTGTCGAACGATCCGTGTCCGAGCTTTGGCGGTAACTTGATGCCAAAGATCTTGAACAGGCCGCGGATCTCGTTCTCGAGATCGATGCACTTGTCGAGCACCGCTTTGCGACTACTGAGCAGCATGCGGATGTGGTGACTTTCCATGCTCTTGACGTGCACCTGGCTGTACCAGCCGCTGCGCAGCAACTGAGCAATGCCACGGGCATCGTGCTTGTCGGTCTTGTTGCGCATTGCGGAGAGTGCCGCTTTGACCTGTTGTGCCTCCATGCACGCAACATCGAAGCCTGCCGATTGCAGACCGTAGGTCAGGTACTGGGCAAGCGTGCCCGCCTCAAGACCAACAATATCAACGCTGTACTCGAGCTCGTCCAGGTACGCGACGATCTCCTGAACATCTGACGACAGCTTCGTTTCAGCAACAAGCTCACCGTCGTCATCCACAACACAGATGTTCACGGAACGCAGTGACACGTCGATTCCCGCATAGTAAGTCATGGCTATCTCCCTTCTTGATGAAAGCTGACATCGTACTGGGAGCTGGGTCTCTAAGAACCCGCCCGATTACATATGCTCTTGGCCGAAAGCAGCCGTTCGGCAGGGTGTAGATTGAACGGCTGGTATTGACCCAAAGCGGACATTGATCGCCGATTGGAATATCCTACCGTTCGACATTCAAAGCCGGAGATGTGGTTATGGATAAGTTGAACAAATGGCTAACGCTCGCTGCAAATTTTGGCGTAATTGCCGGCCTCGTTTTTCTTGGTTTTGAAATTCAGCAAAACACAGTTTCTACGCGCATGGCTGCAAGGGAAAACGCCACGCAAGGGCACATAGATTATCTTGGATACCTGCTGAATAGCACCGTGTTGGCCCAAGCCAATAAGAAATTGAGCAATGATCAACCTGTCGACGACCTTGAAGATAACCAGATACGCATTTTCTTACAGATGCGGTGGCGACATTACGAACGTGTGTTCTACCAGTACAAGAATGGCCTAATATCTGATCAGGAATGGACCGGGTTCGAGACTGGTATCATTCGGTCGTTTCGCAACGAAAATGATTTGTGGCGAAAGTCGGCATTAGTTTGGGCAGCAGACAAAGAACGCCTATCCCGACAGTTCGTCGAGTACGTTGAAGACCTCAGGATGGGTCAGGAGTAAATTGCAAGATCCATTTGGGTTTTCCCAATGGCTGCTTATGGCCGTAAGCAGCCGCTCACCTGGTGATAGACTGAGTGGCTGCTGCTGACCCTAAGCAGATATTTCCCTTGTCGTGCTTAGACTGACTCTGATTTAGGTACATGCCCTCATGTACTTGGCTCCCCTGTAAGCGGATAAACCATAGTCACATCCGAAAAAGGCAAACCTGACCAAAGTCAGGGACGCAAAGCCATGGGTCCTCGCCTCCTACCCGACGTTCCAGTCGATAGGACCCTAAGACCGCCGGGCTGCCGAAACCAGGCTCAAGGGGATCATGATGCGAATCAGTACAAGACCATCGGTACTACTCGCAGCGACGTCAGTCTGTGTTGGCGGCTGCACCGGCATACTGAATCGGGCGATCAATGTATACGAGGAAGAAGTTGATATTTCGACCGCCACAGGCAATGACAATGTTGCCGTGATCAGAGGTAGTGCGGGGAGTATTTTGCTAGCTAGTTGGGATTGCTGGATTTCTCATCCTGTAGAGACGAAGAAGTTGACCGTCGACCCAGGATTTTTGAGTATTAACTTCTCTTGTGATGTCACTGGCGACCGTGTGAGATCAACGGGTTTCTATCTTGAGTTCCTCGCTGGACATTCATACGATTACAAGATGTTCTCGGATTGCGCCGGCATTGTTGATAGCAAGACAAAACAGACAGTGGCTGATACCTGTGTTGAATCTAATTGAGATAATAGATTCCCGGTTGAGCTAATGTCTGCTTCTGGCCGTTTGCAGCCGGTCAAGGCCTCTCGATTTTCGTGCCCGGAATGACCGCTATCGGTGAATGCAGACGTTCAGAATCGACTTTTGATCAGTAGGCATCCCGACAGTGACATACCGTGACTGCCGAACACGTTGAAAAGATTGGTGGGCCCGCCAGGACTCGAACCTGGGACCAAGGGATTCACTCTACCCATTCATTTCTGAATGGAGCGGACTATCTCATCACCCTCAACCGAATTGTTAGGGGCGGGACGCTCTAGCCTGTTATTAAGAACACTAAAGTTCTCAGGTAGTCTCTGCACCTTCCGGCGGTGCACCGCCGGCTTGGCTCAGGATTGCCATCAGCCGAACTGCTAAGGTTTCCCTGAATTCATCCCGTTCACTTTGTGCCTTTCGGCACAAACGCACCTTTTCGATGAGTCCCCTGCTCTAACCAACTGAGCTACAGGCCCAAAAACTCTTATTACTTCAATTCTCTACGATCTTGAATGCAGCCTTCGGCTGCGCTGCTCAAACCTTGTCGCTACGCGACCCCGCTACAGGCCCAAAAACTCTTATTACTTCAATTCTCTACGATCTTGAATGCAGCCTTCGGCTGCGCTGCTCAAACCTTGTCGCTACGCGACCCCGCTACAGGCCCAAAAACTCTTCCAATCCCCTACGAGCGGGGCAGCGAATTCTAACAGAATCCGTGCGGATTCCGAGCCCTCGTTTTGCGGCGAGATCATTGCAAACCTGGTAGGTCGGAGAGTCACATCAAATCAGGTATTTTATCGGCCGGTCAATGTCTCGGAATTGTCCGTGATGGGCATCACCGCATTTGATAAAACAATGACTTATAGTCGGCATCAAGGGAATATTGCAGGCTGGATCGACTCTAATTGGGCCAATCGGACCACATATGATGGATCGCCGCGTCAAAAGGATCAAAGGATTTGGTCTCATGGAGTTGATGATCACACTCGTGATCCTCTCACTGCTCATGTCGATTGCCTTGCCTGCCTATGATCGTTTCACGCAGAAAGCCAAAGTCGCCAAGGCAATCGGTGACATCGGCATTATCGCCATCGAAATCGGCAAGTTTCAACTCAGGAATAACAATGCGCTACCGGCGACCCTGGCCGGGCTAGGCGTCGAGATACCGCTGGATCCTTGGGATACGCCGTATTTCTATTTGAACATTGCCGCTGCGGGCGGTGGCGTAGGTGACTTCCGCAAGGACGGAAGCCTCAATCCACTGAACACAGACTTCGACCTCTACAGTAGCGGGCAAGACAAGAAATCGTCGGGCCCATTGACGGCGACGTCGAGCCGCGATGACATTGTACGTGCAAACGACGGTGCTTTTATCGGGCTGGGCGAAGACTACTGATGCATCTGCCGAGCCTGCCTGAGTCACTCAAACACGGAGTCGGTAGACGCATCCTCGGCTTTTTCATTCTGGCTGGAATACTGCCTGTGGTATTCACTGCGGGCCTTGCGTACCACGAAATAAGCCGCGGGCTTGAGCAGGAGGTCGGTAAGGCGCTTCGCGACAGCGCAAAAAACTATGGGCTCGACGTTTTGGCCCGACTGCAGCGCACATCCGAAGCCGCGGACCATATCGCTCATGTCATCGAGAAAGAAGGCACTGGCGGAATTGCGGAGCATGCCTACCTGCTCAATGACATCGAATCAATCTGGTATATCGGCAATTCAACAAGCCCCGAAATGGTCCATGGGGCGCCAGACAAAATAGTCGAACTTGCAGGATTCAGCACCGCGGATGGAAAAGCACCGTTGCCGCTGTTGGTGACTGGCATTGGCGCATCGGCCGGTGAACTCGCGCTCCTAAGAGAACTTGACCTGGGTCAGGGGCAATCGCGCCTGATTGCCTTCAAACCGGAGCCAAGCCTGCTGTGGGGTGGCACACACGACCTGCCTTTCGCAACTAATGTTTGTGTTTTCACAGTTGCTGGCGACGAATTGCACTGTCCGCATTCGATGGGCGCGAGTGCCCATGAGAAATTGACGTCACGTGCAGCCGGCCATCAAAGCACGGTACTACTCGAATGGCAGGTCGACGGAGAGACTCAGCTTGCCGCCATTTGGCAGCTCTTTCTAGCGAGTGAATTCAAATCTCCCGCATTGGATTTCGTTGCGAGCCAGCCCGCGTCGTATGCACTTAGGTCCAGAGCGGATTTCAGTCGCGTTTTTATTCCTGCGCTCGGTCTGGTCATTATTGTGGTCGGGTTGCTGAGCTTTAACATGATCGGCCAGAGCCTGGTGCCATTACAGCGGCTCACAAATGCAGCCCGCCAGATCGCCTCCGGCAATCTTCTTTCACGAGTTCGTATTCGTTCCAACGATGAATTCGAGTGGCTCGGCGAAGCGTTCAATAATATGGCTTCGAGACTGGGAAGTCAGATATCCACGCTTGAAGCGATGTCGGGAATCGATCGCCTTATTCTGTCGGGTGCCAAATTCGAAGAAGTATCCGAAAGTGTCATCCGGCACATAGTCAATCTCACGGGCTGTGACGTGGGCGGCGTAATCGCCAGAGATGCGGACACGCCGCATTGGGCCAAGATGATCTCTGCAGATGATCAGGGTTTTGTGCATGAACGCATTTCGCTGCCAATGGAGCTTGGGCACAACTGGTGCCAGCCGCGCCAGGTATTTCTTGAAGAAACCAGTGCCACCGTTGCGCCTTACAAAGCACGGTTCCAGGGCTATGGCGTCAAAAATGTCGTGCTGATTCCGGTCGTACTGGATGACGAACTAAAGGGAATATTGCTACTGGGATCCTCATCCAGGCTCAATATGGAGCGAGAAAACATACAGCGTTGCATCGACCTTGCTGGTCGCTTCGCCGTGGCACTTGCGAGTGCCGAGAGGGAAGAAGCGCTGTACCGTCAGGCACATTTCGATGAGTTAACCGGGCTACCCAATCGGCAGTTGCTCAAAGACAGGCTGGAGCAACAGGTTGTTCATGCACGACGCGACGGGTTCAACGGCGCCATGCTGTTTCTCGATCTCGATCGTTTCAAAGAAATCAACGATATCTATGGCCACTCAGTAGGCGACATAGTCCTGACTCAGGCGGCGGAACGCATTGTTGGTGAAGTTCGCGACAGCGATACGGTCGCACGACTCGGTGGCGATGAGTTCGTTGTCGTGCTGCCTCACGTGAGCGGCGATAGCAGGGTGCGTGCGACAGCAACGCGGTTGTTGGCGCGATTGAACGAATCGTTCTCCGTCCGTGGCAAGGATCATTTCGTCAGTGCAAGCATCGGCATAGTGATGTTCCCGGACGATGGCGATAGCGTCGAAACACTACTGAAAAATGCCGATGCGGCCATGTATCGTGCGAAAGATGCCGGACGGGCCCGATTCGAGTTCTTCAGTAAGAAACTCAATGCCGAGAGCCGCAGGAAAATCAGTCTTGAACGCGATCTCAGAGCCGCCTATTACAACAACGAACTCGAGGTGTACTACCAGCCTCAGTTCGACACTTCGACTGGGATCATCAGCGGGGCGGAGGCGTTGCTGCGCTGGCATCACGGTACGGAAGGCTTCATCTCTCCGGCTGAATTCGTGCCTTTGGCTGAGGACACTAACCTAATTGTGGATATCGGCCGCTGGGTCATTGAACAAACGTGCAGAGACCTGCAGAAGATTCTCCATAAAGGGCTGCACCCAGGAGTTGTATCTATCAATGTTTCGACGCGACAACTCAGAGAGCCACGCTTTATCAGTGACGTGCTCGAACCGCTGAAACGCTTCGACATACACCCCGGCTACCTGCAACTCGAGGTCACCGAGACCACGGTCGCGCAGAACAGGGATACGGCGATTAGTTTGCTTAAAGAGGTGCGTGACGAAGGCGTTCGCGTAGCAATCGACGATTTCGGCACGGGCTACTCATCGCTCAGCTATTTGCAACAAATGCCGTTCGATGTCATCAAGATCGACAAGTCATTCGTTGACCGAATCGGCGCCGGTGAGTCGTCCGACAATATTTGCCGGACAATTATCAAGATGGCTCATGAACTCGGCAAGAAATCGATCGCCGAAGGTGTGGAAAGTCGCAAGCAGCTCGAATTCCTAAAGAACAATGCATGCGACTTCGTGCAAGGCTTTTATCATAGCAAGCCGCTGATCAACGAAGACTTCGTGGCGTTCATCGAGAAGCAGGACTTTCATACCTTGCGCAGAAAAGCCCTGGAGATCGTCTAATCCTCTATGAGGAAACTGCGCAGCTGATCCGAGCGCGTCGGGTGACGCAACTTACGCAATGCCTTTGCCTCAATCTGACGAATGCGCTCGCGTGTCACATCAAACTGTTTGCCAACCTCTTCGAGAGTGTGATCGGTGTTCATGTCGATACCGAAGCGCATGCGCAGGACCTTGGCTTCGCGTGGAGTCAGTCCTGCGAGTACATTGTGCGTCGTTTCTTTGAGGCCTGATGAGGTGGCCGACTCGACTGGCGAATGAACGGTCTGGTCTTCAATGAAATCACCGAGATGTGAATCCTCATCATCGCCGATAGGTGTTTCCATCGAAATCGGCTCTTTCGCAATCTTCAACACCTTGCGAACTTTGTCCTCGGGCATTTCCATGCGCTCGGCAAGTTCATCCGGAAGTGGCTCACGACCCATTTCCTGCAGCATCTGCCGCGAAATACGATTGAGCTTGTTGATTGTCTCGATCATGTGAACCGGGATTCGAATTGTCCGGGCCTGGTCAGCAATCGAACGTGTGATGGCCTGACGGATCCACCACGTGGCGTAGGTCGAGAACTTGTAACCGCGACGGTATTCGAACTTGTCGACGGCCTTCATCAGACCGATGTTGCCTTCCTGGATCAAGTCGAGGAATTGCAAGCCTCGATTGGTGTATTTTTTGGCGATTGAGATTACTAGCCGGAGGTTTGCCTCTACCATTTCTTTTTTCGCGCGACGAGCTTTCGCCTCGCCTATCGACATCTGGCGATTGATTTCCTTGATCTCGGCAATTTTCAGGCGCGTCGCCTCTTCAACGCCAACCAGCTTGCGCTGCGCGCGCACGATGTCGTCCTTGAGCTTGGCGAGCGTAGATGAATGCTTGCGCTTGGCGCGAATGTGTTTGTCGACCCACTTAAAATCCGTTTCACTCTTCGGAAAGCTCGACAGGAAGTCTTTACGCGGCATGCGGGCGTCGCGTACGCAGATCTGCATGATCAGCCGTTCCTGACTGCGAATGATGGCAACAATGCCGCGCAAATTGCGCACGAGGAGATCAAAAAGCTTCGGTGCAAGCTTGATCTCCATCAACTGGTCAGCAAGTTCTGCCTGTACCTTGACGGTCTTCTTGTCCTTGAGGCCGTACTTCTCGATGTTGACGAGTGAACGTTTGTGCAGCCGGCGAATGACCTTGACGCGAGCTTTTACCTCGTCTGGATCCGGGCCGGTGTCGACGACTTCATCGTCATCGTCGTCGCTTTTCGGCGCAGGTGGCTTGATTTCATCGGGTTCGTTGGGATCAATGAAGCCAACAACGAAGTCCTGCATACGTGTTTCCTCGGCGGCAACCGCGTCAGCCACACTCAGCAGCTTTTCGATCGTCGGCGGGAAGTGCGACATGTGATATTTGACCTGGTTGAGGCCGTCCTCGATGCGCTTGGCAATTTCGATCTCGCCCTGCCGGGTCAGTAGCTCGACCGTGCCCATTTCGCGCATGTACATGCGCACCGGGTCGGTCGTGCGACCGAACTCGGCGTCGACACTGGCGAGAGCCGCTTCCGCTTCCTCCGCGGCATCGTCGTCATTCGACACGGCGGCATCCGACAACAGGATCGATTCGGCGTCCGGTGCCTTCTCGTGCACCGTGATACCCATGTCATTGATCATGTTGACGATGTCTTCAATCTGTTCCGGGTCGACAATGTCATTCGGCAGATGGTCGTTGACCTCTGCATAAGTCAGGAACCCCTGTTCCTTGCCGCGGGCAATCAGATCTTTGAGCTGTTGGGCTCGCTTGTTGCCGCCAATCACTGCACGTTTCTCGCTCAAGACGGAACGACCTCCATGTAAAAGATGCAAACGACCAAGTGTACTATTTTGACAGAGTCCAAGCTAGATATTCCGGATAATTCAGAACCCTAGTGCAATTGCCTGAGTTCACTTTTTTCATCGTCGCTTAGCGAGCTAAGCCTCTGTTTTTCAATCAAAAAATCGACGCGTTCGCGCCGCCCTGCCAGGACCAGTTGGTCGAGGCATGCCTCGAGCTCGGCAGCGGGATCGAAATCATCCTCCTGCGGCACCTCGATAGCCGCGAGTTTGCCCAGATGGCGACCTTCGTCATCGTGACGCCAGCGTTCGAGCAATCCAGCCGTCGTAATAGTGGGTTCTTCCTGCACTGTTTCAATGAGGTCGTGCAAAAGTTCGACTCCTGGCCGGCTGACGCCAGCCAGTTTCTCGATGTTGAGCCTATCGCCTGCCCGCGGATTATTGAGCAGCAAGGTAATCGCGCGGCGTACGACGGATGGCCTGCCCGTCGCGATTCCACCCTGGCGTCGCCGGCCCGACAAGCTCGAGCGGGAGGCATCCTGGTTGCCGGACTCGGCTGCCCGGCCGAGCATTTTTTCGAGTTTGCCGGCCGACAGCCCAACCGTATCCGCCAGGCTTTCGATCAGCAATTCCCGGTACACGCCGGGCGGAATTTTGTGAATCAGCGGTTTCGCCAGTTCTGCGAGCCGAGCCTTGCCATCAACCGTTGTCATATCAACCTGGCTCGAGAGCTCGTGGATGAGAAACTCTGACAGCGCCATACCGCTGTCGACAGCCTGAATAAACGCATCGGCCCCGAGTTCGTTGACGTACGAATCGGGGTCATGCCCGTCGGGCAGGAATACGAAGCGTAGCTGCCGGCCTTCGCGAACCTGGGGCAGCGCGTTTTCCAGCGCGCGCCACGCCGCGGCTTTGCCGGCGCGGTCGCCATCGAAGCAGAAGATCACGTTGTCGGTCAGTCGAAACACAATATTGAGGTGATCCGTCGTCGTCGCCGTACCGAGTGTGGCGATTGAGAAATCGATCCCGTGCCGGGAGAGGGCGACGACATCCATGTACCCCTCCACGACGACCAGGTGGTCGATCTGCCGCAGTGCCTGCCGTGCCTCATACAGGCCATAGAGTTCGCGGCCTTTGTGAAATAGCACAGTCTCGGGCGAATTCAGGTATTTCGGCTCGCCATCGCCAAGTGCACGCCCACCGAAGCCAATCGTCCGGCCACGAGAGTCGCGAATAGGGAACATGATGCGATCGCGAAACCGGTCATAGTGCTTGCCGTTATCCTTGCGGATGACAAGTCCCGTCGCCAGCAGTCGCTCTGCTGCTTCCGGCGTCTTGTCAAACTTGTCGAGTACATCGCTCCAACTGTCCGGCGCATAGCCGATACCGAAGCGTTTTGCTGTGGTGCCATCGATGCCGCGCTGCTTCAGGTAATCAACGGCTGTCGAGTTGTCCCGAAGGCACACCTGCCAATGCTGTTCGACGCTCGCCATCAGGGAAAACAGCTCGTCATAGCGGCGGGCAGGGCGATCGCTTTCGTTGCGCGGTACCTCGACGCCCATGACGCTCGCGAGACTCTCAATGGACTCGACGAAGCTCATGTGCTCATATTCCATCAGGAAGCCGATCGCCGTGCCATGCGCGCCACAGCCGAAACAGTGGTAGAAACCCTTCCCCGGGCTCACCGTGAATGACGGCGTTTTCTCTTCATGAAACGGGCAACAAGCCTTGAATTCGCGACCGGCCTTCTTGAGCTGAATGCGCTTACCGATGACTTCGACGACGTCGGCGCGCGCGATCAGGTCGTCAATAAAATCCTGAGGAATTAGTCCGGCCATATTGAATTAAACGGCAGCTCCGAGGTACCGGGTCTTTGAATATCGTTGTTATTCCGACTAGCATAGTCGATTCGGCACAATGCGCCAGTTAAGCGGACTTGCTAGCCGAGGCGCGCTTTGACCTTAGCGCCAACGGCGCCCATGTCGGCCCGGCCAGCCGCCTTGGCTTTGATCTGACCCATGACCTTGCCCATGTCGCGGATGCTGTCGGCAGAAGTTGAGCTGATGGCCGCATCGATCATCGTGTCGACCTCGGCATCGCTGAGTTGTTCGGGCAGGTAGTCCTCGAGTACGACGATCTCTGCAAGCTCGATATCGGCCAGGTCGTCCCGATTGCCTTTTTGAAACTGCTCCACCGAGTCTCTGCGCTGCTTGACCATCTTATCGAGCACGGTCAGCACTGCAGTATCGTCGAGATCAATACGCTGATCGACCTCAACCTGCTTAATGGCGGCCATGATCAATCGCACCACTTTGAGCCGGTCTTTGTCACCGGCCTTCAAGGCGGACTTCATGTCTTCAGTGATTTGGCCCTTCAGGGACATGGCACACTCCGTGAGGTCGGAGTAAGGGCGTGCACCTAGTACAGGCGCTTGCGTTTGGCGTCTTCGCGAGAAATACGCTTCAAATGCCGCTTGACGGCGGCGGCTTTCTTGCGTTTGCGCTCCTGCGTCGGCTTCTCGTAGTACTCACGACGGCGCAATTCCGTCAGGATGCCGGCCTTTTCACAGGCACGCTTGAAGCGACGCAAAGCTGCGTCGAAATACTCATTCTCTTTTACGCGAACACTGGGCATACGATCTTGGTTCCAAACACAAATAAACCCGGCACAGGGCCGGGACTCAGCCGCCTATTATAACGGTATATCTTCGCCAATTCCAAGCTGTTGGAGCGCTCCTGCGGTATTATGCGCCGCCTATGAAAGTGCTGGGGATAGAAACAAGCTGCGATGAGACCGGTGTGGCGATTTTCGATACCGGGCGGGGCCTCGTTGCCGACGCCCTGCACAGCCAGGTCGACCTGCACGCCATGTACGGCGGGGTGGTCCCGGAGATTGCCTCGCGTGACCATATCCGTTGCCTGCTGCCGCTTGTAGAGCAGGTACTGGATGAGGCGGGTGTCGAAAAACCCGATGCCATCGCCTACACGGCCGGGCCCGGTCTCGTCGGGGCGCTCATGGTGGGAAGCGGAATGGCCAATGGCCTCGGCCTCGCCTGGAA
>Ga0255052_10001755_pt1 | contig 16091 bp, 13 predicted proteins | sample JV7_2_21_MG_FD_188632 | JGI IMG/M metagenome (GOLD analysis project Ga0255052, IMG submission 188632) | Seawater microbial communities from Jervis Inlet, British Columbia, Canada - JV7_2_21 | ecosystem: Environmental > Aquatic > Marine > Inlet | place: Canada: British Columbia | collected...
CCAGCACCTGCGCCACATTGTCATCGAGAAAACTGCACAGCGCGTAGTAATTCTTGAGGCCGAGTTTTTCACTGTCGCGATCAAAGTGGTCGGCATAATCCCAGAAGCGACGCATCTCATCGATCAGCGGATGCTTTAACTGGTTTGCGGGATCGCAATCGTAGGGTTCCGGCAAGTCCATATCCCGGTATAAATCATAAAACTGCTGCGGCGCCGACAACGGAAAATGCGGGCAGATAAAGGACACGAACAGTACCCATGGCCTGGTATCGGATTGCTGGCGTTGTTCAAGCCATTTTGCCGCCGCTGCGGTAATATCGCGATCGTACCGGGTATAACTGGTTTCGCCAGGCCCCAATATGGCCGCCATTTCGATCGAATCGGGAAAATTTCCCATCGGTTTGCGTAGCAGGCCCTGCGGCCATCCAGCCCCGTTATTGGCAAGATACATTGGCAATACTTGTTCGCTAAATCCGGTGTCATCGGCTGCCGAACGGTAATGCTGCTTGCCGATCGAAACCACGTCGTGGCCTTTTTCCCGCAACCGGTGCATCCAGCTCTGCTGCTGTCCGTAATATGGTTCGGCCGAGGACCAGCAGCGGTGCTCGAACACCTGGGTTCCGGTGGCGAAGCTGGCGCGTGCTGAAATACAGATCGGTGATGGCGTATAGGCGTTGTCGAAACGCACTCCGCTATCGGCGAGTTTATCCAGTGTCGGGGTATGCACCAGCTGGTTCCCGTAGGCACCCATGACTGAGCAGGTATGCTCATCCGACATGAGAACTATTACATTGCTGCCACTCATTTCGTTTTGTGGGTTAAATTAACGATACCACAAATAAATCAGGCTCCCGCAGGAGCCTGATTGCATTCAATTGCGAAACTGCCTACGGCAGCCACTTACGCCAGATCGCCTGGTTGGCTTCCATCCACTCATCGACCACTTCTTCAACGTCGCGTTTCTTGACGTCAATTTCGTAAATCATGCCCGCCTGCTGCGCGTTCGTCAGCCGATGATTCTTGATCAGCTGTACTGCCTCGGGATGTTCTTTCATCAAATCCGGATTAGCGAATTTAAAGGTAATGTCATCCGGCCATGCAGCTTCCGGAGGTAGCTCCACTTCAACCAGATCCAGGGCCGCATGTATCCAATGCGGTGCCCAGGCATAGGCTATGAAGGGTTCGCCGCGCTTGTATTTTGCCTGAATTTCAGCCCAGTGCGCCGTTTCAGAACCCAGCGCCTGCGCGTAATAATCAACGCCCAGCGAATCCATTCGTTTTTGATCTTCACACGCCCAGGCGGCTATTGGACAACCGATCAGGTTTCCTCTGTCACCGGATTCCAGGCTCTTGAACATGTGTTTATACTTGTTCAGGTCAGCGAAAGTTTTTAAATCCGGAGCCGATGCAGGAATCCCACGTGAACTATCGCCTTCGATCATGTAACGGGGTACCCAATAGGCAGTCTCACCGATGATGCCGGTATCCGCAATGAAGGTTACCGATCCATCACCACCGTATTCTTTGAGGTACTTTTCCTTGGTGGGGTTGTAAGAAGGCCAGGTTTCACAGTTGTAAAACAGGTCACCTGTTCGAATTCCTTCCCAGACTCCGGGCCCACCGGGTATGGATATGGTCTTGACCTTGTAGCCCATCTCGTTTTCCAGCACATATTGAATCGTGCGACAGGTAACCACGCCTCCGGTCCAGTCTGGGTCCGGGACGGTAAGGCGTTTGGCTGCCTCCACGGAAGGAATCGAACCGACGCTAAGCATCAGTATTACAGACGCCAATGCAGTCTTTAGTTTTAATGACATTTTATTTTCTCCTCTCTTCGGATATCGTATTTTTTTCCGCCAGTCAAGACGGGTTGGATCGATAATACTGTCTGTCAATGCGGTTGTCGAGTCAGTATATGTTCGTCATTGATCAGGTCAATCCCATTGCCTCGCGTTGGGTTTTGGTCCAGGCCTGTGACATGCGGTCGAGAATGATCGCGAGTAGCACTATCCCGATACCAGCCTGCAGCGAAAGGCCTATGCTCGCCATGTTCATACCGTCGAACACTTGCAGACCAAGCCCCTTGCCGCCGATCAACGGGGTAACGACCTCCATCGCCAGCGCCATCATGATGCCCTGATTGATACCGAGCATCACCGCCGGAATTGCCATTGGAAGCTTGACCTTGACCAGGGTTTGTACCATCGACGCGCCAAACGAATTCGAAACCTCGTCGATCTGCTCAGGCAACTCGCGAATGCCCAGAGTGGTGCAGCGTACAATAGGCGGTAGCGCATAGATCACGGTAGCGATGACTGCCGACACCTGCCCACCCTGAAAAAACATGACGACCGGTACCAGGTAGACGAATACCGGCATCGTTTGCATCGTATCGAGTATCGGCTTGACAATTGTGTCGGTGGATCTACTGTAAGCCGATAAAATTCCCAGTGGTACTCCAAATATAAAGCAAATTAGCACCGAGACGAGTACGGTTGACAGTGTGATCATGCCGAACAACCACAGGTCGGTGGCGCCGATAAACAGCAATCCCAGCAAAGTCACTATAGCCAGTCCACGACCACTGAAAAGATAGGCACCGACGACGAACACCAGGCTGGTGTACCACCAGGGCAAACCTTTCAAGAAACTATTCAACGGGTTGATCATACCAAACCAGAGTGTCTCCTTGATTCCCTGCGTAATCGCGTAAAACAAATCGTTGGTAATCAATTCATCCATGTACTGGTTGACCGGCGTACGAAAGCGATACTCCCATTCACGCGGGAATTTACCATACAGGTCGGTGTAGGCGTCGAGCAGCATCAAAACTGCGATCAACACCAGGCTGGCGATCAGGAAACTGCGCGCCAGCATGATTTCACGTACCTTGCCGGCAAAATCCGAATCGTAGATTGCAACCAGCCTGCATACCGCCGAAGTTATGACCAGCGCGACAAAATTTCCGCCCAGGGCAATTCGATGCCATATCCAGTCGATGCCGTATTCGAGGTACAGTACCGGCTTAATATTTTCCAGTCCCTGCGGAAACAACCGAAATACATGATCGTGTTGGCTGCCGCTGGTCTGTTCGATGTGTCCCATGGCATAGGTGACCCGATCGAGGATAATCGCCATCAATACGATCGCGAGCCCGCCTTCGAGCGCCTTACCGACATTGAGCCGCTGCAGTCCCTGGAACACGATATCGCCCAGTCCCGGCGAACCGATGAAAGTCGCCAGTACAACCAGCGCCAACGCCATCATGACGGTCTGGTTGACACCGAGTTTGATCGACGGCATCGCGAGCGGAATCTTGACCTTGACTAGCGATTGCACCCGGGTCGCGCCGAAGGATGTCGCGGCCTCGTCGATTCCGGCCGGGACCTGGCGAATACCCAGATTGGTCAGGCGAACTACCGGCGGCAACGCATAAATGACGGTTGCGAGAATCGCGCCGGGCGCGCCGATACCGAACAGGTAAAATGCCGGGATCAGGTAAACAAACGCCGGCAGGGTCTGCATCGTATCGAGGATCGGTTTGAGTATTGCTTCGAAGCGATCGCTTTGTGACGACATGACGCCCAGCAGCACTCCGATTACAATCGCTATCAGAATCGAAATACACATCAGGCTCAGGGTTTCCATCGACTCGTCCCAGAAGTCGAGCACCAGCCACGAACCGACCGCGATAATTCCGAGCAATCCCAGGCGCAGGCCGCCATAGGCAAATGCCGGCAAGACGAGAATGACGAATACAACCTGCCATTGGGTAAAGGTCAGAAAATCGACCATTGCTTCATAAAACCAGATAACACCGGCGGCCATAGCGCGCGTCGTTGGTTGTATATAAGGAAAAAACTTCTCTTTGAAGGCGTCGGTTTGTTGGGCGAACGGAAATGCTTCTATCCAGCTTTGCGGAAAAACGGTTTCGGCGCCGTGGATTTTCCAGACGATCAGCGACACCGCGAGCAACGCGAAAGCGACCACCCAGCCGCGGTGCTCCTGCCAGGTATTGCTCCACCAGCCCATGTCCTGCTGTTCGCCAACCACTGCACTCATAAGCCAATCGCCTGTGCTGTAAATTGGACCTAGCTTAGCGTCGATCAACTATCCCTGCAATAGCGACACCGTTAGTTTACAGCCTGTTCGGGTTCAGGCTAAGATAGCGGGCAGTCGCGGCTAATAACGAGAATTATATGTCCGAAGCACCCCAAATCGTCTGTAAGAATATCTGGAAGATATTTGGCACTTATCCCAAACGGACACTGGAAAATCTCGATCGTTCGCTGTCACGCGCTGAGGTACAGGAGCAAACCGGGCACGTGATCGGCGTTAATGACGTCTCTTTTGAAATCAATAAGGGCGAAACATTCGTTGTCATGGGCTTGTCGGGCAGCGGCAAGTCGACGTTGGTGCGCTGTATTTCGCGACTAATCGAACCCACCGCCGGGGAAATGATCATCGATGGTGAAGACATCATGGGCTATAACGACGCCCAACTCACCGATTTACGCCGCTTTCGGATGAGCATGGTATTCCAGCACTTCGGCCTGTTTCCACACCGCAAGGTAATCGACAATATTTCCTTCGGTCTCGAAATTCGTGGCATGAATAAAAAGGAACGCAAGGCCAAGGCAATGGAAGTACTCGAAAAGGTTGGACTGCATGGCTGGGCCGATCACTACCCGCGCGAACTATCGGGTGGCATGCAACAGCGCGTTGGGCTGGCGCGTGCGATGGCGGTAGATCCAGAAATTCTAATCTTCGATGAACCTTTCAGCGCGCTCGACCCATTGATTCGTCGCGAAATGCAAGACGAGCTCCTCAATATCCAGTCCGAGGTGCACAAGACCATGATCTTCATCACCCACGATTTTCTGGAAGCCATCAAAATGGGTGACCATATCGCGATCATGAAAGACGGGATCGTGGTACAAATCGGTACACCAGAAGAAATTGTGGCAAATCCCGTCAATGACTACGTGCGCGAGTTCACCGAGGACGTACCCCGCTACAAGGTGCTGAGCGTCGGCAAGATCATGCGCGAAGCCTCGGATGCGATCAAATCCAATGGTGCGCAGCGCGTCAAAGAGGACGCCAAGCTCGACTCGTTAATCGATATTGTCATCGCAGCGGATGGTCCATTGGCGGTCGTCGATGACCAGGACAAGATAATCGGTGAAATTGATCAGGCAATGATCTTGAAAGCGATGGATAGCCGTTCCTGAAATTCTGCATCATGTCGGCACTACCTCTCCTGAACAGGCCACTAACCGACAAGGCCGAAACCTCATTTACCCTGTCCTCTGATTATTACCTTTCCGCTGAAATCTTCGAACTCGAACAAAAGCTGTTTTTCTACCGCACCTGGCAATACGTCGCGCACGAAGTCATGCTTCCCAATGTCGGCGACTATATGACTTTGCAAATCTGTGACGAAAATATTTTTGTTATACGTTCCGCCGATAAACAACTACGCGCGTTCTACGTTTAACGTCCTGCCGGGTTCAAACGAATTTGCCGTGTTTGCGGTACGACCAGTAACCACGACCAGTTCTACATTTGGCGGCCATTCATTTGCTGTCAGCGGAAAAGTCTATCAACCTCGTGTTGACTACGTGTCATACATTCTGGCGCCCGAAGATATTCACCTTTGTGAATCGGTGCAACGCGGTTTGAATTCGAAAAGCTATGACCAGGGCACTTTCATGGTGGATCCAGATCATTCCGGCGAAAGCGAATACGCTTTGCATCATTTTCACCGCCTGGTGCAACAGGCCCTAGCGATTGACTGATATCGTTCCGTTCTGATCGATCGAAATTGCTTCGCCGGTTTTTATTTGCCCCATCTGTTCGAGCGAAATTTCCAGCACGGGAATATTCAGATCATAAAGCCGGTTGGCAACCAGCGTACCGATACTGATGTTGACATCAGGCTCGCCGAGCACGAAGGCGAGCGGTCCGCTACCATTACGCAGTGTTTCCGCAATACCGCCCGGGGTACCGGCCGATCCCTTGCTTTGCGGGATGCATAAAATTTTGGCTCCTACTAATTGCCGGTATTGCGGGTGATGCACATCGATAATCTCACCGTTTACCGGGTTGAACCCACCCCAAAAACTCAGCGTGTCATCGAGCACCAGTGCCGACCCACCGGCAGAACCGGCAATCAGTACCCTGGCCTCGATGTTGACTGATCGCTCACTCATGTGGAAACCCACTGATCGAGCATTACCTCTCCGTTAACCGCGGATTCGACACATTCACTCAAACTTGCGATTAACACATCCACCGGCAGCATGCCCGGCGCATAGTAGGCCCACTTCGCCGAGTTGGTCATGATCTTGCCGTGTAAGCCGTTAACTGCGGGCGAAAAATAGGTGCAGGTATCGGTGATTATCTTGATGCCGGCTTGTTGCAGCGACTCAACCCAACCCTGCTGCCTTGCCTGCTCAAATACATGACGACTGGTGGTCAGGTAAAAAATCAGTCGGGAGTCAATGCTGCGACCATCGAGCAGGCTAACCAGGCGTTCAAACTCGGTGTAGGAGAAATGGGGGGTACCGAGGGCGACGCCAGCCAGTGGCTGATCCGAATTTTGCCCGAGCTCATCGCGCGCCTGCCGCAGGTCATCGACAGTTAATTCGATCACCTGCGACGGTTGCCGGCCCTGAAAGGCGATTTCGAGTGTTGCCGCTTCCGGGGTTATTCCAATCGCGTGAAACAACGGCACGCTGCCTGCCGAGCTACCCGCCGCACTGACCGCCTTCAGATCGTCTTCGTCACAGCTTTCCAGCAACCCTACAATTGCCGGTACCAGGTTGTCACACTTGCGCCCGACAACGTATCCGAGCAAGTGATAGAACAAATCATTGTTGCGGACTGCTTGCGGAATATTGCCTACATCGAACAGGATTTGGGCGGCACGGGCCTCGTCTCGATGGAGCTTACTGAAAGGCACACGGCCGGTTATCGCCGCGCAGACATCGAGGTAATCCCCATACATATTGCTGCGTGCGCCGATCACCGAGTTATAGAAACTGACTGCGTTAGATTCGGAACCGACGATGTGATCGCCGAGTCCTGGCCTGCCGGGCAGTTGATAGGGTGCACAGGTCCACACCGGGTTACAGCCCAGTTTGACGTAGGCCTGCATCAATTCCCGTGCTTCATGCATTTCGCGGCTCGCCAGCGGATCGCGCACCGACAGGTCATTGAGCGACACCAGGCCATTATTGGTCCAGGAAGGTACCGCAAGCGTGGCGCCATGCTCGAGCATGTAATTAACAAAGTCGAGATGCGCACGCCCGTTGTAAAAACAGGCATCGATGTGTGCAAAACTGATATCGATCAGTGCATCTGCCCGATCGATATGGGCGGCGGTAACAATCGTTTGCATGGCGAATTGCATGGCCTTGCCAAGCCTGCCATCGAGCCGCGCCTGATCCAGCTCGCTGAGTTGCAATACCCCGGTTACCAATCGATCAACTCGCGTTTGCGGAGGTCGCGGCAGCCCAGTAAAACCCGGTGGCCCATCGCAGCCAGCTCACGGCAGGTTTCAAGCCCCATGCCGCGATTACTACCGGTCACCAATACTACTTTAGCTGTGTTCATATCAGTACCTATCACTTGAGTTGGCCTTGTTAAAGGCATAATCTGCTGTTAATTATCGTGACATGCAAGGAGTATTTTATGGAGGACCTCGAAACCTGGCTGGAACGCGTATATCAGGCGGATGGAGAACGTAAAACGCTCGATACACTCTACGATGAATGGGCAAGTGACTACGACCAGCAGCTGTGGGCAAGCGGTAATCCTTATATCGCGATCGCAACCGGCTTGATTGGGCGCCATGTGCGCGATTATGACGCCAAAATCCTCGATGCCGGCTGTGGCACCGGAAACATGGCACAGGTGCTGCACCAGATGGGGTATCGCAATATTGAGGGACTCGATCCTTCATCCGGTATGCTGGCCGTGGCACAACGCAAAGAAGTGTACCAGCAGTTGCATCAGCTTTATCTCGACAGTCGGATTGATCTGGCCGATGACAGCTTCGATGCAGTCGTGGCTGCCGGAGTACTCACCCATGGTCATGCGCCCCCCGAATCGCTCGATGGCATTCTGAAACTGGCCCGACCCGGTGGCACGATCGTTTTTTCACTCTCGGCGATCGCTTACGACGAGCTCGGCTTCAAGCAAAAAATTACCGCGCTCGAAGAATCGGGAAAATGGGAAAAACTCGATCAATCGCTACTTTTCCGAACTTACCCTTTCTCTACAAAAGAGGCGCATTTACGCCATTGGGTGCTGGCCTATCGCAAATGTGATTAGCCTGCGATTATTGTGAAACAGTGCAACAAATTTATTGTCAAACAGTTAAAATCACGGCCACTAATCGTAAACCACGTATCCACTTAGTAAATCACGAATTATCAAGGTGTAACCCAAGGTGTCAGAACAAGTTCGAACTCGTAAGCCGCGACTCTGGCTCCGATTATTATTGGTATTTCTGCTACTCATCATCATGAGTGGCGCGCTGGGATACAAAAAGTTTTTACAGATCCAGGAGCAGATTGCCCAGGGCAGCCATGCTCCTCCACCGATAAGCGTAACCGTAGCCCAGGCTGAAACGGCACAATGGGAACGCCGTATCAGGGCGATAGGCACTCTGGTGGCATTTCAGGGGGTGGACGTAACGACCGAGGTTTCCGGAGTAATTACGTCGATCAACTTCGAATCGGGTGCTGAAATCAAGCAAGGCTCACTGCTGGCCGAGCTCGACAATCGTACCGAGACCGCAAACCTTGAATCAGCGCGCGCCAAGTTTAACGCGGATAATAGCCAGTACAAGCGCCTGCTCAAGCTCAAGGATCAATCGTTTGTAACCAGTAACGATATTGATACCCAGGCATCGCTGGTCGATATCGCCGAGGCCCAGATCAGCGTTGCCCGGGTCGCACTTGCCAAGAAACAAATCTATGCCCCGTTCACGGGTAAACTGGGAATTCGCCAGATAGATCTCGGTGAATATGTCGCTCCGGGAGATACCATCGTGACTTTATTGTCGCTCGACCGGCTATACCTCGACTTCACTCTGCCGGAAAGCAATTTTAAAGATCTTATTATCGATCAGTTGATCGAGTTTCACGTCCACGCTTATCCGGAGCAGGCATTTAGCGCCAAAGTTGAAACCTGGAATCCGCAACTCGATGCCAATACGCGTAATATCACGATTCGTGCCGTGGTAGACAATCGAGAACGGTTACTGGCGCCTGGCATGTTCGCCGATATGAGGATTCGCTCAAGGCGCCAGATGGAAGTAGTGACCATTCCTGAAACCGCGATCTTTTATAACATTTACGGCGAGGCCGCGTACGTCCTCGAAAAACAATCCGGCAGCAGCGAGGAGGCCCTGCCTGACTACCGGTTGGCGGCTCGCCAGATTGATATCGCTTACCGTAGCGATGGACTTGCCGGTGTAAACAGTGGCCTTGAATCCGGTGATATTGTGGTCACCTCGGGACAGCTCAAACTCTACCCAAGCCTGCGGGTTGCGATTGTCGACGACGTACCCGAATACGAAGCATCTAGTCAATAACCCGCAATGTTGACCGATTATTTCATCAAGCGCCCGGTGCTGTCCCTGGTAATCAGTACCCTGATCGTGTTGCTAGGCGTGCAGGCCTTTTTCAATACCCAGGTCAGGCAGTATCCTGAACTCGAAACCTCGGTCATTTCGATTACCACCGCCTATCCCGGCGCCAGCGCTGAATTGATACAGGGCTTCATCACCACCCCGATCCAGCAGGCGGTTTCGAGCACCGTGGGGATCGATTTCGTACGCTCCAGCAGCAGCAATAGTGTTTCCGTCGTTGAAGTGCATATGAAACTCGGGGTAGATGCCGATGTTGCGCTGACCGAGGTCAGTACCAAGGTCTCGTCGATCAGAGGAGAGCTGCCGATCGAGTCCGAAGACCCGGTCATTGCCAAGCTATCGGCGGAAGGCTTCGCGCTGGCTTACTATGGCTTCTACAGCGAGACGCTATCTGACGTTGAAGTCACCGATTACCTGCTGCGTACGATTCAACCCGCACTGGCCACCGTCAAGGGAGTTGCGCAGGCCGAGATCCTGGGTGGTAAAACCTACTCGATGCGAGTCTGGATGGACCCGCTGCGCATGGCCGCGTTAAGGGTTTCGGCGGCCGATATTGTCAATGCAATCAGCGCCGAGAATTACCAGTCAGCCGCCGGGCAGACCCGAGGGCAACTGGTGCAAACCGATGTCAACGCGGTTACCGATACCGGTGATCCGGAAATTTTCAAGCGTTTCATCATCCGCGAAGAAGGCGATAACAAGGTTCGTCTCGGTGACGTTGCCGAAATCGAGCTCGGTGCCGAAAACTATGACTCGCTGGTCATGTTCGATAACGTGCCGTCGATTTACATTGGCATTAACGGCACCACCGATGGTAATCCGTTAACCACCATCAAGCTGGTTACCGCCGAACTGGAAAAGATGAAGAGTTCTTTTCCACCTGGCCTCAATGTCGCGATTGCCTATGATTCTACCGAGTTCATCCAGGCATCGATCAACGAGGTGATCTTTACCCTGGCGCAAGCCTCGCTCATCGTCGTCGTCGTTATCTTCCTGTTCCTGGGATCCTTCCGCTCCACGATGATTCCGCTGGTCACTATCCCGTTGTCTATCATCGGCGTGTTGTTTTACATGCAGATCATGGGGTATTCGATCAATTTGTTAACACTGCTGGCCATGGTCATGGCAATCGGCCTGCTGGTCGACGATGCAATCCTGGTGGTGGAAAACATATACCGTCATATCGGTGAGGGCCTGCGACCGTTGCAGGCGGCGTTGCAGGGAGCCCGCGAAATTGCCAAGCCGGTTATCGCGACCACGATCGTACTGTGCGTGGTCTACGCCCCGATTGGCCTGCTCGGCGGGCTTACCGGTGTATTGTTCAAGGAGTTCGCATTTACCCTGGTCGGTACGATCATAATTTCGACCATTATCGCGTTGACCCTGTCACCGATGATGTGTTCGCGGCTGCTCAAGCCCACCATTTCCAACAACGCTTATGCCCGTTATATAAACGATCTGTTCGAAGGAATACATCGCCGTTATGAAAATGCCCTCGCCAACTCATTGAAGACGCGCTCCGTCACAGTTGTCTTGGTGATAGGCGTGGTTGTAATGCTGGCCTCCATGTTCCAGTTCATCCAGACAGAACTCGCACCGGAAGAAGACCAGGGTGTGATCTTCACCTTTTCGCAGGCACCCGATCACAGCAGCCTCGACTACCTGAACAAGTACACCGCACCCTACATCGATATATTTCGCAAGTATGAAGATGAATATCAATCTTCCTTCATGGCGAACGGCTTTGCCGGGCCGACGGTATCCTTCGCTGGCATGCTGCTCAAGCCATGGGAGGATCGCAACCTGACCTCGATCGAAATGATTCCGGAAATCCAGCAGGCGCTAGATCAACAGCCCGGGTTGCAAAGTTTCGCGTTTAATCCACCCTCGCTACCCGGTGCGAGTGGCAACACCCCGGTCGAATTCATACTCAAAACCCAGCAGAGTTATGATCAGTTGTACGGCGTTGTGCAGCAAGTCCTTAACAAGGCACGTGAGAGTGGCAAGTTTTTCTTCATCAAGAGTGACTTCAATTTCAGCAAACCGGAAATCCGGGTCACGATAAATCGCGAACGTTCCGATTCAATGGGCATATCGATGCGTGAAATCGGTCAGACCCTGGGAGTGATCCTGGCCGAAGGCTATGTCAGTCGCTTCAACCTGGCCGGACGCAGTTACAAGATCATTCCCCAGGCGCGACGCGAGGAACGTCAAAATGCCGAAATCGTCGGTCAGTATTTCGTCTACTCCGACCGGGGCGAACAAATTAACCTGTCAACGCTGGTTGACATTGACTATACCTCGGTACCCCGTGAACTGGTTCAGTTTCAGCAACAAAACGCCGCCAAAATTGACGCGGTGCCGGGCGTACCGCTTGGCGAGGCGTTGCAGATACTGCGTGAAATAACTGAACAAGTTGCACCCGCAGGTTATACCTTCGACTACCAGGGACAGTCCCGCCAACTGATCCAGGAGGGATCGGTACTGGCACTCACGTTTGGATTCGCAATTGTCATCGTATTTCTGGTACTGGCCGCGCAATACGAGAGTCTGCGTGACCCGTTCATTATCCTGACAACGGTACCACTGGCAATGTTTGGTGCCCTGATACCGATGTTCCTGTCGCAGGTGTCGATGAATATTTATAGCCAGGTCGGGTTGATTACACTAATCGGGTTGGTCAGCAAACACGGCATTCTGATTGTCGAATTTGCCAACGAAATGCAGAAAAACGATAACCTGTCACCGGTCGAGGCCGTAATCAAGGCCGCTTCAATCCGACTGCGGCCGATCCTGATGACTTCCTTTTCTACGATTATCGGGATCATGCCGCTGGTTGTTGCGAGCGGTGCGGGTGCAGCGAGCCGACAGTCGATTGGGATCACCATTGTGTGCGGATTTGCGATCGGAACCCTGTTCACCCTGTTCGTGCTACCGGTGATTTACACTTTTTTTGCCGCTGATCATCGCCCCACAGTTGTTGTCGATGAAGAATTGTTACCTTCTCAACTAGTTTAAACTGTCACGCAAATAGACCGACTCGGCAAGCACCCATTCGCGGAATGCAGCCACTTTCTCAATACCTGCCTTGTGTGGCGTGGTGACCAGGTGGTAATTCAATTTTACCGGTAAGCGTGCCGTGAACGGTTGCACCAGTCTCCCCGCCGCAATTTCGGGTTCTGCCATCACGCTGGCCAAAAGTGCAACCCCCTGACCTTCCATGGCTGCCTGGAATAGTAAATCAGACTGGTTGAAATAAATTCCGTGATCGGAATCGACACCTTCGGCATCGACAACCCTGAGCCACATCGCCCAATCCGGCCAGCCCGGGTCCAGTTCATCGTAGTTACTATGCAGCAGGGTGTAATTTTTCAAATCAGAAACTTTTTTTAATCCTTTACCCTCTCGAATTAATTCGGGGCTACAGACCGGGATTAGATCAAACGAGAATAAAAACACGGTGTCGAGTTCGGGATATACCCCATCGCCAAAACGTATACCGACATCGATATCTTCATGCTGGAAATCGACCAGGCGATCGGAGGTATCAATGCGAACATCGATGTTCGGGTGCAATGACTTGAATCTGGCCAGTCGTGGGATCAACCACTTGGAAACAAAAGAAGGCGCCGAGGTAATCGTCAACGGACCATCGCTGCGTTTCTGGCGCACCAGGTTGACTGCATCACCGAATTGCTCGAAGCCCGCGCTGATCATCGGTAGAAACAGCTGGCCTGCGTCGGTCAGCACGATAAGCCGGTTCATCCGTTTGAAAAGTTTGATTTCGAGAAACTCTTCCAACAACCGGATTTGCTGGCTAATCGCACCTGGAGTGACATTTAAGTCCCGCGCTGCCTCGGTGAAGCTCAAATGTCGACCGGCGGCTTCAAAGACTTGTAACGATTTTAATGGAGGCAGTCTATTCATGTTAGATTTTCTAATTCGAAAATGAAAATATATCGTTTGTTAAATACAATATCAATAACTATATTGCTTCCGTAGCAAATGATTTATTAACTTTCACATGAGGATAACTAAAATGAAATTACTACAATTTGCGGTCGCATCAATTGTGGATGCTAATACAGACCACGGACTCGTACATACCGGCGGTAGCATAGACTACCTTGCCGCAGAGCGTCACGGACGTGCGATTCGAGCAAAATCAGTTGCATCGCTGATCAGCGTAATCAGAGACCGGATTAGCAACGCCATTTCAACTTACAAAGTACGCGCGCTGCAACGTCGTGGACTGTCGGAACTATCTCGCCTGGATGATCGTCTGCTCAAGGATATCGGGCTCACGCGGGGAGATCTGATTGCTGTCGAGCTGGGGCATGCTACCCTGGAAGACCTCGCACCGCAGCGCCGAGCTGGCAACGTGGCTGAAACGCTGAACCTGACAGTACCCAATCAGATAAATGAACAGGACCAGGATATCAATGCTGTCAATGAAATGTACTATGTTGAGCAAAAATGTGCATAAAGAAATCCGGCAGGGGTCGGAATCAGGAATTGGTTTCGGCCCCTTAACCTTGCAACATTTCGTCCATCCAGGCATTCACCAGGTAACGAGCGATCGAATCTTGCCTCGGTAGACAGAAAGAATCTCCGTCATCACCCCACTCCCCAAACTCTTTTAACTGCTCGGCTTCAAACCAGTAGGCTTCTTCGATTTCGTCACCGTCCACTGTGATATCCCGGGTCAGTGCCTCGGCCCTGAAACCCAGCATGATGGAAGACGGAAAGGGCCAGGGCTGGGAGGCCTGGTACTCGATTTTTCCCACCTTGATGCCACATTCTTCGAAAACCTCGCGTGCGACCGTCTCTTCCAGGCTTTCCAACGGATCTACGAAACCTGCCAGTGTCGACATCATGCGGCTCGGAAAGCGCGAGTTGCGCGCTAGCAGGCAACGTGGTTTTTTTGAATCCGAACGATCTTCGACCAGCATGATTACCGCCGGGTCGGTACGCGGAAAATGCATGCGGGCACAACTGCTGTTAGTACAACGGCGCATGTGGCCCCCGTTTTCGCTTTGCGTCGGGCTGCCGCAAATACCGCAGTAGCGGTGATTCCGATTCCAGAAAAGCAATCCCCTGGCATAGGCGAGTTGTGCGGCCTGCTGGGAATCCAGTAGCCAGCCAACATCCCGCAGATCGACAAATTCGTTGCCACCAACAAAGGCCTCGAGCGCATCATCATCGTGAGCGGAAACATCGAGTGCGAATATCGGACCGTGACGATCCAGGCCGAGGAACACTCGCTGCTCGGACTCGTCTGTCAGATTTTCAATTTCGGCTTTTGGGAAATGAATAACTTCCGGGATGTCCTGCTTTCGGTCATTCCAGCACATCAGACTTTTATCGTTCCTTACGATAAAAACACGACACTGCTGCAGGTCCCACTGCTGTTCGAGCCATTCACGGTCCTTGCGTGATTCGCTGGCTCGGTCCAGGCTTAATTCACGATAGTAAATCACCGCGTTAGCTTATCACGAAATACCAGCACCTCGTTGCGAGTGAATGGATGACCACTCACGAGGGATTTTGTTTTCGGTATTCCTCGATTGCTTCCTTTAACTCGTCATATTCGTCGCAACCGAAAAAGCATTCCTTATCCAGGACTGCAAGCCGCTGTTCGGCTTTTTCAGGCTGTCCCAGTTGCAGCCAATCAAGCAATTACTGCGGCAGATCTAAGCTCTTCGAGTTGGCGCTCATTTAAGCCCAGCAATCCCTCGAGTACCTCCCGATTATCATGCCCTAGCTCACCACCCGGCCATCGAGTAGCGCCAGGCGTACGCGAAAGTTTGGGGACCAGCGCCGGAATTTTTAAAGGCTGTCCGTCAATCTCAACAGTTTCGAACAATCCCCGGGCATTGAAATGCGCATCATTGAGCATATCCTCGACATTGTAGATGGGACCGGCCGGCACTCTGGCCTGATCGAGTTTATCAAGCAGATCTCTGGATTCGTTAGCAGCACACCATTGAGACAATACTGAATCTATTTCACCTTCGTGTTCCACCCGCCCCGGGTTGGACTTTAGACGCGGGTCATCAGCCATCTCCGGATTCTCCGCCGCAACCATCAGGCGCTGAAAAATCGAATCACCGTTACCGCCAATGACGATAAACCTGCCATCACGGCAACGGTAGGTATTGGTCGGCACGATCCCGGTAACGGTACTTCCCGAGGGTTCGCGGATTACACCGTTACCATCGTACTCCGGCACTACCGCTTCCATCAGGTTAAACATCGATTCGACCAGCGCTACATCAACGACCTGCCCGGCTCCACTCGACTGCTTCTCCAACAGCGCCATGGTGATGCCGAGCGCAGCGTGAATCCCTGAAATCGTATCGCCGATGCTGAGATTAGGCCGCACCGGTGCCTCTCCCGGGTGGCCGTTGACATACCGAAAACCGCTCAT
>Ga0255052_10001756_pt1 | contig 16089 bp, 15 predicted proteins | sample JV7_2_21_MG_FD_188632 | JGI IMG/M metagenome (GOLD analysis project Ga0255052, IMG submission 188632) | Seawater microbial communities from Jervis Inlet, British Columbia, Canada - JV7_2_21 | ecosystem: Environmental > Aquatic > Marine > Inlet | place: Canada: British Columbia | collected...
AAGGTGATAGTCAATGACTCCGCCGTCCCGATACATACCAGGCGTGGCGCCCGCTATGTCCTTGACGCCTGACAATACCAACGGTATCGAGCCGGTTGCGACGATCACATCTTCGAGATTGTTTTTCCTGATCATCACCCGCTGCAGCGGAAAGTCATCGATATCGAAGATCGGCGGCAGGTCGCGCGCATCGAAAAATAACGCACGCTCGTAAAACCATGCCAGTGTGCTGCGACTGATGGCATTCAGGCTAGCCGCAATCATCAGGCTCGCCGCAAGAATCAGACGATGCTCCGACGCCGCAATGTGGCGGGCACGCACGGTCAGAATATGCGTGCGAAACAGCGAGTGAGCCAGGATCTCCGTCAAACCGTTCTCGCCGAGCAATATTCGCAGAATCTCACGGCTCTTCGCCGTTATTTCGTGAATATCAGGAGCGTCGCTGTAACTTTGCTCGATGTACGCATGCTCGAACCGCTCGATAGCGGCTCGGGCGTCCGACTGCGCATAGCATGCAAATCGCCACGCACCGATCGACGTACCGATCAGGTGCACCGGGCCTTCCAGACGGGGCACGATATTCGCCAGAATGGCTCGATCAAGCTGACTCAATACCAGCCACTTCGCACCGCCGGATGCCCCGGCAATCGTGCCAATGCGATCTATTGCGAACCCATGTCGTTGAATAGTGTCAAATGCATTGGGGCCTGCCTTGAACACGAGCTTATGCGTTGTCACGATCTGGTCTGTTCCCCCATGACCTACTTATTGCTCGTATTGCTGGTCGCAAATCCTTGCGGCTAAAGCCGCGCTTTCATTCGAACGGATGTTGCTTGATGATCGTCTGCTCGCGATCCGGACCCGTTGAGATGATGTCGACCGGCACACCGGCCAGCTCTTCGATTCGAGCAAGGTAATCGCGTGCATTAACCGGTAAATTCTCCAGGCCGGTCACACCAACCGTCGACTCCTGCCAACCCGGCAGCTCTTCATACACAGGCTCGCACTCTGCGAATCGATCAACGATGACGGGAACGCCGCCAATCGGCGCGCCGTCAATCTTATAACCGACGCAGATCTGAATCGATTCGAGCCCGTCAAGAACATCCAGCTTGGTAACACAAAGCCCGGAAACGCTGCTGTTGACAATCGAGCGACGCAACGCAACCGCATCAAACCAGCCACATCGACGTGGCCTGCCGGTTGTTGCACCGAATTCCGCGCCGACCTTTGCGAGATGCTGGCCCTGATCGTCAAATAACTCTGTCGGAAACGGCCCTGCGCCGACGCGCGTCGTATACGCCTTAACGATACCGAGAATATAGTCGAGGTTGCGCGGCCCGATACCGGTACCCGTACTTGCTGCTGCCGCAACCGTGTTTGATGACGTGACAAACGGATAAGTACCATGATCGATGTCGAGGAAGGTCCCCTGCGCGCCTTCGAACAGGATGCTTTTACCGTCGTTCGCCAGATCATAAAGAATCTGCGTAATATCAGCGGTCATCGGTGCGACGACTTCCGCTGCCTCCAGGGCGCTGTCCAGGGTCTTCGTGAATTCCACGGGCTCAGCGCCAAAATAATTCTTTAATAGAAAATTGTGATAGTCGAGAACTTCACCGAGTTTGGATGCGAATTTCTCTCTGACAAACAGGTCGGATACTTTCAGTGCACGCCGCGACACTTTATCTTCATATGCCGGTCCGATACCGCGGCCAGTCGTACCGATGGCCGCAGCCCCTTTCGCCCCCTCCCGCGCAAGATCCAGCGCAGCATGTGATGGCAGGATCAAGGGGCAATTCGGACTGATCCTGAGCCTGTCAAACACCGCCACACCGCTCGCGATGAGCGCATTCGCTTCTTCGACAAGTGCCTCAAGCGATAGCACGACACCATTGCCGATCAGGCAACTGACGCCATCGCGAAGAATTCCTGACGGGATCAGGTGCAATACCGTCTTTTCGCCGCCAATGACGAGCGTGTGGCCTGCGTTGTGACCGCCCTGAAATCTCGCAACTGCTGCAGCGCGATCCGTAAGGAGATCTACGATCTTTCCTTTGCCTTCATCACCCCACTGGGTGCCTATGACAACAACGTTTTTACCCATGGTCCTTCCGATCATCAGTTGCGGACGAAAAACAGCAACAGCAGCCCGGCAATCATCGTCACGAGCCCGACCGTGCGCAGCTGGTTGTCACTTAGGCTTGCGATTTGCGCCACCAGCTGTTTGTACCGGCCCGGTCCTACAAAAGGGAGCATGCCCTCCAGAATCAGTAGCAATGCTACTGCGGTCAGGATCGCCGTCCAGTACACGACAACTCCGGCTTAGGGGCTGCCTTGCGATTCGTTTAAGTACTTGAAGAACTCGTTATTGGGGTCAAGAACCAGAATGTCACCTTCGTTACCGACCGATGTCCTGTATGCCTCGATACTCCGATAAAAAGCGTAGAATTCAGGATCTTCATTATAGGCATTGGCATAGATCTCCGCTGAGCGCGCATCGCCCGCACCGCGGATTATCTGACCCTCACGATTTGCCTCGGCGAGAATGACGGTGCGATCTTTCTCAGCGGTGGAGCGAATCAAAGCCTCTGCCTCCCGTCCCTCCGCACGAGTATTTGACGCCACTCGGGCACGCTCCTCACGCATGCGATTGTATACAGATACACGAGCTTCATCGACGAACTCAACCTGCTTGACACGGAAGTCGACGAGTTCGATACCGAGCCCCTGTGCAGTTACAGTCGCACTCTCCAGCATGTCGCGCATCAATGCCTCTCGCTCAACAGAAATGGACTCTTGCACCGTGCGCTTGCCGAACTCGGTAACGACCGAGTTTCTGACGATTTCACGAAGACGATCAATGGCAATAAACTGTGAACCGCCGGTCGACGTATAGAAGGACACCTCATTTACGATGCGCCACTGTACGAAGTAATCGACCTGCATCGCTGTTCGTTCGAGCGTGAATACGCGTTGCGGCTCGTCGTCAATCTTGAGTATACGACTAGGGAATTTACGCACCGTCTGATAGACGGGAATCTTGAAATGTATGCCCGGTTCGTAGCCAGACTCGACGACTTCACCGACCTGCAATCTGATGGCCAGCTCCCTCTCATTAACCGTAAAAGCAGACAAGCCAAGGATCAAGAAGCCGATACCGAAAACAACCAGGATCATGAAACGACTGTTACTCATTGTCGCACCCTCCTATCGCGGCTATCAATCGCTCTGGACTCGTCTTGCTGCGAATCCCGCGCCGGCGACGTCGCCGATTGGTTATCAATTCTCGATGCAGCGCCAGCCCCACCGCGTTTCATAAGTTGATCCAGTGGCAGGTACATCAGGTTGCCACTGCTATCTGAATCGATAATTACCTTGCTGGAATTTCTGTAAACGTCTTCAATTGCTTCAATGTAGAGACGATCGCGAGTCACGCGCGGTGCACGCTCGTACTCTGCCAGAAGCGCGAGGAATCGCGCTGACTTGCCCTCGGAATCCGCAATAACCTTTTGACGATAGGCCTCCGCATCTTGCAGGATGCGCTCGGCCTCACCACGCGCACGTGGCACTATGTCATTCGCGAATGTCTCCGCTTCGAGCTGGTAACGGCGCGCGTCGTTAAGCGCCTTCTGCGTGTCGTCGACGGCTTCCTGAACTGATGCCGGGTAGTCGATTGTCTCCAGGTTTATCGATGTCACCGTGATCCCCGCGCCGTAGTTTTCGAGCGTCTGCTGTAACTCCCCCATCGTCCGCGACGTGATTTGTTCCCGGCGTTCACCGATCAGCAATTCAAGGGAACTCGTTCCGACCACACCGCGCAGAGCACTCTCCGTTACATTGCCCAGTATCGTCTCGGGGTCCTCGACTTCGAAGAGGTACTTAACCGGATTAGAGCGCCGGTACTGCACCGTCATGTCGATATAAACGTATGCTTGGTCCGTCGTCAGCATCTCGGTACGGAACTTTGAATCCTTGACCTCTTGTATATTGACCAAGTCTACGGTTTCAACCGGATACGGTATGTGCCAGTGGAGACCTGGCACCGTTGTAATGGTATAGGCGCCGAAGCGTTGTTCTACGCCACGCTCAGCCTCATCGACGCGGTAGAAGCCGGTCACTCCCCACGCGATTACGAGCAGCACAATGAGAAAATAGCCGCCTCCGGACCCCACGCCGCCGCGGCCTCCCCGGCCACTAAAAATACTGCTGAGGCGCCTTTGCCAGTTCTGCACGATCTGATCCAGATCGTTGGGCTCATTGTCATCCCTTTTCCAGGGATCCTTACCGTTTCCCGATTCGTTCCAGGCCATATTCTTCTGCTTACTCTCAGGTTACTGCCGTTACCGGTTTATGTGCCGGCATTGGCTCCAACAGGTCGGCCGAAAGGTCCTCGCGCTGCAAAAACCGTCGCAAGTCTGTCTCGGCCATCTTCAATTCCAGCGTCCAGCCGCCATCATCGCATGCCTCTTCATTGAGGACAGCTCCAATCTCAAAAAGTTTTGCGCGTTGCCGACCCTGTGTCGGCTGCAGGTGCATGAACCCATGCAGCGTCTTGCGCCGCAGGCGATCACCAATTGCATCGAGCAACATCGGGATTCCTTCACCGCTGGCCGCGGACAGCCAAACTGCCCGGCCCTCTCCTGCCCGATTATTGGTAACGCGCGGTTGCCTATCGAGCATATCGATCTTATTGTACACCCGGATCTGCGGAACACGATCCGCATCGAGTTGTTTTAGAACCGAGTTGACCTGGCGAACGCGGCGCCACCGGTTGTGATCGCTGACATCGATCAGATGCAGAATCAGATCGGCCTCACGCGCCTCCTGCAGTGTCGAACGAAATGCGGCAATCAGTTCATGCGGAAGATCTCGTATGAAACCCACCGTATCGGCCAACACCACCTCACGGCCATCAGGCAGTTCCAGTCGCCGCACGGTCGGATCCAGCGTTGCGAACAACTGGTCTTCCACATACACATTGGCATCTGTCAACGCATTGAAAAGCGTCGACTTGCCGGCATTCGTATAGCCGACAAGCGCAACCGTCGGAACCTCGGCGCGAACCCGGTTCTGGCGGTTCATCGTACGTCGTGCATCAACATGCTCGAGCCGGGAGCGCAGTTGCTTGATCCTTGCGCCGATCAGTCGCCGGTCGGTCTCGAGCTGCGTTTCGCCCGGGCCACGCAGACCGATACCACCCTTCTGGCGCTCAAGGTGAGTCCAACCACGAACAAGACGTGTGGAGAGGTGCCGTAATTGCGCGAGCTCAACCTGCAGCTTGCCCTCAAAGCTACGCGCCCGCTGTGCGAAGATGTCCAGAATCAAACCGGCACGATCGAGCACCCGGCACTGCAAAGCCTTTTCAATGTTTCGTTCCTGGCTTGGCGATAGCGCGGCCGAGGAAATGACCAGATCGGCTTCGTGCGTCGCGACGCTTCCGCCAATCTCGTCCAGTTTGCCCTTGCCTACAAAATATCGTGGGTCGGGTCGCCGCCTCTTGCTGACGATTTCATCGACAATAAGCGCCCCTGCCGATAGAGCCAGCTCCTGAAACTCTTCGCATTCGGAGTCGTCGGGCGCACCGTCAGGGCTCGCATGGACGAGGATTGCACGTTCGCCGCTTTGCGGTCGTTCAAACAAACATGAACTCCCGCGCCAATCTATTCCTCTCCTGCTTCGTCGTCCGGCAAGGGAAGTCGAACATTGCGTGATGGTACGACCGTCGAGATCGCATGTTTGTACACCATCTGATTAACGCTGTTCTTGAGTAGCACAACAAATTGATCAAATGAATCCACCTGACCCTGCAACTTAATGCCGTTTACGAGATAAATCGACACAGGGACCTTTTCCTTACGCAGGATATTAAGAAAGGGATCCTGCAGTGATTGCCCTTTAGCCATGATTGGGTCTCCTTATTTTTGTTTTTTTGAACACCGCATTCCGGTGGCGCCGGTTGCCCACACGAGTTCAGCCTAAGCGTCGAAAAATTCTATCAGACACGTGGATATGGCGTCGATTGTGTTCGCTTCAAGTGGATCGAAAGGCTGCAGCTCCTTTTCGCTTCTGAGCCAGGTAATCTGCCGTTTTGCGAGTTGCCGTGTCGCGAACAGGGCCCTCTCTCCTGCCTCTGCCAGCGACGTCTCGCCGTCAAGGTGCTGCCACAGTTGCCGGTATCCTACCGAACGCATCGACGGGGTGGTCGCCGTCAGATCAGGGCGTTGATATAGTACTTTTACTTCATCCAAGAAGTTGTTGTTTAACATACAATTTAGTCGTTTTTTGATACGTTCGTGCAGCCCGTTTCGAGACGTCGGTTGCAGTGCGACCTTGATGAATCGGATATCCGCATTAACCGGATTGCTACCGGCTGCCTGCCACGCGCTAATGGTCTTACCGCTCGTCAAATACACTTCCAGCGCGCGCTGAATGCGCTGCCGATCGTTTGGTTCGATGCGAATTGCTGCCTCCGGGTCGACACTCTGAAGCCGCTCGTGCATGGCGGGCCAGCCGACTTGCTGCGCGTCAGCGTCGATTGTTGCGCGAATATGGCGGTCAGCGGAAGGTAACTCCGCGATGCCTTCGGTCATCGCCCGAAAGTACATCATCGTCCCACCGACGAGCAGCGGCACCCGACCTGCCGCGAAGATTGCGTCCATTTCGAGACTTGCATCGCGCACGAAATCCCCGGCGGAGTAGCTTTCCTCCGGATCCCGGATGTCGATCAGACGGTGTGGCGTGCTACGCAGCGTGTCCGCATCCGGCTTAGCCGTGCCGATATCCATGCCGCGATACACGAGGGCCGAGTCGACGCTGATCACATCAAACGGAAATCGCTTGCACAGGTCGATTGCGACCTCGGTTTTGCCAGACGCAGTGGGCCCCATCAGACAAATTGCTGTCTTCACAGCGCGATACGACTACCGTCCACGAAGAAAAAGACTATCCAGTTCCGCTATCGTGATCGCGGTCCAGGTCGGCCGGCCATGATTGCACTGATCGGCACGCTCCGTGTTTTCCATTTCGCGTAACAGCGCGTTCATTTCATCACGCGTCAGCTGCCGGTTGGCGCGGACTGAATGATGGCAAGCCATCGTCGCGAGACAGTCGTGGCATGCGTCCTCCACGCGATTGCTACGTCCGGCATGCGACAGGTCTGAAAGTACATCACGCAGCAGTGCTTCCGCATCTGCGTTCCTGAGCAATGCAGGTACCTCACGTATAACAAGACTCGTCGGACCGGCACGATCGACGACCAAGCCGAGTCTCTCCAGCGCATCTGTCGATTGTTCCACGAGATTCGCTTCACTCTCAGCCACCGCTACTGTCGCCGGCACGAGCAGCGGTTGGCGCACGACCGCTTTGTCGTCAAATCCGTGTTTCAGTTTCTCGTAGAGAATTCGCTCGTGTGCTGCATGCATATCGACAACGACCAGCCCGGCTTCGTTTTCAGCAAGAACATAGACGCCGCCGATCTGTGCGACTGCGAAACCGAGCGGCGGCATCTGAGATTGATCCTTGTTGAAGTCGGGTGCAGCCGCCGGGGCGCTGCCAGACAAGGCGCGATATGAGGCAAGAGACTCGCGCACTGCACCGCTGCCAGGTTGTTGTGAATTCGGCAGCGACATCACGCCCTGGGTATACGAATTATCCTGAGGAATCGAAGTTGGCAGCACCGCATGACCGCCAGGCCGGGTATCACTGAGAGTAACCTCAATGGCTTGAGATACCACTCCATGGATTCGACGCCCATCGCGAAATCGCACCTCGTGCTTGGCAGGGTGAGCGTTTGCGTCCACTCCGGCCGGATCCATCGTTATACTGAGTACGTAGGCGGGATATCGCCCTTGAAACAGCACGTCGCGATAGGCCTGACGAACGGCGTGAGAAAGCGTTTTATCGGAGACACTACGGCCGTTAACGAACCAGTACTGCAGATCCGGCTGACTGCGATTGAAGGTTGGTAGTCCGATCCACCCCTTTAGCGCCACACCCTCTGTCTCGTGCGCCAGAAAAACTGCCTGATCAGCGAATGCTTCACCGCATATAGTCGCGATTCGTTGCAGGCGTTCTTCGTCCGTAGTAGCCGCTGCAAGCTGCAACACTGTGCGTCGATTGTGTGTCATCGTGAACGCCACGTCCGACCGCGACAACGCGAGTCGCCGAATCCATTTTTCGATATGCCCGAATTCCGTGCGCTCGGTGCGAAGAAAACGTCGCCGAGCCGGAGTGTTGTAAAAGAGATCGTGAACTTCAACCGTTGTGCCGATCGGATGCGCCACGGGACGTGGTGCGCTGGTCTTGCCGCCATCCGCCACCACCTGCCAGGCCGAGTCCGCACTGCATTTCCTGGAACTCAGAGACAGGCGCGCCACAGAAGCAATACTGGGTAACGCTTCGCCGCGAAAACCGAGTGACGCTATGGCTTCAAGGTCATCGAGGCTCGATATCTTGCTCGTCGCGTGACGCGACAGAGCCAGCTCCAACTCGCCCTTGGAGATTCCATTACCGTTGTCCCGGACGCGCATGAGCTTTTGACCACCGGCGGCAATGTCTATCTGCAGGCTGCGGGCGCCGGCATCCAGGCTGTTTTCAACGAGTTCCTTAACCACCGATGCGGGCCGCTCGACTACCTCGCCGGCCGAGATCTGGTTGATCAGGTGATCAGGGAGCTGAAGAATTGGCATAGGTTGATACGAAATACGCGTATACGGCCCGCTATTTTTTCAAAACGGCGGGCAAAAGTCTTGTCGGGGTCTGACCAGAACCTATCTCATGATAACGCGTGAGCCGCATTTTGCATCCACAGGCCTGTCTGCGAGGCGCGAGGCGCGTCAAATGTCGGTGATCATTTGCAAGGCGAGCAACGATGCCAGACGGGCCTGTGGGGCAAAACCCGCAGCGGCAGTGGCCTTGCGGGCGGTCTGCTGCGTTTCTCGTCGCTGCAGTGGAACGACCACAGTTCGCTCCTCGTGTCTTGCATCCCATCCCGCAGGGCCGCTGTGCGGCCACGCGTTATCATGAGATAGGTTCTAGCTGCCCGGAAAGATCGGGATCGACAGGGTCTGACCGACGCGGATCGTATCATTATTCAAGCGGTTGGCCGCCCGAATCGACGCAGCGCTGACGTTGTAGCGTGCGGCAATCTCTGAAAGCGTGTCGCCGCGGGCGATGACATGCCGCAACTGACGCGCGGGCGTTTTGCGCACATCCATCGCAATCTGCGTGTCGGGCGGCGGATTTGTGTAAAAGTAGTGTCGGATTCCACCCAGCATCGCGTTCGCCAAGCGCGTTTGATGATTCGAGTCCCTGAGTTTCTTCTCTTCGCTCAGATTCGAGATATAAGCCATCTCTACCAGTATTGACGGCATATCTGGAGACTTTAAGACGAGCAGACCAGCTTGTTGCACCGTGCTGCGCCGCACCTTGACGATTGAAGCGAGTTCGCCCAGCACCTCGGAACCGGCTTCAAGGCTCGCGCTGAGAGCCGCATTCTGCGACAAATCAAGCAACACAGATGCGAGGACTTTGTCCTTGTCATCCAGTGACACACCACCCACTTGTACCGATGCGTTCTCGCGTTCCGCGAGCAAGCGGGCTTCTTCGTCACTCGCACCCTTGAGAGACAATGCGTACACGGTCGCGCCTTTCGCGCGCCGGTCATCGACCGCATCTGCATGGATCGATATGAACAGGTCGGCCTTGCTCCTGCGGGCAATACTCATGCGTTTGCGATGGTCGACATAAATGTCGGCGTCACGGATAAGAACTGCCCTCATGCCACGCTCTGCGTTTATTCGCGACGCCAGCTTTCTGGATACCGCCAACGCGACGTCCTTTTCTTTGGTCCGCGCCTTGCCAACCGCGCCTGGATCATGACCACCATGCCCCGGATCGATCGCAACTACGATATCGCGCCCTGGACGGTATCCTTCCGATGCGCGTTTGACGGTCTGCAGGCTGTCCGAGTGCTGCAGGTCGATGACCAGCCGATCGCCATACTGGCTATTGGGACCGGCTGTGAAACTCCGCGAGCGGACGTCTTCATTCAGGTCAAGAACAACACGAAGCTGGCCGTTTGAGCGAACTCCGCTGCGAATACCGCTGATCGAGCCAACACCGTCAGGCAAATTGGCGCTCAGCGCAGCAGCGAGACGACCGTCCCGGAGGTCTACAACCAGCCGGTCAGGGCCACGCAGGGTAAAGATGCTGTGTTCAGTCGGCTTACTCAGATCCAGAACAACCCGGGTTTTGCCACCTTCCGACCAGATACGGATATTTTCGACGGTTGTTGCGGCCTGCGCGGCTGTCGCAAGAAGCGCGAAAAGTGCAGTCAGTATCAGGCGTTGGCAGCGCATCGAGGGCAGTCGAACTCACATCTCGGGATTATGTCCCGTGAGTATACCGTCGTGCCCGCGAAATCCAATATTTTTTGTGAAAAATTATAGAGATATCCGACTTAGTTAATCTTAGTGCTCATTATTGGACTGAGCCTCAAGTCGCGAAATCAGGTCTTCGCCGCGAGGACTCAAGGCACTGATTTCAGCCCTGCGACCGCCACCCTGGTCCGCGTAATTCAAGCGAATTATCAGGTCTGCCGCCTTCGACAACTGTGGCGCACGATCCGGCCATTCCACGAGGCGAAAGCCGTCTTCCAGCTCGGTCCAGCCCAGGTATCGCAACTCTTCTTCACCGTAAACTCTATATAAATCAACATGATATATTATTCTACCGGGAAGCTGATAGGGCTCGACGAGTGTGTAGGTCGGACTTGGGACGGAACCACTGTGTCCCATCGCCATAATCAGAGCTCGCGCGAACGTCGATTTTCCGGCACCGAGATCACCCTCGAGCAGCAAGGTCCAACCCGCTGTATCGGTCGGCAGGACTGAATGCAATTCCGCGGCGAACGCATCGGTTGCCGCGGCGTCGGGCAGGTGCTGCTTCATGGATTAATGATGCCTCTCAGCTCTGACAGCAGATCTGAGGCCAGTAATCCCCGTTCACCGGTCCTGGCGGCCCGATCCCCTGCTCGGGCGTGTACTTCGACACCAATGGCAGCGGCCTCTTCGGCTGTCAGGCCCTGCGCAAGCAGGGATGCGATGATGCCTGTCAGAACGTCGCCCATCCCGGGCGACGCCATGCCGGGATTGCCAGCAGCGCAAAGCCACGGCACTCCTGTAGCGGCCGATATCAGGGTTCCCGCTCCTTTGAGGATCACCACACCGCCAAAACGCTCTTGCAGACCGCGCAATGCTGCCCGGCGATCGTCCTGAATCGCTGCGGTACCTACTCCCAGCAAGGTAGCGGCCTCGCCCGGGTGCGGTGTAATCACCCGGTTCTCGCTTGATGTCGGCGTTTCAGCTAGCCAGTTGAGTGCATCCGCATCCCAGACAGAGGGTCGCTTATCGGTGCCAAGTCGCTCGACAAGTTCAGCTGCCCAGGGCGTTTGGCCCAGACCCGGCCCAAATGCGATGACATCGGCTTTCTCGAGGAGAGGTGCCAGGTCTTTAGCGCCGCTGATGCCATGTGACATGAGTTCGGGGCGCGTTGCGACGATACTTGCGGCGTGACCGGGGTCTGTGGCAATGCTCACGCGCCCTGCTCCGGATCTGAGCGCAGCTTCACCGCAAAGCCTTACGGCGCCAGGCATGCCCGCTCCGCCACCGACGACGAGAACGTGGCCGAAATCTCCTTTGTGCGCCGTGCGTCGGCGCGGTGACAACCTCCTTCGCACCCCATCGTCACCGATAAGCCTGCATTCCGCCCGGCTCTTTTCCCGACCCGCGGCGGGAATATCGAGACCTGCAAAGACGACATCGCCACAATACGCCGGGCCTTCACCCTGAAATAGTCCTGTTTTTAACCCGACAAAAGTCACGGTCAGATCAGCCTGTACCGCGCAGCCCATCACAGCACCGGAATCGCCATGAATCCCGGTTGGGATATCAAGAGCAACAACATCAGCCTGATGCGAATTGATAATGGCGACAGCGACCGCGAATTCGCCGTCAACCTTTCGCTCCAAACCGCTGCCGAGGATACCGTCGAAGATTAGCTGGGCATCGGGGTCCAGATGACCGGACCACGAAGTAACAACGCCGCCGTCGGCCGCAAAATCGCTGTAAGCAGTTGCCGCATCGCCCCGCAAAGAATCCGGATTTACCAGTGCGACGACGGAAACAGCGATTCCTTCGCTGTCGGCAAGCCGGGCCAGCACGTAGCCATCGCCGGCGTTGTTTCCAGCCCCACAAACAATCTGCCACCGCCTGGCATCCGGATAGCGGTGCTGCGCTTCCTTAAAAACCTCAGCCCCGGCCCGTGACATCAGGGTATAGCCGGGTATTCCCATATCCTCGATCGCCGTGCGATCAATCTCACGCACAGTGGCGACTGAATAGATTTCCTCGGGCATGGTCCTCATGACCATGATTATACTGTGAGCCGACGAGGAACTGGCATTGCCACAACCACCTATGAATTCGACACACGATATGACGGCACTGAAGGCCGACATTCTCCGGTGGGGAACCGAACTGGGTTTTCAGCAGCTGGGCGTCAGTGATATCGACCTGTCCGAGGCTGAATCACGTCTGGACGAGTGGCTGGCCGACGAGTTGCACGGTGAGATGCATTACATGCGCAAGCACGGCACGAAGCGCAGCCGGCCAGAGCAGCTCGTTCCGGGCACGATTCGCGTGATATCGGCGCGCCTGGACTACTTGCCGGAACAGCAGGAGCACGTCGCTGACCTGCTCGATCACGCGTCGAAAGCTTATGTCTCGCGCTATGCACTGGGCCGCGACTATCACAAATTAATGCGCACGCGACTGCAGAAGCTCGCATCGCGGATTGGACAACACATCGGTGATTACGGGTATCGGGTATTCGTTGACAGCGCACCGGTACTGGAGAAACCGCTTGCGGAAAAAGCCAGCATCGGCTGGATAGGCAAGCACACAAATGTCATCAATCAGAAGGCCGGTTCCTGGTTCTTTCTCGGCGAGTTGTATACAGATCTTCCGTTGCCCGTTGACAAACAAGCAACAGGGCACTGTGGAACCTGTCGCGCATGTATCGATGTGTGCCCAACCGATGCGATTATCGCACCTTACAAACTTGATGCGCGACGGTGCATTTCGTATCTGACGATTGAGTTGCGCGGGTCCATACCAATCAAGTTTCGCAAGGCGATGGGCAATCGTATTTACGGCTGCGACGACTGCCAGTTGTATTGCCCCTGGAACAAATTTGCCGAACCGACAGCGGAAGGCGACTTTTCACCGCGGCACGGACTGGACTCGGCCGAGCTGACGGACTTATTCTCCTGGAGCGAGGCCAAGTGGCTGGAGAGAATGACGGGTAGCCCGATTCGACGCATTGGCTATGAGAGTTGGATGCGCAATATTGCAGTCGCACTTGGCAACGTGGCGACAACATCTGCAGTCATTACGGCGCTCGAATTACGACGTGATTCAGACTCTAAACTCATCGCCGAACATGTCGAATGGGCTCTTCAGCAGCACGAAGACAATGAATCAGAAAACGAGGAGTTCACAGAATCGCGATCCGAGCTATCGTAGCTGCGCAACAACACCGTGATTTTGCGCAATACTGTGGCCCAGTCGTTTTTTTTTGGCTGTATTTAACGCAAGAATTACACTATTCAGGAGAACGAAGTAGTGCCGCAAACGTTCAGTATTAGCTCGGACTACAAACGCTCGCTACTCGAGGGCCTCGAGCTATTTAAGGGTGTCTGTGCCGATGACGTGCAGGATCTGCTGCAGAAATGCAGCCGCCGTGATCTGGCTGAAGGCGAATTGCTGTTATCGCCAGACGCCAAGAATGAACACGTGTTCATCGTGCTTTCTGGCAGCGTCGATGTTCATGTCGGTAGTCCCGATGCTCCGGTCCTCGCGACGATGCATGTCGGCGCCTGTGTCGGCGAAATGTCCATAATTGAAGACCGCGATCCATCGGCATTCGTGGTCGCGGCAGAATCGTCACACTTACTCGTAATTCACCAGACCGTGTTGTGGGACATGGTCAACGCGTCACACAAATTCGCCAAGAACCTGTTGGTCGTCCTCTCCGAACGGGTTCGTAGCCACAACCGAGTCATTGCCGACAGCTATGGAGAACTACGCAAGTTCGAGCTCCATGCAACCACAGACGCGCTGACGGGACTCAGCAACCGGCACATGATGGAAGAGCTATTCATACGCGAAATTCAGCGCTGCGAGAAGGACGAAAAGCCCATTTCGCTGGTCATGATCGACATAGACAACTTAAAGGTCTTTAACGATCAATTCGGCCACTTGGCGGGAGACCGCGCATTGTCGGCCGTCGCCAGTGTCTTGCAACATCAGTTTCGCCCACGCGACGTTCTGGTTCGCTATGGTGGCGATGAGTTTGCCGTCTTGCTGCCGGAAGTCGATGAAGAGCTCGCACTTATTATCGCGGACCGGGTGAGAAAAGCTGTTTGCGGCGAGACAGATGATGGCAGCGATTCGCTCATTCAGATACCGATTCGCCTGTCGATGGGCGTGGCAGAACTCGAAACCGGCAGCAACTTGAACGCGCTGATACGCGCCGCAGACGCAGCGCTCTACCGCGCCAAGCACGCAGGGCGGAACATCGTATCTAATTAGCTTGGCCGTTCAGGCCAATGCGGCAGCAGCGGGATTGAAAAAACGTCGCCCACCTGTTGTTCGTTCTATTTGCTGAAAAAGCTGCTCATAATCCGCCTCGTTATTGATCGGGTCGATTTGCGACGCATTGACGATGAGTAACGGGCCCTCATTGTATTCGTGAAAGAAGCGTGCATAGGCATCGGTCAGTTTTTCGAGGTATCTCCTGTCTATCGCACGTTCGAATCCGATGCCGCGGCGCGCGATACGATCAAGAAGCGAATCGACGGAGGCTTGCAGATAGATAACAAGGTCAGGAACAGGTGCGTCGACATGCAGCGATTCAACAACCTTCCTGTACAACATCAGTTCATCGGAACTCAGGTTCAATTCAGCAAAGAGCTGGTCTTTCGAGAACAGGTAATCCGAGACCCTCACATTAGTGAACATGTCGGACTGACGAAGATCTTCAATTTGCCGCGCGCGTGCAAACAGAAAGAACATTTGGGCCGGCAAGGCGGCCGATTGCCCATTTCGGTAGAAGCGCTCCAAAAAAGGATTCTCATACACTTCCTCAAGAACGACATCCGCCGAGAGGCTCGTTGCCAGCTTCTTTGCCAAACTCGTCTTGCCAACGCCAATCGGCCCTTCGACAACAATGTACCGTGAGGAATTTTCGCTGCGACTTAACTGGTTGACAGACAAATGCTCTTTCCTATTGATCGATTTGCGATATTCGCGGCTCGGTCCGGTTCACCGCGATGTCGGAAATACAGCCGAGGCCCGGGATAATGAGCTCGGGTGCAATTTCCTGCAGGGGTAACAATACAAAATTTCGATCCGCAATGCCCGGATGCGGCACCGTAAGCGTCGACTGATCGATTTTCGCGTCCCCGAAAACCAGCAGGTCCAGATCAAGGACCCGCGGACCCCAGCGTTCGCTACTAACGCGCCCCTGCGACTGCTCGATCGCCTGCAGATACTGTAGCAGGGAGTGCGCATCGAGCAACGTCAGAATTTTCGCGACGGAATTGACGAAGTCGGGTTGCGCGATCCCTCCCAATGGACCCGACCGGTACAAGGAAGATCGGGATATCAATTCGGTGTCCGGAATGGTTTCGAGCAGTCCGATCGCGCGTTCAATTTGCCGGGCTGGCTCTTCCATGTTGCTGCCCAATCCAATAAAGGCGGCCGTTTGGTCTGTGCGGCCTGCCGTCACGACGAACCTGAGTGTTTGGAACGTTTTCGGCGGCGCCGACGCCGACTCTTTCCTTTCGGCTGTGCACTTATCTGAAAGCTGGATGCACGCTCTTCCGCCGACTGACTCTGCACCTTGGTCCAGAACGCCGCCTTGTCAGCATCGAACTGGCCGACCGCCGCAAGTAAAACCATGAAATCATACGCAGCACGAAAGCGTCGATGCGCGAGCAACTTGATCGCGCGCTTGCCGTGTGTC
>Ga0255052_10001757_pt1 | contig 16088 bp, 12 predicted proteins | sample JV7_2_21_MG_FD_188632 | JGI IMG/M metagenome (GOLD analysis project Ga0255052, IMG submission 188632) | Seawater microbial communities from Jervis Inlet, British Columbia, Canada - JV7_2_21 | ecosystem: Environmental > Aquatic > Marine > Inlet | place: Canada: British Columbia | collected...
CTTCAGGATCGGCCGAGCCACCGCCTCGACCGGCAACGTTCAGCTTCGTTGCCCAGAATACTTTTTCCCTCGCATCGAGTTCCTGCACAATCCTGCCGGAGACCTCTTCGGACGCACCGTACGCCGGTGCTGTGTCAAACACAGTGCCTCCGTTGTCGAAGAGGACGCGAAGGACCTCGCGCAATGCGCTGACGTCATCGCTACGCGCCACACGGGAAAAAGTTGCAGAACTTCCAAGCCCGACGATCGGCAGCTTCTCGCCCGTGGACGGAATGGCGCGCTTGATCAAGTCTGTGTTTTCCAGTGCCATCAACAGAGTAGTCGGTAGTATTGAAGCGATGCCGGCCAGCGTCGAGTATTTGAGGTAGTTGCGTCGTGTGATCATATCGTGCCCGGAATTGACGATTTCGGGCGAAAAAACCGGAAGAAGAGACTATCTGACATTCCGGCCGATGTCATTTCGACCACAAGCCTGGCTCATTAGGATTGATTAGCAAGCTAAATCAACGCAAACATTAAGCCTTCTCAGGTTTTTGTGGTGCTTACACCCGGGCACGTTACAAACCATTGTCCTTATCAAACCGCCGGGATCAATCCTCATGAAAGCAGTTTTGGCAGAAAAAGAACGATGCCGGGAAACATCACCAACAACAACACTCGAACGAGCTCTGCAGCGACAAACGGTAGTGTCCCGATGAATGTGTCGCGCAAAGGCACATCTTCAGCAGCCTTGTTAATGATGTGTACGTTCAAACCGACCGGCGGCGTAATAAGCCCCAGCTCGACGACTACCAGGGCGATAACTCCAAACCACAGCTGCAGATCGCCTGGCGCCAGGCCGAAATCCAGACCCGCCACTACCGGCCAAAAGACCGGAATCGTCAGAAAGATCATCGCGAGACTATCCATGAAACAACCAAGTAACAGGTAGAAAAGCAGCATCAACACGAGAATCAGATACGGGTTCCAGCTACTCCCTGCGACGATGTCCGCCATGTAGGAGGGAAAACCGGACAAAGCAAGAAAGGCATTGAAGAATTCGGCGCCCAGCAGAACGATAAATATCATTGCCGTCGTCTCGGCCGTACCGAGAAGCGCATCGCGCAGGGCGTACCGGTCAAGGGTGCCCTTGCTCCAGGCGGCCACACCCGCTCCCATAACACCAACGGCTGCCGCCTCGGTCGGATCGAAAAAGCCGAGGTAAATTCCACCGATCACGACGAGAAACAGTACGATGGTCGGCCAGGTAGCAGCCAAAGCACGCAGTTTCTCGCTGGGCGGCAGTCGTTCTCCGACCGGCCCTGCGGCAGGATCGAGCCGAACATAGACGGCGATAGTGAACCAGAATATCAGCAACGCCAGCAAACCAGGTATAAGCGCGGCTTCGAACATCCGCACAACGTTGGCCTGCACCGCGACGGCGTACACGATGAGTACAACGGATGGTGGGATCAAAATACCCAGCGTGCCACCGGCGGCAAGTGCCCCGGTGGCCAGGGTGCCAGAATATCGATAGCGCTTGAGCTCCGGCAGCGCAACGGGAGCCATAGCGCCGGCGGTCGCGAGTGACGAGCCGCAGATCGCACCGAATGCACCGCAGCCTCCCACCGCCGCCATGGCAACGCCACCCTTGCGGTGACCAAGAAAAGCGTTTGCCGCACGGAACAACGAACTGCTCAAGCCGGATCTGGCTGCAAGCTGGCCCATTAGCAGAAACATCGGGATAACGGAGAAGTCGTAAGACGCAAATCGCCAGTAGGCCGCCGACTTCATAAAATCCAACAGCGGATCTGGTCCGGACAGTGCCGCATAACCGCCCATGCCCACAAGCAGCATGGCAGGTCCCAAAGGAAACCTGAGTATCAGGAGCGCTGTTAACAACGCAAGCGCGGTAACCGCAAGTCCCACGCTCATTCGGATTCTTCCCGGAGGTCGCTAATGGCCGTCGTTGCACAGCTTGCTGCGAGCAACAGGAAAGATAGGACAGCAGGTGGATACGCCCACCAGAGTGGCAGACCGATGATGACAGACATATCCCGATACCGCACCGCGTCGACGAGTCCCGCGCTCATGCGCCATGCAAATACCAATGCGATCAAGCCGTAGACGACAGACGCGACTGCATCAAGCCAGTTCGCCAGACGAGAACCTGCATGTGGAACGAACACTGTTACAACGATGTTGCCGCGCTGCAGGTGGCAATAAGGCAGGCACAAGAATGCACAAATCGCGGTGCACATGGCAACGATTTCAAAGTCGCCAGCGATTGGTCGCCCAACAATCACCCGGCCCAGAATACTGGCAACGACCAGGATGGCCATCGCACACAGCAACGTGCAACCGCACAGCGCAAAACCACGGGCGATCGCCTGAATCCGATGGCGCAGTTTACGCAGGCGCACCAACGGCCCTAGTTAAGCGGACTCACGTTCAATGCGCGAACACGGTTGGTACTGTGCGCGTTTCACTGTCGATACGTTGATCAATCAGCTGCCTGGCCTCCGCGAGCAGCGCCGGTCCGTCCAAGCCCCGCTTTGCGACCTCCCGGAACCAGCGCGCATGCACTCGTGACTCAATCTGTGACCGCAGGGCCCCCGCTTCCTGTGGAGAGAGCGTAATCATCTCACCGGATTCTGCGGCCAGCGCGAGACCAGGACCCTCGTTCTCCGTCCAGACCTCGCCGAGCCAACGGGCTGTCTGAATGCCGGAGTGGCGATCGATTATTCGTTGCAGTTCCGGCGGCAAAGCCGCATAACTATCACGGTTCATCGCAATGATAAATATCTGTGTATTGAAGCGGTCGGATCGTGGTAAATCCAAAGTAATGTGGTAGTCCACTAGCTCATCGACCTTCACAGCCTGAACGACCTCAAACGGAATCAGCGCGGCATCGACGACGCCTTTGGACAGCAACTCGGGAATCTTCGACACGGGCGAGCCAATTGGTACGGCATCCATGGCGCTGACAATCCAGCCGCACATTCGGCTGGGTACCCTGATCTTCATGCCTTTCAGGTCCGCCACACGGCGAACGGCTTCGCGAGCGTGCAGGGCCTGGCCGAAGTGTGTGAAAACGGCAATTAACTGGTATTCCCGAAACTCCTCCGGATGTCGCTGCACGAAATCGTACAGCGCCAGGTTCATGACCACAGGATCGGTATTCAGAAAAGGTAATTCAAAAACCTCCAACGACGGGAATCGCCCCGCTGTATACCCGGCCAGAGTCCATACGATGTCCACAACACCGTCTCGAGCCTGATCGATCAGTTGCGGCGGCTGTCCTCCCAGTTGCATGGACGAGAATACCTTAATAGATATGCGCCCTGCCGAATCCTGTTCGACCTTTCTCGCCCAGGGCACCAGCATTTTGAGATGTGCCTGGGCAACCGCAGGTAAGGGGTGATGCAGCTTCAGCTGAAATTCCGCAGCCCAGGAATTTCGTCCAGCCAGAGCGACGAACAAAAACAGTAATAAGGCGCGCAAGAAATAGTTCATGGGTTCTTCGTCGTGCGATGCGGCAAGTGTATTCGAGTGTCCTTCAAGACGCTATCGCAGGTGATGCTCACCGTTTGTACGCTGAACGACATGGCTTGCACGCGATCGAGGCCGCGGGTTTTTGTTGAGGTCATTACCGCATATTTGTGCGCGGCGCTGCTATTTTGTACGTGGCATGTACTGATTAATCATAAGTACCAATCAGTTAACATCCAGAAACTGGATTTGCGACTCGCGCCCGCAAGTTCGAATCGTCAACCCGAGCAATTTCCCTGCTTTTTCCGAGCCGTTCCTGCCGATACTCGTTTGCAATGCGAGTCGCATTTTGTTTACCTACTCTCGAAGCGCCTGTACGGAAAATAAAAGGCCAGCAACTAACTTAGCGATAACGGGGAAAATATGCGATTTGGAATCTACGCCGAGATGCAATGTCCGGATGATAAACCTTATGACAAGCTATACGACGAAATCCTGCGGCAGATCGTGCACGCGGATGAGGTGGGATTCGATGCGTATTCAACGATTGAGCATCACTTTTTTCAAAATTTCGGTATATCAGCCAACCCACTGGCGCTGTTCACTGCAGCCGCTCAGAAAACAGAGCGAATTCGGTTCCGGACTGCCTTGCATACTCTCCCTTTTCACCATCCGCTCAAATTGGCGGCAGAAGTCGCGGTTGCCGATATCCTTACGGGCGGGCGCCTGGAATGCGGCGTTGGCCGCGGACACGCCTGGCTCTTTAATCCTTTTAATGTCCCGCTAGAAGAGAGTCGGCCTCGATTTGACGAAGCGCTCGAGATCCTTATCCAGGCCTGGACGAAAGATCGTTTCTCCCACAAGGGTACCTTCTGGAATTTCGAGGATGTCGCGGTTGTGCCCAAGCCGATCCAAAAACCCTACCCGAAACTCTTCACTGGCGGCACAAGCGACATCACGTATCAAATGGCCGGAGAACGTAACTGGGGCATATTCGTACCCCCTCTGTTACCTTGGGCGGTACTTGAGGGACCTCTCGATATTTACAAGGAAGCCTGTGACAAAGCAGGCAATGAACCCGACATTCTGTACTTGCGCCCCGTTTATCTGGGAGATGACGACGCCCAGATCCGCCGCGAGATCGAGGATGCTGCACTCAAGTTCATCAGATTCAATGCTAGCCCGATATCCCAGAAGCCGCCTTTACCACCCAAGGAGGAACTGATCGAAAAAGGCTACGGGTTCTATGCAAGCGGCGCCCTTGAGGGCCTGACTGCACTGACATATGACGATATCGTAGAGCAGGAAATCGGCTACATCGGATCGCCGCAAAAAGTGATCGATCAAATAGGCCGGCTTCAGGAAAAGGGTGGCATTGGCGAATTGACGATTCTCACGAACTTCGGCGGCATGGAGCACTGGAAATCAATTAAGACCCAAGAGCTCTTTGCCGAACACGTAATGCCCGCATTCCGTTAGCGATAATCTGATGTTGTCAAGCGTTGCTTGACTACTGCGAAAAACATTATGCGCAATGAGCCTTAAGAGCAACATTGAAGAATTTAAATCTGGCTTTGTCTCCCAGGTACCGGAGCAGATCAGGGACCTGATGGACAAAGCGCAGCAAGATATCGAAGATTCGGGCATCGCCGAGCGCGCACTGAAGGCGGGAAGCGATGCGGTTGATTTTGAGTTGCCCAATACCAAAGGCGAGCTGGTTTCCTCCAAAGCTTTGCGACGGAAGGGACCGATCGTCGTCAGTTTTTACCGCGGCGGCTGGTGCCCGTATTGCAGCCTGGAACTGCGAGCGCTGCAGGGTGTCAACGCGGAAATACGGTCATTGGGAGCGCAACTGATTGCCATTTCACCGCAATTGCCTGATAAATCGCTCTCTACCGAAGAAAAAAACGAGCTGGAATTCGAGGTTCTCAGCGACGCTAGATGCGAAGTCGCCGATCAGTATGGGCTGACATTTTCCCTGGATGAAAATTTGCGCCCTGTATATGAGAGTTGGGGTGCCGACGTCGCCATGGTGAACGGTGATCCGGATTGCAAACTACCGATGCCGGCGACCTACGTAATAAATCAGGACGGTAAGATCGTTCACTCATTCGTAGAGGAAGATTACACGGAACGACTGGAGCCGGACGAAGTCCTGGACTCCCTGCGGGGTTTACGTGGGGACTGACATGGAATCCGTTCCAATTCCCGATCGATCTTCAGGTTCCCGGATGGCCCGCAGGTCTGCCCAGCGCCTGTTTTAGCTGCGCCTTGGCAATGCGCAAGCCACCGCGGACCACCGGCCAGAACGACGATCCGAACGCCTCCTTGACCACTTGCTTCGCCTTGGCCGTGTCGTGGAACGCTTCTGTCAGTTGGATTGGATCGTTGAAATTATTGACGAAGGCATTGGCGATCTTCTGCTCGGGACTATCGTTCCCCAATTCGGCCGTGCTGCCATATTGCGCCACCAGCAAAATTTTTCCGGCTTCAGTGAGCGGTTCGAGCAGGGTGTTGTTGAATTTGTCGATGTAGTGGTGTCGATCCCAGAAACGATCGAAGGACTTGCGCATCCAGTCTGCGTCGAACGGCCTGTCCTCATGCTCCACCACGCACTCGATCAGATTGCGCGTCATTTTGTTGCCGTTGTTCGCTCCCATGCCGCCGATCGGATCCAGCGACTGAGCCGTATCGCCGAGCGCGATTACATTGCGACCCGATGGCAGCGTGCCGACTACGTTTCGAATCTGCGGCGTGAAGCTGCCGATCAGCCAGGAGTTCTCATCGCAAAGTTTCGCGTCCCGCATCCACTCGTAGTCCCAGGGTGTCATTTCCTTGACCAGATCTTTGAAGCGCTCGAGCGTCTGATCGCCAGTTTTGCAGTCACGGAATCGATCCAGGGGACCACCATCCTTTGCCTCGAATATCATGCTCCAGGATTGTTGACCGTTCATCGAGTACCAGGGCACCCAGAAACATTCTCCATACGGGGCAAAGAAATTGAATTTCACCGGCAGTAAGTGCGGGCAGTAATCGAGTTTCATGGGGATATCGTGCACACACACCATGGACAGAAAGCGCTGGTACTTGTGATAAGTGCTTCGAGCCTCGTCTCGCGCAAACAGGTCCTGAATATCTCCCCGTCCCGCAGCGACAATGCTCAAATCATTTTCGGCAGCGATCTCCTCGAGCCGATCGATCGTCACGTTTTCGATCTCGACCCGACAGCCTTTATCGATCAGCTCGCGCATCCAGGTTGCGCTCTGCAGTCGGACATCGATTGCCAGATAGTAGTCATCGAGACGACCCTGGAGGGTCAAAAATACATTGCCCTTCTTCTGACAGAAGTGCAGATGCACACCTTCGCCGCGAGGCGCCAGGTCTCCCCAGTGTTCAAGACCCAGTTCTCGTTCAAACTCGAGTGACATATGGAAACGGGCAGCTGTGCCGGTTGGCCTTGCCTTGGTCAGGAAGTCGTCCGCCGACTTATCCGAGTAAAGAGATACCTGGTAGCCCTTTTGTTGAAGCGCATGGGCCGCAAGCAGACCCGCTTGCCCGGCGCCGACAACGGCGATCTTCCTCACTGCTTGTGCTCCCCTACCCGCCGAAGCGATACAAGAGGCTGAGTCCCCACTCGCTCGGCCGGCCCAGATTCGCCGTGACGCGGCCCTGTGTGAGCCCGTTGGCAAAACCGGATACGATATATTCTTCATCAGTGAGGTTTTTGCCGAACAGGCTCAGCTCCCATTTTTCCTCCGCGCCCACATACGTGATGTAGGCATCGACGAGGCTGTAGCTGTCCTGCATGAGCTGCGGGAAATTCAGCGCGTCCTTGAAATGATCGTCGACGTACGCCAGGTCCACACGCGTGATGACCTGCCCGCCGCCGTTGATATGCGCGGCGTATTGTAGTCCGAGGTTGCCGGACCACTCGGGTGTATTGACAAGCTTTGATTGTAAGCTCAACGACAACAGGTCGGTCGTGAAATTCTCACTCGGATTCAGGCTGGTGTATGCGGCATCCAGATAGCCGATACCGGCCTGAACCAACCATCCGTCGCCCGGTATCGCCATCAGCTCCAGTTCAAAACCATCGATCTCGGCCTCGGCCGCATTTCGCGTAACCGGCGCGATGCCGTCATTGACCTCGATCTGCAGATCCTCGTAATCCGTATGAAAGACTGCGCCATTTAGGCTCACTCGTCCGCCGGCACCCAGCCACTTGAAGCCCAGTTCATAGACTTTAGCGGTTTCCGGCTCGAAGGACGGGACTTCAGTTTTGGGTGGGAAAACTCGCTGTACGAAGCCGCCTGACTTGAAACCTTCGGAATAAGACAGGTAGGTGAACAGCGTTTCATTCCACTTGTAGGCGATATTCAGATGCGGCGTCGAGTCGCTGAACTTTCTTTCCACCGTCCCGCGAGGCAGGATTTCGTCGCCCGACTGCAGGCCGCGGATCAACCCGACCACATTGCCGGCGGCATCGGAGATCGGCAGGCAGCAAACGCGCGCGCCGGGAACCATCATGTCCGGAAACACCGGTGCGTTGACGAATGTGAGGAAGCCCTCGTTCAGGAATTTCGGATCGATGACTGTCTGCAGTGGCACACAATCGACCACGGTGCCATCAAACAGCGTTTCCGGGCCTTTGGGCATTTGGAAACAGGTGTCCGGCACGATGAATCTCTTGGTCTCTTCCGTATAACGAACGCCGGCGGTCAGCGATAGCTTGTCAGTTGCATCGAAGGTGACCTGCGCGAATCCGGCCGCACTGTCGTTGTCGATGATGGCGCCGGACAAAAATCGGCCCGGAGTGAATTCCACGTCATCGAGATTCGTACCGTCTTCGGTGAAATAATACAAGCCTGCCAACCAGTTCAGCCGTCCGTCTATAGCGACGCCGGACAATTGTAGTTCCTGCGAGAACTGATCGACATCGAAGTCGTCGACGAGGTCCCCAATAATCGGCGCGGCGGCGTCAATGTCATAAGCAGTGAATGCTTCCATGTTGCGAAAACTGGTAATCGACTTGATCGCGGCCGCTCCGAAATCGTAATCCAGAGTCAATCCCACACCGAACGTATCTGTTTGCGAGGTCAGTCCAAGGGTACTGAAATTTATCAGGGCATCGTTCTCGATGTTAATCACATCGGCCTGGCCAAGGGTGGCCTGACCGAACACCGGGTTCGGCACGATGCCGGGGGGGCAGAACGGCGGTGTCATCGGACTGGGTGGCAGGCATCCCTGTTCGCCCAACGGCACGGTTGCCACGATGTTGTGCAGGTCCAGGAAGCTCGGCGGTGGTAAGGGATTCGGCGGTGGCACGAAAAACGGGCTTGTTGGATCCGCCAGACTGCCGATAAAAGCCAGGCTGGCGCCGTCGAATACGCCAACCAACACGGCGGGAACGCCACTCTCGTCCTGAGACGAGTAGTCGACGCTTAGGTCGGCGGTAAATTTTTCACTCGGCGCAAAGCGGAAAGCCAGAAGACCAATTTCCTGATTGACGTCGCCAAGGGCATCTGCACTCGGCGTGTTGGGCGCGGCGACAAAGCCGTCGCGGTTGTAACTCGCGGCCGATCCTCGGACGAAGAGCGTGTCGGTGATTGGAACATTGAAGCTGCCACGTGCATCGATGCGGTTGAACTCGCCGGTCGTCAGTTTGACTTCACCGTGCCTGGAATTGTCAGGCTTTCTGGACGTGACATTGATCGCACCACCGATCGTGTTCCTGCCAAAAAGCGTGCCCTGGGGGCCGCGGAGCACCTCGACTCGTTCGATATCGACCAGGTCCAGCACACTGCCGATGGTCTGCGAGAGATACACGCCGTCCAGGTAAATACCGACGCCCGGCTCCGTGGTCAACGTAAAATCAACCTGGCCGATTCCCCGGATAAATACCGATGCAGATGAGTTCGCACCTGAAAACGTTGCACCATTATCGAATGTCAGATTCGGCGTGAAATTGCCGATGCCATTGAGGCGGTCGATATGCTGGCGTTGCAGCGCGTCACCTGAGAACGCGCTAATAGAAACCGGAGTCTCTTGCAGGCTTTTCTCGCGCCGCCGGGCTGTCACGACGATTTCCTCCAGCAGCGACGAGGCTGCGGCGCCCGATTCCTGCGCGTAAGCACTGGTTCCGCCGAGACCGATGGCGGCGATGCCGGCGATTATGGTGTAGCTCAAAGAAGTTCGAAGTAGAAGTGACATAGTTTCCCCCTTTCGGATCAGCTGGGCCGACGCTCTGCGGCGGCGAAGCCAGTTTCAAAATCCAAGTCTTGCAGATACGTAATACTGCTGTCCCCGATCGAAGACGGCCTCGTTGTAGCCGCCGGTTGCGAGCGACCAGCTACCCGAGGACATGTATTGCTCATTGTCCAATTTCGTCCCCCCCGAGCGTACGTGCCGTGACGACGATTTCCTCGAGGCCGACCTGTTCCTGTGCTGCTACGGCGGGCACCATCAGGCCGTTCGAGAACATCAGCACACAGGCGCTACCAAGGACAAATATGCGACGGATTGATGTACTCATTGAAAACATGACGCCCCCCGAGTTGCTTTGGACACTTGCCGAACTGGACGTGTTCATGAACGCAGCTTGCTGTTTTCGTATTTTTTGGCGAACGCCGCAGTCCTACAAAGCAGTGTACAACGACCCTATCGGCGCCGCTACTACCGTAAGACGCCGTGGCACGAGGGACAGTTCAATTTCTGACAGAAAGGACAGAGAAGCCTGTGTCGGACGCCAAGTATCGAGATTACTTGTTATTATCGCCGTGGAAGGTGATGGCGGTTTTCAAATGACCGGGCACCAATTGTCGACCTTGCTGCGCTATGACAAGTCGTCGATCGTCTTTGTGATTAACAACCGTGCTTATACCGACAAGCGCCTGATCCACGATGGCCCGTATAACGACATTCAAGACTGGCGCTATTACCGATTGCCCGAAATCTACGATGGTGTCGTTGGCGAGGACGTCCACACTGAAAGTGATCTGGAAGACGCTCTGAAACGCGCTGAATCGCATACCGGACCGGGACCACTGCTTATCGAAGCGCATCTCGATGCAATGGATGTCTCCGAAACGTTCATTAGAATGAGCGAAGGCCTTCGCTGCTTGTGATCAATTAAATTGCTGCAACCATGATGAGAAAAATACTATAGTCGGCAGGGCTGGAATTTATTGCAGGCAACGGATCGATCTTCTATGAGCATACGGGAACTAATCGACCACGGCCCGGTAAGGAAATCGCAGATGACCGTGATTGGGATCTGCTGCATTCTGAATATGATCGATGGCTTCGATGTCCTTGCCATCGCTTTTGCCGCACCGCCGATTGCCGACGAATGGTCCATTCAACCAGCGGCACTCGGTCTGGTTTTCAGCTCCGGCTTGGTCGGCATGGCCCTTGGGTCGATGTTCATTGCGCCACTCACTGATCGCATTGGCCGGCGGGCAATGATCCTGATCTGCATCGTCACTATCTCGATCATGATGGCGGTGACCGGGCTATCGAGATCCGTACCGGAACTGATCATCGCCCGGGCATTAACTGGGCTGGGCATCGGCGGCATGCTGGCGAGTCTGACTGCGATGGTGGCCGAATACACGCCGGACCGGCACCGTAACCTGACGATCGGCTTGCTGCAGGCCGGCTACCCGGTTGGCGGAACTCTGGGTGGCCTGATCGCCGCCTGGCTCGTGCCCGAATACGGATGGCGGGCGTTGTTTTTCGGCGGTGCCTTATTGGGTGCGGCAATGATTCCAATTGCGGCGCTGGCTCTGTCGGAATCGCTGATGTTTTTGGTACAGAAACAACCCGCGAAAGCGCTGGAGAAGATCAATCGAATATTGCGCGGTTTGCAACAAGCGACATTGGATACGCTTCCGGCGCCACTGCCAACAGAGACCGCCGGCAACGTTCTCGCTTTGCTCACCCGATCACGTCGAGCGAACACGCTGAAACTCTGGCTGGCCTTTGTATTGAACTCGCTGACCGTTTATTTCGTGTTTAGTTGGGTACCAAAGATCGTCGTCGATGCCGGCCTGCCGCTGGAGCAAGGAATTTTGGCCGGCCTCTTCGTCAACGCGGGCGCCGTCATCGGCATACCAACGCTGGGTTACGTTTCCGCGAAGCGCGGCCTTCGGCCGCTGATCCTGACGTTCTTGTTCCTCGGTGCCGGATGCGTTGCAATGTTCGGGTTCCTCGAGCAGAGCGTTCCGCTGTTGCTGACGGTCGGTTTTCTGATTGGCTTTTTTGTCATGGGTGGTTTCATCGGACTTTACTCTGTGGCGGCACGTATCTATCCGACCGAATTACGTACCACCGGCATCGGATGGACCATTGGCGTCGGCCGCGTCGGTGCCATCATGGGTCCTTATCTCGGCGGTATCATGATTGCGTTGCACTGGTCCACCGCGACAAACTTTGTACTCTTTGGAATTCCATTGCTGGTGGCAGGCTTCGCCGCTTTTTCGATTCGTGCGAAGGAATTGCAGCCTTCTACGGACTAAGTTACTACAGAAACCCGATGACCACATTCGACAAAGACAATTCCTGAACGCGGGGGTGACTAGATGGACTTGGTTAAACGTGGACTGACCGATCTGCAGTCCTATATCGACTACCTGGACAAAGGCGATTTATTGGTTCGGGTTAAGAGTGCAGTCGATTCAGACCGCGAGCTGGCGGGCATAGCGAAGAAGTTCGAAGGCGGCAAGGCGGTGATTTTCGAGAACGTCAAAGGCTACGATTATCCGGTCCTTGTCGGGCTTTACTGGAACCGCAGCACGACCGCAGGGATGTTTGGCACGAGCAGTGAGCGTCTACCGTTTGTCCTGAGCGACGAGATTGCTGCCTGGCGTAAGAATCCGATCGAGCCCGTCATGGTCGATTCCGGGCCGGCAAACGAAGTCGTCGAAGAAGACCTGGATCTTTCGACCTTGCCGATTCCACGTCATGCCGAGGGCGATGGCGGTCGTTACCTGACTTCGAGCGTTGTCATCTGCAAAGATCCGGATACCGGTGTACGCAATCTCTCCATTCACCGAATGATGGTCACCGGCGAGCGCCGCTTTACCTTGCTCCTGGAAGAGTTCGGCCATGTTATGGACTACTTCAAGCGAGCCGAGGCACGTGGCGAGGCCCTGGAGATGACGGTCAACAACGGCGTTGATTTTGGTGCACACATGGCTGCAGCATCACCGTCGTCGGCTGCACCGATCGAGACGGACGAGATCGGCATCGCCTGTCAGATTCGTGGCGAGCCAGTCGAATTGATTCAAGCGCAGAGCGTCAGCGTGGAAGCATTCGCAAACGCCCAGTTCGTTATCGAAGGGCGGCTCCTGCCTGATATTCGCGAACCCGAGGGACCCTATGCCGAGGTGACCGGCTATTACGCGGGACGAGAGCCACGTTGGGTCTTCGAGGTAACTGCAATTACTCGCAGGCAAAGGCCGATTTTTCACACCATTCTGTCCGGCACAGAGGTTCGGCAGGCTTATGCTTCGGTCGCAGAAGCAGGGGTATTCGAACGCATACGTAGTGCGGTGCCTAATGTGAAGGCCGTGCATTTTTCCGATGGAAGTGTCCCCTATACCCTGGTCGTGCAGCTGGACACTTCCGGCAACGATACGCCGCGTGATGTCATCGACGTGGCTTTCGATTCCCTGGTATTTTTGAAGTCCGTTATCGTCGTCGACTCGGACGTTAATCTCTTCGATCCCCTGGACGTAGAGTGGGCAGTCGCAACGCGTTGCCGCTATGACAAGGACCTGGTGACCTTAGCGGAGTCCGATGGTCACAGATTGAATCCGATGGTCGAAAACGACAGATGGGTCCGAGTCGGCATAGACGCTACCGTTCCGCTGCCGCAAGAAGAGAAATACGTGCGATTTACGATGCGCGACGTAAACCTCGGCGATTTCGATATTGACGGCTAAAGCAGTTTGCAAGAATTGATCACAAGCAAACCGCGACCAACGCCGGCCTACGCCTGGTTCACAGTTAGCCTGTGAGGCGTGGAGCTTTAGACGCATGGCTGTGCTAGGCTATTTTTTCGGGCCGTGCTGATGCCGAAGGACGAGCCAAGGATGCCCTGCCTGTTCGTCGCATACGAATAATGAGAGCAAGGGTAAACGAATGAGAATAATCAAGATCATTGGCGCCGGTCAATCCGGCCTGCAACTTGGTATCGGCTTGCAGAGACAAGGGTTCGACGTTTCTGTGGTGACGAATCGCAGTCGCCAGGAAATTGAGAAGGGCCGTGTTCTATCCAGTCAATGCATGTTTGATATGGCGTTGCAATACGAACGCGATCTGAATCTGAATCTGTGGGACGAGGATTGCCCGGCGATTGAAGGCGTCGGGCTTACGATCGTTGGCCCCGATGGAACGCAGGCAATCAACTGGTCTCATCGTCTCGATGCTCCGGCCCAATCAGTCGATCAGCGCGTGAAAATGCCGGCGTGGATGGATGAATTCGAACGTCTCGGTGGAAAATTGCTTAACTTGCATGCGGGGCTTGATGAACTCGATGAACTCGCCAGCGACGCCGATCTTGTTGTGGTGGCCTCGGGCAAAGGTGACATCGGCCGTATCTTCGAGCGCGACGATGAAAAGTCGACATTTGACAAACCCATGCGTGCATTGGCGCTGACCTATGTGACAAACATGACACCGCGCCCGGAGTATTCGGCAGTATGTTTCAATATTATTCCTGCCGTCGGCGAGTATTTCGTCTTCCCCGCCCTGACCACAAGCGGACCTTGCGAAATCATGGTCTTTGAAGGCGTTCCCGGCGGTCCGATGGATTGCTGGGCCGACGTGAAGAGCCCCGAGCAACATCTCGAAAAAAGTAAACAAATATTGCAGCAGTTTCTGCCCTGGGAGGCAGAACGCTGCAACGATATTCAGTTGACAGACGAAAACGGCATCCTCGCAGGTCGCTTTCCACCGGTAGTCCGCGATCCGATTGGGAAGCTGCCATCGGGCGGAGCGGTTCTCGGCATGGCTGATACGGTCTGCCTTAACGATCCGATCACCGGGCAGGGTTCAAATAACGCCAGCAAATCGGCGGCAGTTTATCTGCAGGCCATCCTGGCACGGGAATCAGATCCTTTCGATGAACAATGGATGCAGGAGACATTTGACGCTTACTGGGACGATGCCCGCTTAGTCACACAATGGACCAACAGTTTATTGCTGCCGCCCACGGAAAACATGCAGAAGCTATTGGCGGCAGCACAAACTCGGCCCGAGCTGGCCGCTCGTATCGTCAATGCCTTTAGCGATCCCACCGACTATTTTCCCTGGTGGGAGGATCCACAAGCGGCGGATCATCTGATCGAGCAGGCAAATAGATAATAAGGAGAACACCATGGCAGATTTATCGAACAAGGTGGCCATTGTGAGTGGCGGCGCCACAATGATCGGCTGGACGGCGGCGCAGGCGCTCAGAGATGCTGGTGCGAAAGTCGTCCTCGCCGATATCGCCGACGAGGAAGGGGAGCGCGTCGCAGATGAACTCGGGCCCGATGTTGTCTACAAGAGCACCGATATCACGGATGACGCGCAAATCGATGCGTGCATTGCATCGACAGTCTCGGAGTTCGGAGGTGTCGATTGCCTAATCAACGTGGCCTGCACTTATCTCGACAATGGAATTGACTCGACGCGCGACGAGTGGTTGACCGCGCTGAATGTCAATCTGGTGGGTGGGGCGATATTTTCACAGAAAGTCGCACCTCAGATGCGCGAGCGCGGCGGCGGGGCAATCGTCAACTTCGGTAGTATCAGTGGCAAGATCGCACAGCCGGGGCGAATGCTGTATGCGGTCTCGAAAGCAGCGATCATCGGCATGACACGGAATCAGGCGCTGGGTCTCGCGGCCGACAAAATTCGGGTGAATTCCGTGTCACCGGGCTGGACATGGTCGAATGTCATCAGGGATATAAGCGGAGACAATCGTGCAAATGCCGACAGCATTGCGGCACCGTTGCATCCGGTTGGACGATTGGTGGAGCCCGGCGAAGTTGGCGCGACGGTCGCCTACCTTTGCAGCGATGAGGCGTCGGGAATTACGGGGACTGATATCGCTGTCGACGGCGGTTATACCGCGATCGGTCCGGAACAGATGGTGGACCAGGTCTCAAAGTTGGCGGAGTAAGGATCCCGAGAGTCTGTCATGAGTAGCGGACAAATCGACACGCGCTCATTCAGGAACGCACTGGGGAATTTCGCGACCGGAGTCACGATCGTCACCACTCGCGACGAATGCGGCGCATACGTCGGCGTCACTGCGAACAGTTTCAACTCGGTTTCCATGGATCCGCCGATGGTACTGTGGAGCCTGGACAAGAGAGCACACAGCCTCAATGCCTACGAAACCACTGACTACTTCGTTGTCAATGTGCTGGCCGCCGATCAGGTCAGTCTGTCGAATCGATTTGCGACGAGCGGAGAGACTGACAAGTTTCGGGGCGTATCTTTCACCGAGGGTATTGGGGGCGCACCCATCCTCGATGGCTGCGCTGCGCATTTTCAATGTAAGAAGTCTTTTGTCTACGAGGGTGGCGACCATCTGATCCTGGTTGGCGAGGTCGTGTCCTTCGAAT
>Ga0255052_10001759_pt1 | contig 16074 bp, 9 predicted proteins | sample JV7_2_21_MG_FD_188632 | JGI IMG/M metagenome (GOLD analysis project Ga0255052, IMG submission 188632) | Seawater microbial communities from Jervis Inlet, British Columbia, Canada - JV7_2_21 | ecosystem: Environmental > Aquatic > Marine > Inlet | place: Canada: British Columbia | collected...
ATTGTGAATTGCCACTAATGAGCACGGTGGACTGTAGAGGCAGGCCAATGTGCCTGCCCGGGCCCCCTACAAAATCAATTGAAGAGATGCCGGATTTGCGGTAAGATCGGCAAAACAGTGAAGAGTGTCAAGGTATAGACAATTGGAGCCGGATCGATTATGGATGTCGCATCAGAGTTGATCAAGTTAGCCGAAGAGAAGTTCAGCAAGCTCACCGTGGCCGAGAAGAAGCTGTTCCGAGCCGCCGCCAAGGGGGAGATGGCGGATTACAGCTCCAGAAGCAAGAAGCCCATCGGCCCGGCCAAAGCCGCCAGGTGGGGCCCCAGCCGTGTCCTGCTTGCAGGTCGCATAGCATGGCTTTGCACCGACAAGCGGGCCGCGCAGCTCGTCACGCATCGCGGCATCCGAATCACAGGAGCACGAATCGACGAAGAGTTCGACCTGGAAGCTGCCAAAGTCGCATTTCCTTTGCATTTCGAGCAATGCAAATTCACCGCAGATATCAACCTGCGGCATACGCAGGTAGCCGCTTTGTATATGATCGGCTCATACGTCGGCCACATCTTCGCCGATGGATTGAAGTCAAATGGAAATGTTTCTCTTCGTGACGGTTTCAAGGCCGAGGGTGAGGTCCGTCTGCTCGGAGCTAGGGTCGACGGAAACCTCGAATGTGACAACAGCCAATTCATCAATCTCGGTGCCAAAGCCCTCTCCGCCGATGGATTGAATGCGGTAGGAAGCATTCTTCTTCGTAACGGATTCAAGGCCCAGGGCGAGGTCGGTTTGCGCGAAGCTGCGGTCGGCGGAGGCCTCGAATGTGACAACGGCCAATTCACCAATCAAGGTGGTAAAGCCCTCTCCGCCGACGGAATCAAAGTAGATGGACCCGTTTTCCTATGTGACGGCTTCAAGGTCCAGGGCGAAGTTCGTCTGATTGGCGCGACGGTTGGTGGAGACCTCAATTGTGAAAACGCTCAATTCACCAACGAGAGAGGGGACGCCCTCTTGGCCGATGGATTGAAGGTAGATGGAAGCGTTTTTCTTCGTAACGGATTCAAGGCTCAAGGCGCAGTGTCCTTCTTCGGGGCGAAAATTCGGGGATACCTTGGCCTGAATGGAGTCGATTCGACGGAGGAGATGATCCTCGACCTCAGGTCTGCGAAGATCGGCACACTTTATAGCGACCAGGAAAGCTGGCCCGCTCCGGGGCAACTGTTACTGCGGGGCCTGGAATACGCCGAGATTTCTCACGAATCCCCAATAGATTCTCAGAGCTACATCGAATGGCTGAGGCGTCAGGACGGCTTCTCGCCGCAACCGTACGAGCAGTTGGCTAAGGTGCTTCGAGAGAGCGGCGACGGTGCGGGCGCAAGGGACGTGCTCGTTGCCAAGAACAAAGACAAAGCGGATCGAACGAAGCTGACTCGGGCGGAGTGGTTCTGGTATCGTTTCTTCGGGCCGCTTATCGGCTATGGCCACAGGCCCTGGCTTGCAATTCCCCTGGCGCTTGTGATAATTCTTTTCGGCTCGGTCTTTTTCAAAGAGGGGTATTCGCACGGACTTGTCACGCCACCGAGTGACTCCGCTTACGCTAAAGAGGGCGATGCCGGTGTTCCGGCGCCCGGTGATACGAATCGGCGGATTTCCGATGTGTATCCGGTGTTCAATTCCTTAGTCTATTCGACAGATGTGTTTGTACAAGTGGTGGATCTGCGCCAAGTGAAATACTGGCTGCCCAACGCCAATCGAGGTTCTGAACTTGTGCCGACAGGCTCGGCGGCGCTCTGTACCGGTGGGTTGCTTCTGTTCTGGTTGTGGTTTGAGATTGCTTGCGGTTGTGTGCTGACGATACTGTTCCTAGTCGGTTTCACCGGATTGGTCAGAACGTAGGTCAATGGTGCGAAAAATCGCACCCTACCGCGCCTGTGCGCACTATGATTGACCTGCCAATTAACCGACGGATGGCAGCCAGGGCAACCACATAGGGCTGCCCCTACAAAATCAATTGAAGAGCCGGCAAATTCAGGTCGAGAGACCTTACAGTTGTCATTGGCCCTCAAGGCGTGTACACAGGACCTTTCACTCTCAGGTTGACTCAAAACTTGGCCAGCCGTTGCAGCGTCTTACGGTAACGTGCTATGAAATCTGTTGTCCCGAGCGGACCTTTGCTGTAGAAAGCTTGGGAATCAACTCCGTGCAGATCATCCAACTGAAGATCTTTTCTGATTTTCTTGACCGTATTCGTTGGGACATCCCGCCCATCATCACCATATGATATCTGAGTATGCAGAGTCCGTGGTCTGCTCAGTATACGCCGTCTTTCTGCGACCTTTGTAATGCTCATCTTGCTCCCGGCAGTGGGGTCCAGCTTGCAGCCATAGCCAACTAGTATTTGACGAAGTCTGCGAAAACGAATTGGATGGTCACCTTTCTTCAGAGCCCTGCAACGGCCACAGAGCCACTGGGCTATTTCTACCGTCTCACGGTCGGCGAGATTCTCTTGGCGAGGATCGGCGATTCTGTGTTGAGCTACATCAAGAACCAGTTTGAACACCTCATGCTGACCAAACTCGGGAAAGAAACTGTTTTCATCGAGAAATACCAGGACTGAGACCAGCGCCGTTCTTTTGTTGCCATTGTGAAAAGGGTGATCATGAATTATCGAATGGAGCAAGGCCGCTGCAGACATCTCAACGGTGGGATATTTTCTCTCACCGCCTAACGATGTGTGCGGACGAAAAACTGCCGATGCCAGAAGGTCTTCTGTGCGTACTCCCGCCGGCTCAATAGGATCTCGAGTGCCTGAAAAATCCTTCACCAGCTCAAAGTGTATTCCTCTGACCTCATCATCTGTCAGCCAGCGTAACGGTCGTTCATGACCAATGGTTCGCCATGAGGGAGCAATTACTCCCGATGCTTCAAGGCGAACGACCGAAGGCTTGGCTTTGCCCGTAATTGGGTCAATGCCGCGCCTACGAGCCTCAGATCTGAGTCTTGAAATTGCTTTGGGTGGCAACCTTTGTGCTTGCTCTCCTATCGGCACTGACAGTTCGCGGAGCAAAGACCGAAATTCGGGCTCATATAAATCAAATATGCTCATCCAATATGCGACACTCTTCATTTCCCGGCGTGTGGCCAAGCCGAGGGCTCGCCTAGCCCGATTGGTCTGTCTCAAACGGTCTCTTGGACGGAGAACTTCGTCATAACCGGCATCCCACAGGGCAATAAGAACCTCGTCGGTGTCCAATTGGACCTCTCTTGCCAGTTCCTCAACTGTTTTTCGTTTTTGGGGCACCTTTATGTACCTGGCATCCTCGTCGTGAAATAGCGCAATTTAAGATATCTGGACAATCTCTCAGCAACGATCATCATTATGTTGAAATAATTCGAAACGTAAAGAAAAAGCCGACCATCTTTTCCTGCGTTGAATTCAGGGGGGATCTGTGAGCAGCCGTTGGCAAGACGGGCACAAGATTCTTTAACGGCAATTCCAACCATACCATTTGACGAGTAGCCTGCCGGTCAGCAAGATGACGGAGCTGTGCGCTGGGCCAGAAATGCATTGAAGCGATATCTGCTTAGGTGTAAGATGCTGAGGTAAAAATGCAAAGATCAAAGTGCAATCCCGGCGTGCCGGGATTGATACTTGATATTTAATCTTACAACCGGGGAATATGATCATGCAGAAGCGAAACAACACAAAAGTGAATTTGCGAATCTCGATTTGCGAATTTCGATTGCCAATTAGGGGCTTCAATCGCCGTTCGGCAATCGGAAATCGTCAACCTTCTCTGGTGTTTGTTCTGATGGTTATTGCCACTTGTTCGATGGCGCTGGCTCAGCCGTTGACGCCGAGCCAGCAGGCTGAGGAAATTCTCAAGTTGTGCGATGTGACCGGCGGGCTGGTTGTCCACATCGGCTGCGGCAACGGCAGGCTTACTGCGGCGCTGCGAGCCGGCGACGGCTATCTCGTTCACGGGCTGGACCGTAACAGGAGCCGGGTCGGGTTGGCGCGGAAGTACATTCAGGCACTCGGAACCTACGGTCCGGTCTCGATCGATCAACTCAGGGATGACCGACTGCCTTATGCCGACAACCTCGTGAACCTCGTCGTTTCCGAGGACCTTGGCGGCCTGTCCATGGGTGAGGTCATGCGCGTTCTTGCGCCGGGCGGCAGGGCGTACATCAAGACCGGCGGTGAATGGGAAAAGACGGTCAAGCCGCGCCCGGAGCAGATCGACGAGTGGACGCACTCTATGTACGATGCGACCAACAACGCGGTTTCGAACGACTCGATAGTCGGCCCACCGCATCAACTGCAGTGGGTGGCGGGGCCGCAATGGGCCAGAAGCCACGATCACTTGTCCAGCATCAGCGGCGCCGTATCGTCGGGCGGGCGCATCTTCTACATCATAGACGAGGCGCCGATGGCTTTGGTGATATTAGAGCCCGACTGGCATCTCGTGGCGCGCGACGCCTTCAACGGCGTGCTTCTGTGGAAGCGCCGGATACCGAAATGGCAATGGCATCTGCGGGGCTTCCGCACGGGGCCGAGCGATCTGTCGAGGAGGCTGGTCGCCGTAGGCAGCCGAGTCTATGTAACGCTCGGCATCGACGGGCCCCTCGTCGCTCTGGATGCGGTGACAGGCAAGACAGTGACGACGTACGAGCAGACCGAAGGCATTTTAGAAGTCGTATATTGCGATGGCATGCTGTTCGTCGTCACCGGTGAGATCGCGGAACAGGACGAATCAACTGAGGGGCAACGGCCCGGATTTACACAGGTGCGTTCGCAGCGTCCGGGGTATGTTGAGAATCCGCCGGCCAAGCGCATCGTCGTGCTCGACGCCGAGACGGCCACGGTGCTGTGGAGCAAGTCGGACGCCGAGACGACCGAATTGATGCCCACGACGCTGGCTGTGAGCAAAGGCCGCGTGTTCTTCCAAAATGCTGACGAGGTGTTGTGCCTGGATGCAAAATCGGGCGATCGTTTCTGGCATGTGAAACGTTCGACAAGTCGCAGTCGGCCGACTTGGTCGGCGCCGACGCTGGTTGTCTGCGGCGACGTCGTGCTTTCAGCCGACCGCGCCGTCGCAGAGAAAAAAACGCTGGACACCGACGAAAAGCGGAAGGTCGAGTGGATCGTCAGCAGCAGAGGGGGCCAGGCGCCGGTGGGCGAGTTGATCGCGTTCTCGGCCGAGGACGGCAAGCGGCTCTGGAGCTGCGCATCGCGCGAGTGCTACAACTCACCCGTAGATGTCCTGGTGGCCGACGGTCTGGTATGGACCGGGAGCCTGGTCAGGGCGAGTGAGCCGGGCATCACTGAGGGCCGGGACCCTGTAACCGGTGAGGTCAAACGCACGCGGCCTCAGGACAAAGAGTTCTTCGCCGCCGGCATGGGTCATCATCGCTGTTACCGGAACAAAGCGACCAATGAATATCTCTTGCTCGGTCGCTCGGGCGTCGAATTTATCGAGCTGGATACGGGCAAGCCCATCCCCAACCATTGGGTCCGTGGCGCCTGCCAGTACGGCGTCATTCCCTGTAACGGGCTGCTTTACGCCCCGACGAATCCGTGCGCGTGCTTTATCACGGCGAAGATCCCCGGCTTCAACTGCCTGGCGCCGAAGCCGGAGTCACCAGGTCGCCAAACGGCTGCGCCCCAGGCGCGCCTGGAGAAGGGGCCGGCATATACCCTGCTCAAAGGTGACGGGCCCCGAAGTCTTGCCGATGATTGGCCTACGTATCGCCACGACAACGCTCGCAGCGGTTATACGCCTGCGCCGATAGGTTCGGTGCTGAAGCCGGCGTGGAACCAGCAGTTGGGCGGGCGGCTCAGCGCGGTGGTTGTGGCTCGGGGCACGTTGTTTGCTGCGCAAATCGACGCCCACACGGTTCATGCACTGGACGCCAGATCGGGCCGGAAGATATGGAGCTACACGGCCGGCGGTCGCATCGATTCGCCGCCGACGATCTGGCAGGGCCGGGCGTTGTTCGGTTGTGCCGACGGATATGTCTACTGTCTGCGTGCCTCCAACGGAGCCCTGGTCTGGCGATTCCGCGCTGCCGGCGATGACCGGCGAATCGTCGCGTACGGCCAGCTCGAATCGGCCTGGCCTGTGCCGGGAAGCGTGCTGGTGCGCGACCCTTCGACAGGCTCAGGGCAGGCTGTAGCCTACTGCGTTGTCGGCAGATCATCCTACCTCGACGGCAGCATCAGGCTTTGCCGTCTGGACGCCAAGACGGGCGAATTGCTCTCTGAGACGATCGTCGACCACCGTGATCCCGAGACCGGGTATCAGCAAAAGGGCACCGTGAAGGGCACGAGCATGCCGGGGGCATTACCCGATGTTCTCTCGTGTGACGGCCAGTCGATCTTCATGCGGCACAACCGCTTCGATCTGGAGGGCGAGCCGCAGAATCCCGACGTCAAGCACCTGTTCAGCTCGGCGGGATTTCTGGAGGACTCGTGGTGGCATCGAACCTATTGGCAGGTCGGCACCGCGATGGCGAGCAATTACGGCGGCTGGCCTCGTGCCGGCAGTCAGGTCCCGGCGGGCCGGCTTCTCGTGCTCGATGACGAGTCCATCTACGGGTTCGGCCGAAACCAGTATATTCATCATGGCGCCCATGTGGGGATCGACGGCGCGACGATTTTCCACTTCAAGCCGCAGCAGGACGCCCAGCGGCGTTTCACTACCTACCGGGCGTTCGCGGTGGATCGTACTGCGAGCCGGGCTCAACAACCGGCCGATGCCGCGGCAAGGCGAAAACGTGCGGCAGCTTCCAGACAGGCCAAGAAGTACCGCTGGACCGGGCAACCACCCGTTCTGGCCCGCGCGATGGTTCTCGCCGGAAACAATCTCTTGTTGGCGGGCCCTCCCGATATCTTTTCGAGCGAGGAACCGGCCGCCACATTCGAGGGCAAGAGAGGCGGCCTGTTATGCGTACTGTCCGCCGCCGACGGAAGCGAGCTGGCGAAGTACGATCTTGATAGCCCGCCGGTTTTTGACGGCATGGCGGCTGCCGGCGGGAGATTGTACATGGCCACAACCGGCGGCGAGGTGTTGTGTTTGGAGTGACGATACGGTATGATGGGGGCGTTTTTGGCGGAAAGTGACAACAGGGCAATTTATAACAATCTCAAAAGGAGAATCAAATGTCATCAAGAGACAAAGGTTTGGTTTCGCGGCGGGGTCTGCTCGCGAAAAGCGCTGCGGTCGCAGCCGTGGTGGCCAGCGGCGCACATGGAGCACCTCAGAACCGGCAGAGAACAGGGCGGACAACGAGACGGGGGCCGGGTCGAGGCCCGATTGGCTTGCAGCTTTATTCGGTGCGCGGAGACTGCAAGCGCGATTTGCCGGGCACGATAGCCGCCGTGGGGAAGATGGGCTATAAGGGCGTCGAGTTCGCAGGATACTACGACTACAAGGCCGAGCAATTGCGCAAGATGCTCGACGACAACGGCCTAAAATGCTGCGGCACGCACACGGGCATGGATACACTGCTCGGAGACAATCTGCCCAAGACAATCGAGTTTAACAAAACAATCGGCAACAAGTACCTCATCGTCCCCGGCCTGCCGGACAAGTACCGCGAGTCGCACCAGGCCTGGCTCGATACGGCCAAGCTCTTCAACGAGCTGGCCGAGAAAGTCAAACCGCACGGCATGCTCGTCGGCTACCACAATCACAGTGCCGAATTCACAGCAATGAACGGCGAGCTTCCCTGGGACACCTTCTACGGCAACACCAGCAAGGAAGTCGTCATGCAGCTTGACGTCGGCAATGCGATTGGTGGCGGCGTGGACCCGCTGCCTTATCTCTACAAGTATCCGGGTCGGGCGATCACCGTTCACGTTAAGGAGCACAGCAAGACCGATCCCAATGCGTTTGTCGGCGAGGGCGACGTCAACTGGAAGGCTTTCTTCGCTCTGTGCCGGGCCGTGGGCTCGACAGAATGGTACATTGTCGAATATGAGCGTCGGGGTGCTCAGCCGCTCGAATCTGTGGAGAGATGTCTGCAGAACCTTCGCAAGCTGAGGCTTGCTTGATGGGGCGGCCCTTGAAGTGCAGAGACATTCTGTTGCTGTGCGTCTGCCTTGCTCTTGGCGGATTGATCGGTTGCCGGAACCCGATCGCTCAACCGGCCGGGACGGTAGCGCTGCAATTCTCGCTGAGCCTCGATCCGCAGGTCTATGCGCAGTCGAATTACAAGAAACCTCCTCAATTTGCCATTTGGATCGAGGACGCGGCGGGTGAGAATATCCGAACTGTTTGGGTCACCGAGAAGACCGGCGCCGGCAACTGGGGGGGCAAGACCGTCCGCCCGGTTTCACTGCCGTACTGGGCGAGCCGATGGCAAGCGGAGACGGGACGCGGCGGCGATCCTACCCCTGACAACCCGGCGGCCGATGCTGTGACAGGGGCGACGCCGAAGCAGGATTTAACGTGCCGGACCGAGGTGCCCGCCGGAACCAAGTGGAACTACTTCATCGAGGTGAATGTCTCCGGCGACTTCAACGATTCTTTTGCAGCCGTATCGAAAGACGGCAAACAGGACCGCGACGGAAACGGACAGCCCTCGATCGTCTACAAGGGGCAGATCACAGCCCTGCCCGGCCGACATAGCGAACCAAAGCTAATAGGCCGGACGGATCAATTCGAGGACGTGAACAGAATCGTCTCGGACATGGAAGGCATTTCTAACGCGAAGGATTTGTTTTCAGAGATTGAGATTACCGCCCTGTAGGGAGGGCGCGCCGGGACACCTACGAAACAATCGGGGCCCATGCCGAATCACTTGACATGGGCCCAAACTGGTTCAAATCTCTCGTGTCAACTACAACATTCCGTTGCAGGTTCAATCGGTCCGGGATTACTCCGAAGCCGGTCGATACAATCGAATGTCATCGAAGTACATCTGACCCGAGCCGCCGGCAGCCGGGCTGTTCTTGGTACCGAAGCCAATGGTAATGGTATTGACGTTGGTCAGGTCCAGGCCCGCAAATTCCGTCAGGTCGATTATCCACTCGGTCCATCCGGTTATCTGCGTCGGAGCAGCATCGTCGTGATAAACCACAGCGGTGCCGTTTAGAGCGACAAACATCCGCTGGGCGGCGTTGGCGGAATCGCCTCTAAACCACAATGACAATCGCGTAACGTTCTCCTGGGTCCAGTCTTTCGGGTAAACCAGCGTCAGGGTCGCCTCTGAAGTCTTGAGATTATTGTCATAGAAATACGGCATCGACTGGGCGCCGCTGTGAACGACAGTTTGTCCGGCATAAGGAGGAAGGTCATTGCCGATAAGAGCGCCGTTCGTAGTGGTTCCAAAACCATCCAGCCACTTGTCGAATATCCTGTTGCTGTTGGGATCAGGGGGATCGATATCATTGTAGGCCTCAAAATCGTCCACTCCGATGAAGTCGGCGGTCGTAAGGCTCCAGAGCAGACCCTTAACCGTCTTGTCGGGATAAACCGCATCAACCAGCCAGTAGTAGGTCGCACCCAGGGCAAGCTTGCCGGGATCATGGCTCTCGGAACCGAGAGCTTTGTTGCCTATGTACTCAGGCGAGGCCGAAGTGGCGTTTTTCACCGCATCGGCATCGGTGCCGAAGTATAGATCGTTCGAAGTGGCGGTATCGGCCGGCGTCCAGCCAAGGGTCGTCAATATCTGCACATCCACAGCGCCGTTGGTCGGTTGGGGATTGCCCACGGCACCCGGCGTCGTGAAACGCCAGATATCGCCTTTGTGCGTCGCCGCGATGTCAAACTCATCGACCCGCCAGTAGTAAACCTTCTCCGATTCGAGCGGGCTGGCGGGCACGAAGGTTGCAGCCCCCTGTGCGGATCCTCCGGTGGCGTTGTTGACATCTTCAAAACTGTCGCCCAGATATACAGTGTGCAGCTTGGCGCCGAAACCAGCGGTCCAGGTGAGCGTGGCATCCAGGTCTACGAATTCTGCGCCGTCAATCGGGTCGGGGAAATACGCAGTCCTGGGCGGAACCAGGAAGCTCCAAACCTGCCCCCTATAGGTGTCTTCGGGGGCGACCTCATCAACCCGCCAGTAGTAGGTTGTGCCCGGGACAAGGCCTTCGGGAAAGGGAAATCCGACAAAGCCTGCAATAAGTGTTGTTGTGGCCTGGTTGCCGCGGAATCCCGGAGCGCCGGGAGTGCCGTTGATCACATCGTCAAGATTGTCGGAGAAGTACACGTCATGCGAGACCGCAGTGCCTCCCGCCGACCAGCCAAGTGACACCCATGTATCCGCGTGAATGACGCCGTCTGCCGGATCGGGACTACCGGCCCCCAGCACAGACGGATCGAGAAGAGTAGACGCGGCCGAATGGGCGACTATGTCCTCGTTTGACAGAGACCGGTCGAAGACAACCGCTTCGTCCAGAACGCCTTGGAGGTGGTCTGCCGGGCCTGCGCCTCGCCCACCGATTCTCAGGCGGGGAAGATCGATGGTGTCGCTACTGGTCCCCACCAACTTTCCGTTGAGAAAGAACTGAATGCCGACGCCGTCGTTGCGCCAGGTCAGGTGGACCCATTCACCTTGCTTTATGATAAGATCATCCAGGGTGTATCCGGCGATCGGCGTGAAGACGTAATCGGCGACTCCGTAAAGGGTGAACCCAACCTCGCCCAGAGCGGTCCAACCCGCAAGACGAACGGAGGTTGAATCGCCATCGTGCAGCGCCTGCGAATCATTTGCGGCCGACGCTTTCGTAGTTTTGACAATATATTCCACCGTCCACGGACCTGGCAGGTCCGAAGCATTCGCAAAATCGGCACGATTGGCGCCGGTCCTTTCAAATCCCACGGCAGTTCCGAGCCCGAGAAGCCCCTCCTGGCCCATGACGACGCCGTCGTAGACTCCGTTCAGGGCCCCGCTGCCGGAATCGATGCAGTCGGTTCCGGTTTCATCGAACTTGTACCAGTGAAGCGGATTGGCGTCGCTTACGGCCGCCTCCCATTCTGCAAGACCGGCGTGGGCTACGCTGCCGATGGCCAGCACGAGCACGAGAGATAACAGGTGAAACACATTCTTGCACATAAGAATCCTCCATCAAAAAATGGTCCACAATAACTGCCGCTCTGACGATGTTTGGCTTTGTGCTTGCTCGGTCAGAACAATTCTTTTCGGTTTGACACTCCTCAACCTACATCAGCTTGTTCGGAAATCACATTGCTCTCACCCGCTCAAAGAGCGAGAAGCCTGAGATATCTGCCTTTTCGTCTTCATTTCAGCACAGGTTCGACAACCGTCATTTATACCACATTGTCCGGCTCAGCGTCAAGAAAAATTCCGGTTATTTGCAGGACCCCGTCCGGGAACGCATGCGGGTTCGGGCTGGAAAACCTGCTGAAAAAGGCGAGTTTTCCATTGAAGGAGAATATTCCCGGGTAAGTGAGAAATCGCAAAACAGTAACAGAATCGTAACATTACGGTAACATTCTGTCGTATAATCGCATGCAGTGAAATTGCCCGTTTTCTCTTGATTTTTGCGATGAATTCCGGAGGTATGACATGTCACTGAAATTTGGACCTTTATTGACTCTGGTGTTGGCCTTGTTCGTGTTGCAGTCGCCTGCGGCGGGCCAGACTATGCCTGTCGCCATCCAGTGGATTCCGGGTGACGCGGTGATCTCGCTGGAGCTGGCGCAGCCGAAAGTGCTGCTCGACCTGTTTGCCGGCAAAAAAGCGAGTGCCTTTGTAAAGGCATTGCCGGCGTATCAGGCGCTGGCGTCAACGCCTCAGTTCCAGCAGTTCTTCGCTATTCTCGGCTACATGGAGAGCGAATTGGGCGCGGACTGGCGGACGGCTCTGGCAAAGCTTACAGGCGGAGGCATAACGCTGGCAATCTGCCCGGAAGAAACGGTCATTCTAATCGTCGACGCCGAAGACGAGCAATTGCTGAGTCGGCTGCACGAGATGCTCATTGAGATGGCCCGATCCGAAGCCGAGAAGAAGGGACAGCCGGGCCGCGTGGCATCGACTCAGTACCTGGATGTCACCGCATGGACATTCGACGGAAAAGAAGCGCACGCAATCATCGGCAAACGGCTCGTCATGTCCAATCGCCCGGAAGGGCTCAAAGCCGTGCTGGAACTTCGCGCCGAGACCTGGGGCGACAATCTGGCGTCGAAGAGAAACTACCGGGCTGCAAAACGCCAACTGTCCCGGTCCGGCGACAATGCCGTCGCAACGGTCTTTGCCGATCTCAAGCTATTGAAGCAGACTCCTGACATCGCCGGGCTCTTGAAGCAACAGGGGGAGAATCCTCTGGCGGCCCTTGCTTTTGCCGGGATTGTCGAAGGCTTGCGCGATTCGAACTGGCTGGCGCTGGGGCTGGCCGTCGAGGAGCAAACGCTCATCTGCCGGGCATCGATGGACGGCGAGACGGTGGCTCGGACGAGTCCCGCTTCTTTTGCTCTGGTTAAGGAACCGGGCGAAGGCGCCTTGCCGAACCTGGTTGTGCCGCGTCGCATCGCGGCGTTTACTCTGTACCGGGACCTGCACCAGTTTTACGCCGCCAAGGACGATCTGTTCCCGGAGCGCACCTCGGGATTGATCTTCTTCGAGAACATGATGGGTATATTCTTTAGCGGCCGCGATCTGACCAATGAGGTCCTGGCGCAGACCAGGCCCGAAATCCGATTTGTGGTCGCCGAGCAGGAGTTCGACCCTGCGGTAGGTACGCCTGCTGTCAAATGGCCGGCTTTTGCCATGATCCTGCGCCTGCGTGACGAAGAGCAGTTCGACGAGGTGTTCGAGGAGGCGTGGCAGAAGGCCATCGGCCTGGTCAATTTCACCCGGGGTCAGCAGGCGATGCCGGGATTGATCATCGACCGCCCCATCCACAATGACACCAAGCTTACCGTTGCCTACTTTTCAACCGCAGAGATCGAGGACAAGACGGAACTGGCCCAGCGATTCAATATTCGTCCCTCGCTGGCGATGCCGGGCGACTACCTCGTCCTCAGTTCGACCGATTCTCTGGTGCGGGATATTGTCGACGCCTTGGACAGAGAGATCGAGCGGACAGTCAAGCCGCTGGCCGAAACGCACAGCCTTCTCGAGCTTGAAGGAGTCCAGTTGGCCTCGATCCTTCAAGCCAACCGCCAGACTCTTGTACGTGGGGACATGGTCAAGAAGGGCAGCACGCAGGAGGAGGCTGAAGGCGGGATCGACCTGCTGATTACCCTGGCAAAGCTCTTCGAGAGCCTCAAGCTAAGCATCGGTATGCATGAGGGTACAACCGAGGCGGGCCTGGAGGTGAAACTGAACTTGCAGTAAGCGTAGATATGTGATAACGTTTATCTGCGGGTTTGAATAGTGAAAGGAACGACCCATGGTTGGGCAAACTGAAAAACAGCCGGACCCCCGCTGGGCCTGGGCGGCATACGAACCTGACGCCGATCGCCCCTGGAATCTTGCGCGAGCGGGGCATCTTTACCGGCGTGCAGCCTTCGGAGCAAGCTGGGAGCAGTTGCAGCAGGCACTTTCCGATGGACCGCAACTGACCATCGACAAGCTGCTCCAGCCTAAAGCCGAGGCTGCTCAATTCGATCGCACTTACGACGAGTATGAAACGGCCACCGGCTCGGTGGATCAGTTGCGAGCATGGTGGCTGCGGCGGATGATTCTAACCCCGCACCCGCTGCAGGAGAAGATGACACTGTTCTGGCACAGCCATTTCGCCACCAACGCCGCGAAGGTCAAGAACGCCCGATTGATGCAACAGCACGTCGGCTTGCTGCGCAGTCAGGCGCTAGGCTCATTCCGGATTCTTCTGGAGAGCATCTCACAAGACCCCGCCGTGCTTATCTGGGTGGGCGCCGAGGCCAATCGCAAAGCACGCCCGAACGAGAACCTCGCCCGGGCGCTCATGGAGACTTTCACATTAGGCCCCGACCACTGCACGGACGATGACATCCGGGGGGCATCCAGAGCCTTTACCGGCTGGTTTTTGCTTAGGAGCAAGCTGCGCTATATCTCTCGCGAGCACGACAACGGCGAGAAGCAAATCCTCGGTCGCAAAGGAAACTTTGCTCGCGACGATGTGACGCGAATCATGCTCGAGGAGCCGGCCACGTCGCGCCGGCTCGTCCGCAAGTTGTACAGTTGGTTGATCAGCGAGACCGCCGGGCCCGACGAGGCTCTGATTTCCCCGCTGGCCGAATCGTTCGCGACCGATTACGACGTGCTAAAACTCGTCGAAACGATGCTGCGATCCAACCTGTTGTTTTCCGCGGCGGCATATCGCAGGCGAATCAAGAGCCCGGCGGAGTTTGCGGTTGGCATTGTCAGGGCTCTGGAAGGGTCTGCATCCACAACGCAGCTCGCGACGGACTTGGCTGATCTGGGCCAGGATCTTTACCACCCGCCGACCGTAAAAGGCTGGGCCGGCGGACAGCACTGGATCAACAGCACGGCGATGGTCGCTCGCCAGAACCTTGCCTCGGCACTGCTGCGAGGTTCGGGCCCGTACGGCAACAAGCTCAATCCCTGGGCCGTCGCCCAAAAGCACGGGTGCGCGACACCCGAATCCGCCCGGCGTTTTCTGCTCGATCTCTTCCTGCAGGGCGGCCTTGACTCAGTCGCCCACGATGCGCTTACGAAGACTATCCGCCAGCAGGATGAAGACCTGGAAGGGCGAACACGTAGTCTCGCGCACGCAATCGTCACACTTGCTGAATTCCACCTGGCATAAATCTGGGAGACAATACAATGTCCTATACACGACGCGATTTTCTAAAGGCCACTCTGGGGGCGTCAACGATGCTGTCGTTCGCATCGGACGCGCCGAATTTCCTGGTTCGTGCCGCGACGGCCGGCGCCGCTCGGACCGATGACCGTGACACAGTCCTGGTGGTCGTTCAAATGTCCGGAGGCAACGACGGTCTCAACACCGTGGTCCCATACGCGGACGATGAGTACGGCCGCAACCGTCCCACGCTGGCCCTCAAAGGCAAAGACGTGCTCAAGATCGATTCGTATCTGGGCTTCCACCCGAGAATGGAAGCGTTCTCGCGTCTGTACGAGGAGGGGCATTTGAGCATCCTCCACGGCGTAGGCTACCCCAATTCGGACCGCTCTCACGACGGCGCGATGCGCGACTGGCATACCGCCGAGCCCGATGATCCCGATTGTCAGACGGGCTGGCTGGGCCGGGCTGCAGACAACGTCTGGCACACGAACCAAAAGGACACGCCTACTGTATTCGTAGGGCCGATCGTCCAGCCTTTCGGCCTGAGAGCCGAGCATGTGATTATCCCCTCCATCAAGTCGCTGGACGACTTGATCCTCGATTCGGAGCCTGCCGAGTTTCAACAGGATCGTGCAGTCGACAAGAACGACGAGTTGCTGCGCTTCGTGCGGGAGTGCAGGGCCAGGGCCGGCGTCCACAGCCGGCGAATCGAGGCAGTGACAAAAGCTACCGGGGGCGCCGACTACCCGGCATTCCGACTTGCCGGCACTTTGCGAACTGTTGCCCAACTGATCCGGGCCGACGTCGGCATCAGGGTATTCTTCACCGAACTCGGCGGCGGCGGAATCGGCGGGTTCGACAATCACGCCAATCAATTAGGCAATCACTGCTCCTTGCTTAATCATTTGTCCGAGTCGCTGGCTGCGTTCGTCGATGATTTGAAGAAGGACAAGCAGTTGGACAGGGTCCTGCTGATGACGATCTCGGAGTTCGGCAGGACAGTCAAAGAGAACGGTCGTCGCGGCACAGGGCACGGCGTATCCGCCCCCATATTCCTGGCTGGCGGCAAGCTGAAAGGTGGTCGCGTAGGCTCGCATCCCAGCCTCACGGACCTGGACAACGGCGCTATGAAATTCCACACGGACTTTCGCCGAGTCTACGCGACCGTGCTGGATAGATGGCTTGGGTTCGAGAGCCGACCCGTGCTTGGCCGGCAGTATAAACCGCTCGAAATCCTGAATGTTTGAGGAGGAATTAGAGTGAAGGCAAAAGGATTTTGTGCCGCAGCGTCGTTGCTCCTCTGTGTGTCACATGCTCTCGCCGATGCGCCTGTTACGGCTGAGGTAGTCGAAGTAAGG
>Ga0255052_10001760_pt1 | contig 16068 bp, 13 predicted proteins | sample JV7_2_21_MG_FD_188632 | JGI IMG/M metagenome (GOLD analysis project Ga0255052, IMG submission 188632) | Seawater microbial communities from Jervis Inlet, British Columbia, Canada - JV7_2_21 | ecosystem: Environmental > Aquatic > Marine > Inlet | place: Canada: British Columbia | collected...
GTGGTAGAGAAATTTAACTGGCTCTCACACTTACTGTCTAATGGACAACCATTACCATTTAATTGTTGAAACCTCTGAGGGGAATATATCCAGAGGAATGAGACAGCTTAACGGAGTATATACCCAGGTCTTCAATAGGAGACATAAAAGGGTTGGGCATTTATTTCAAGGGAGATATAAGGCGATACTGGTGGAAAAGGATAGTTACCTGTTATCTCTATGCCGCTATGTAGCCTTAAATCCTGTGAGGGCAGGTTTGGTAAAAAGGCTTGAGGAATGGCGATGGAGTAGCTATAGGGCTAGTATTGGAGAGGTAGAAAAACCTTTATTTCTAACAGTAGACTGGATACTCTCTCAATTCGGGAATAATAAGACAAGAGCAATGGCTCAATATAAAAAATTTGTAGTCTTAGATGGAATAAAGGAAGATTTTCCCTGGGATGCTTTAAGAGGGCAGATATTGCTTGGGACAGATAGTTTCATTGAAAAGTTTAGAGAGTTGTTAAAGGGCAAGGAAATGTTACAGGAAGTACCAAGGGTTCAGAGATATGCGACAAGACCAACACTTGATGAGCTATTTACCGAAGAAAAACTCGGAGATAGAAATTTAAGAGATGCTACTATTTATTCAGCATATGTACATTATGGCTATACTTTGAAGGAGATTGCAAAATATATAGAGGTTCATTATGTTACCATTAGCCGTGCAATCAAGCGGGTTGAGGAAAGAAATGGCAAAAAGTAAAAAAGTAATAATGAAAGATCTGAACTTCCCATTTAAAAAGTCAAGCAAAAAATTATTTAAGCAGCCTCCTTTAGTTCCTCCTTCACAACGTAGTTACGGCCTTCTTTTAGCATCTTGAAAATCACTTTTACCAACTGCCTGGCGAGACAACGTACAGCATGGTTATGTTTCTTACCTTCTGCACGTTTCTTGTCATAATAAGCCCTGGACTCTGAGACATACCTTATTGTGCAGCCAGCAATTTCAACCATCGTTGCTTTACATATTTTATTTGCCTTGTATACAACTTTTGTCTTCTTGCTTTTCCCTGAGTCATCATCTATGCAGGCCACTCCACAGTAAACTGCAAGTTGTCCTTCACGGTCAAATCTGTTGATATCTCCTATCTCTCCAACCAGTCTGCTGGAGAGTTTTGTCCCTACCCCGGAAATACTCTTTAATCGTTTAACTTCGACACTCTTCTCGCCCAGTTCTTCCAGTTTCCCGTCTAACATCTTAATCTCCTCTTTGAGATCTAATACGCGTTTAGCACTCGATGATATTATCGTTTTATATGTTTCTGCCAGTTCTTCAATATAGTTTATGCTCCGCAGACCTCTCAGCATTAATGAAGCCTGCTTTTTTCCAATCATCTTTATTCTTAACAGTGCTTCCATCGTAAGTTTCTTATACTTGGCAAAGTCAGGATACTTTATCAGAAGTCTTAACAGCTTCTTGCTATCTGTATCTCCAAACTCCAGAATATCAGGACATATCTCTAACAGCCGCTTTCTGAAACGGTTCTGTATCCGGATCTTCTCATTTATCAGACTTTGTTGATGCCTCGATAATATCTTAAGCTTTTCATTCACTGAAGATGATTTCCTTACTTCAATGAATGCCTTTTCTTTTTCAGTGTCCACATAATTTCTTAATTTCAACATCTTGGCTAACATCTTTGCATCTCTCCGATCATTCCTCCACTCTGCCCCGAATACATCCTTAAACCTTCTTAATTTGAGATTGTCTACGTTGTATAAGGTAAATCCATTTTCTATTAATATCCTGTCAAATGGCGACCCATACCCGTTCTTGCCTTCCATTGCAAATGTTATTGTCACTTTTTCCTTTGCTTCTATTTCCCTGAATTCTTCTATCGCCTCATAAAATTCACTGAACTTGTGTGCTACCTTCCGGTCATACAACATCTCTTCTTTATCATTCATGATTATTACATGATGCTGCTCACTGCCTACATCAATCCCTCCAGCTAAATTCTTCAATCTTTTCTCCCTCCTTTATGTTTGAGATTTTTATGGCTCTGCCAATACCGTTTATCCCGTCTATAATAGCCACTAAAAGGCATCTTCCCATTAGACAGGGTATCGGCTGGGAGCATCCGGCAGTTCAGGCTCGAGTCACTATCTTTTGACAGACCCCATTAGCCACAGATGCTCCCATTGCCATTTGTTTATCTTATTCCATAAAGAAGGCTGCTTGCTTTCGTCCTCTTTTTATGCTTTAATTTTTTATTATAGACCCTATATGCTTATATGCTTATGCTTAAAAAAATCTTCTGAATCCATGGTTTCCAGCTAAGCTGGGTTAAAAGGGATTTTATGAAGCAATATGTCTATAAACTTTCAGTGTCTCATCAGCTATTTTTTCCCAGTTGTATTTTTCAGCGATCATTCTTATCTGCCCTTTTCTGTCTTCTTCTTCCCATGGTTTATTAATAAAGTCTTTTATCTTTGCAGTAAGCAACTTGACATCACCTGTCTTGAAATACCTATCTTCACTCAACCTTACATTTTTATTAGCCTGTATGTCACTTGCAATACATGATAATCCATAACTCATCGCCTCAAGTAAGACAATCGGCAACCCCTCATAAAATGAGGGGAGTACAAAAAGACCTGCATGAGTGTATAACTCCATTAAAGGTTGGCCTGTTAAAAACCCGGTCAAAATGATATTACTGTTTTCGCCTGCTTTTATTCTTAATCCCTGACTGTATTTATCTTCATGGTCAGCACCCCCAACTATAACCAGCTTCCAGTTTTTAAAATCTTCGCTATTGAGAGCATCTATCAAATCGTGAAATCCTTTTTCAGGAACGAATCTGCCAACTGTAAGAATATATTTTTTCTTTTGTAAACCAAGCTTTTGTAAAGCATTGTCTGTATCTGTCAGACTTGGAATCCCTACTCCATTAGGAATAACAAAGGTGTTTCTGTTGAATTTCCTTTTAATATCATCTGAAATATAATCGGCTATGGTTATAATTTCATTTGCAAATGTCATTCCCATTCTTTCACAAAATTTTAGGAATAACTTAGCTGGAAAAGGCCATTTTTTTCTTTTATAATCAGGACCATGGCTCGTAACTATCACCTTCATACCAAGTACTCTAGCAAAAGGAGCAAAAAAAGACGGACCAATAGCATGTATATGCAGTATATCAGGCTTGAGTTTTCGCGCTTTGAGCACACTCTTAAAGGTATGAACGAATGCTTCTAAAAATTTATTTTGAGGACAACTAAGGGGTATTAATGTTACCCCTTTATATGTATTGAGACTGGATGTGACATATGGTTTTCTGGTAAATACCGTCACATGACAGCCTTCTTTAGCAAGATGAGTATATAACTGTTCACAATGGCTCTCTATTCCTCCCTGAACATTTGGAAACCCACGAGTACCCACTACTGCAATCTTCATTTGCGTTTATCAGGAAAACATAAAACAGGCTCTTTATGTAACATTACTCTCAGTTTGTTTTTTAAGATCCAAAGCAAGGGTACATAAATATATTTTTTCATCGCAGGAACTGCACTGCCAACCATCCAGCACTGCTTATTACATGTTTCAACCATTTTACGAACTCTATCGGCTTGTTCGCTGTTCCAGATATCTTCAAACGTCTTTTTTCTAATATTACCCATTGATATTTTAATATCCATACCATTACATACTAGAATATCTCCACTGGGGTCCAGGAAACAGGACTCCGTACCCATTTCACATTTCAAAAACCTTTTTCCTCCATAAATATAATTCATAAGCCCATAATTAAAATATGCCCTGAACCACTTTTTCACAGACTTTGATTTTAATAATTCTTTCACGAGTTTTGAAACCTCATTAGATATTAAATCTTTATCCTTAATCCTATTGTCCAGCTTATGAAAGTAGTGTGAATTGTGAAGTGTGGCTGTAGCAAACTCATAATTGAGTGCATTTGAAAGCTCATATAAAGGCAACATATCTTTATAATTCATATCCTGCACTGTCATTGCAAACCCAATATCCTTAATGCCCATTTTTCGTAAGGTAAGAAGAGTCCTGAGACCTCTATCAAATCCATCAGGGATTCCTCTAATAGCATCATTTGTCTTTTGTAGCCCTTCTATACTTATCCTTATTCCTAAATCAGGATATTTTTTGCACAACTCTACTATTCTCTCTGTAAAAAAACCGTTAGTGCTTATCACTATTCGTTTTGTTTTATGACGCAATACCTCAATAACTTCGGCAATATCACGCCTGATAAAAGGTTCTCCACCTGTAATATTTACAAATCTTAACCCTCCAGGTAGTTTTTCAATGTCCCCAACTGTAATCTCCTCACCGGCCTTTGTAGGGTTCAGCCATACATTACACATGTTGCATTTTGCATTGCATCTATATGTAAGTATTATGCATATTTCCTTTGGTGGTAAAACTCTCTTTTGCATTATTTATTATTCCTGTGTTTATTAATACAACCCAACCCCATTCCTGCAAATGCAAAATAAGTGAATATTACAGCATCCTTTAAAGGACTACCTAATGCATAAATAAAAATAACTATTGTAAATATTGCAAGTCCTGTGAATAAACCTTTCATCTCATCAGAAGTTGCCTGTCGCCTTAATAAAAAAAATATCATAAACAATGAGACAAATAATCCAGCAAAGGCTACGGTACCGATAATTCCTGTTTCTGCCAGCACCTGCGGCCAGAACTGGTCAAGGCTACTATACCTCTTCAATACACCTTTTACACTTTCAGAAAAATTGTATTCTTCATAAACAGGAGATTGATATATTACAGAAACTACCCCTCCAAACATACCCGGCCCAACACCCCAGAAAGGATGATCTTTCCATACCTCTATTGCCTTATCTCGGGTATATTCCCTGTAGGTTACAAAATCTCTTTGTTTTTGTCCTTCTGTCATATCAAATTCTAATAAAGAGCTCATAGATAAAACCACTATTGCAATTGGGACAACCACTAAAGGCATAAGCCATTTCCTGCCTTTGAAAATTTGTACTCCTGCCATAAATATAAAGCCAGTGTAAATTAACCTCGAAATACTCAGAAAAATTCCTCCTATAAGAGGAATAACCACTGTAAAATTTAATTTCTTTTTAATACATAAGTAAATAGTAAAGAAAAACAGACAGTAAAGTCCGAGAAGATTATAATGACCCACGAGGGAGGGTGCCCTGTAAATTCCGAATCTCCAGTGGTCTATGATATTGTCAAGATGTAACACTAAAGTAATGTCGTGAAATAAATAAGTTTCACTGTCAAAGATATCATTTCCATAAATATGTATGGAACTCAGTGCCCAGACTTCCTGGATAAATGCTACTGCGCCAAGGAATACTGCTATTATCAACAAAAGATGAAATATCTTCTTAAACTCACTAAACTTCCTGAAAAATGCTGCATAGATAAAGATAAAAAGAAAGTATTTTATGTAATCAAAAATACCGAGAATGGTTACAAGTAAAGGGTTTCCGTTAATTATGCCTGAGATGAATCCAGAAATACTCAGGACGATAATAGGGGATAATAAAATGAGGTGAAACCGATTAAGAATTTCCCTGTTTTTGTAAAGTTCTCTTATTGCAAGCGGAAGAAATATGCCTACTGTGATCTCTTCCCAGCGATTAATCCAAACTGATAATTCATTGCTCCACACCCCAATGCTTTTGACAATCATGAGCTGAAAGGGCAAAAAGAAAAGCATTCCCTTAAGCCACCATCTGATTAAATTTCTATACATCGCATTACCTTAAAAAAACTTCTTCATAACAAATAAAGAAGTGGCAGCCAGGTAAACTCTGTAACTACAGGGAAACAATGAAAATATGAAGGGGCTAATTATTCCTTTTATAGAATTATGAAAAAATTTTATATCTATTTTGGTTTCACGCCATAGCAATATATATTAGAAGATACCCATCGACCTTCTATAGATTTATTTGATATTTTATAACCAGTTACTAAAACTTTATCAAATGCTCGGATCATATACCAGATTGTTTTTTTCCCAAATATTTTTTTACCAAAAAGTGGCGACAAATCAATACGGAGAGAGCCGAAGTAGCCAATAGAAATATCTTTAAGTTCCAACGATTTATAAATATTCAATAAATCATGCCCAATTATAAGATTATGCTTCAAGTAAATTTCTTTATTCATAATTTTTCGAATTAAACCAGAGAACCCTGTAAAATTGGGAATAGTCGTTAATAATATTCCACCTCGCTTTAGTAGACTTAATTTTTTTTGTAGTATTGTGATTGGATCGGAGAAATGCTCAATAAAACCAGAGCTAAAAACAATATCCCAATTTTCTTTTGGTAATGAAGCAGACAAGAAGTCACCCTTAATAACATCTCCCTTAACACCAGCAAGCTTTAAATTCTCACTGGTCATCTCGTAACCAGTTTGAGAGAAATCTATCCCTGAAACTCTATACCCAAATTGCTCGGCAAAGTAAATCATAAATTTTCCTGGAGCACAACCTATTTCCAAAAAACTTTTTTGCCCGGGTTTAAATATTTTATGAAACAGAGAATCGAAGCATTTGTCTCCATATTTATTTATGTCGAGTCGATTGGGAAGTTTAATTAGGTCTAAATATTCATTCCAAAACTCGGCATTGGTTAGAGCAGTTTCAATGTTTCCGTTATTTATTGTCATTCATTCCCTCTTTTTTGAATAAATCCTTCAATTCATCAATAAAATAAGTGCAAAGATAATCGTCTTTCGTATTGTCCGCTGCAACCATTTATTTGTTCCTCTGTCCAGATATCCTATTATTTCAAGTCCTATCTCAAAAGGTATAAATTGTAAATAAATTACCTCTACATGACTCGTTCTTTACCAATAACAATCTTTATCCTTCGTGCCATCCAGAATATTACTACCTCTTGCTGATTCTTTCATTTGCTTTCATTAGATTGTCCTGAATAAGAGTGAGAAGCCGATTGCCCGCCTTCGTCTCCTTGTCAAAAAGATTTTCTAACTCATCAGGGTCCTGCTTTAGATTGAAAAGCAAAGATTCTTTTTTCTTAAGATAGTATATCAGCTTGTAGTCACCTTCCCATACAGCAATGGTTCCTTTGGTAATCTGGTGCCCTCGACTGGCCTGACCCTCAAGGGCCAAAGAGAATGCAGGTCTCGATGGAAGTTTTTCTCCGCGTATAAGCGGTACCAGCGAACGCCCTTCCATCCACGCCGGCACAGGTATACCCGCCAACTCAAGGATTGTAGGGGGAATATCTATCTGCTCTACTATATCATTAATAATTCGTCCCTTAGCCTGGTCGGGTTCCTTTATAATTAAGGGTATATGGGTTACCTGCTCATAAAGATAAGAAAAACCGTGTTTTAGATAATTATGCTCAAAACTCTCTCCGTGGTCTGCAGACAAAATAATCACTGTGTTTTTTAATTTGTTCCTTATTGCTAATTGTGAAATGAACTCTTCAAACTGTTTATCACAATACCTTATGAACTCGTCATATCGGGCTCTTAGTATGTTAACAGTTGGCTGCACCTCAGGTGGAAATTGTTGATACCTGGATTGACGATATTTGGATGCCTTCAGCACCGCATTTTCCTGGCTTTTGTATGTTCTCAGCATCGAAGAAGAATCAAACATCCCCATGTATGGCTCAGGGGGCAGATAAGGATCATGGGGAGGGAAAAGGTGAACCCATGTAAAAAAAGGTTCTGGAAGGCTATCATCAATAGCTCTTAAAAAACTATTGAAAGCCTTTTCTGGGGGCACCTCTGTTTCGGAGAAACCTTCAGAAACTGCGCGTACTAACTTGCCCGTAATAAAATCCCACTTTACGATCCAATCATATAATCTAATTTTATCACTGAATAAACGATAGAGTAAAACATCAATGGCCCCAAATAGAGAAGTAGCGACCCTGAACTCGGTTTCGGAAGGGGCAACTACAAAGCTTTTGGCAATGCCCAGCGTTTTAACTGACGCTAAACGGTTTGCTACAAAAGCCATTGTATAGTAATTATTATCCTTCATTAGCAATGCCAGGTTTTCAACATCGCCTTTGACGGGTTTGGAAGAACCAGCTATCTGGTAAGTCTGATGAGTCCACAACCTTTTTCCTGTCATTAAGCTAGCAGTGGTTGGCGTGGTAATGTTGCCCTCAGCCTCAGCCTTTGTAAATAATGAAGCTGTCTGTGCCCATTTAGTTATAAACGGCGTAGTTGGTCTGTTATAACCATAAACAGACATATCCCGCGAGGTTAGAGCATCAAAAGTAACCAGGATAATATTCGGTCGTCTTTTGCCTTCTGCTACAGAGGGTTTGGAAATCATTTGTGATACAACGTTATCTATTCGTTTTCCAAATGTGTGATAGGTTACCAGAAACAAAGAAAGCACAGCTAAAATGCCAAATAGCCATACCAAAGGAGTAATTCGATCCTGTAAAATGCTAATCAATCTTTCAGTTTTATTACGTAACAGCCATGTTAGAAATATTGCTGAAAGGGTTACACTTACAAAAACTATTAGTTTAACTGTAAAAGGTATATTGTACGTTTGCATATTTGGCCATATGAACCGTTTACCAATCCAGGACAACGCTCCCAACATTGCAAAAGTAAATATAAACAAAAGCAGGTGATCCATCTTGATTTTCCATCCTATACTTAGACAAAACCATTCAAATCCTCTTAATGGTACCCATACAATTATTGCAGTAAATAAAGCTAAAATGCTCCAGAGGACTGTTACAAGTGCAACACTCGGTATGAATTCAGAAAATGATGCGTAATACCTGAATCCATCCCAGCGATAGAATGCATCTCCCATTAGGTAAAGGGAAAAAAGCACAAAGATGAGACGAAAAACCTTCCAGTAAGCTGTCATTTTTTTCCTTTAATAAATCTGATGATACTGCCGGTTAATTTGTCTTAGATTTAATTCCTTTAATAATAAATTCCGCATATTTCTGATGGCCAGAGTTGTTAAAATGTCCATTCCGGTGATAATCTTCCTTAGTTAAAAAATCCGGAATAAAAGGACTGAAATCTTCAAAGAAATGGTAATGACTTTCAACACTGAAACGTCTATTCTTTATTAATTTAGGTTTCACCGGAATAATGTACAGCTTAAACTCAGCTCCATTTCTACCTGCTACAGCCTTTATCCTCTCGAGAGCTCCCTTCGCAAAATTACGATTATATTTTATATCTTCTTGATAAGAATCACCCAGCAGCTTATACTTGATCTTTGCAATCATTACATAAACGTAAGTGCCAATGACCGATTTATAAAAAAAAAGCTGGAACTTATTCTTTTCCCCATATATTTTGGCATAGTGCTGCTTGTATGCATCCTGGGCAGATATATAATTACCATTACCATCTCGTGCATAAAGCCACCCTGCATTTGTAATATGCCATAAGTTTTTATAGGGCAACATCGGATGGAGCGAGTAGTCAAAGTCATTTCGCATAGTGAATACAATGATAACAATGACGGGTTTCAGCAAAGGCACATATTTTTCTGCCAGGAATGCATATTGCCTTGGACCAGTGCCCGGAATACCCGTATTAAATGTTACATAACCATTTCTCGATACGATATCAACAAAAGATTCAGTGATCGGATTTGCACTATCACCCCATGTAAATGAATCTCCAAGAAAAAGAATTTTTTTTTGTTTGGTCTTATAGTACTTAAATTCCATGCTTCGAAAGCCATCAGAGTTTATTTTAAACTCTTTCGACCACTTATAGTTTAAGTTGGCTTTAAAAACTCCTTCTTCGTCAGCAATAAATCCAGGTGATTCTGATACTTTCACCTGATCTACGGGAATCAATCCATATCTATGTATATATCCTGGCTTCATCCCCCCTATTCTAAGAGCAAACTCACTAACAATAGTCGTCAATAAAAAGGCGATTAGAACTAATGTGAGTTTAAATATAACTTCGTGTTTACCGGGCTGATCTCCCCTACTATTTAGCGCATTTGACATAAGCTTTATCGCATATCATGATAAAACCATATTCTACCATCGATGTTCTAAGTAATATTATGACAGGGCAATTATTAATTTTCTTTTATGAAGAGGAATTGATCTGCTTGTATATTTGATATTTTTGTAACAGAACCACTTGGCCACTTAACTTCTATTTTATCTATACTTTTTACATTCCCGAGTCCAAAATGAATCACATTACTATGCTGGACATATCCTTCCATACCACCAGTATTTTGTTGATATTGAAGTCGATCCCCATGAAATAATGTTACCTGAGCACCTATACCGTCTCTATTGCTTTTTGTGCCTATTAACCTTATCTTTAACCAGTGATTATCATTCCCTTTATTTCTATACAATACATATGGCCCGGCATCTCTTCCCACTTCATAATTATCTCTATAAGGGCCTCTCCCGTTCGTTAAAAACAAATCGAAAAACCCATCATTATTATAGTCAGCATATGCAACACCATAACCCCTTCCTTTAAAATTTTGGATGAAACCAATTTCTTTTGTAATATTTGTTAATGTTTTATCACCGTTATTTTCAAAAATCACATCATTAATATTATTATCTTTTGTCCCGCTAACAAGGAGATAAATATCAAGGTCACCATCATTATCATGATCAAAAAAGACAGCTTTATCTCCCCCCATTTCTTTTTTAAACCCTGCTTTGTCAGATACATCTATAAATTGGCCTTTACCTATATTTTCATACAGTTTATTGAATCCTCTGAAAAGTTTTGATAATACACTAAATTCATATCCCAATATATACACCCGTGGAGGTTTACTTATAAAGAGATCTAAATCACCATCATTATCATAATCTCCCCAGGCATAAGTCCATCCATAGAATGTTTTGGTCTTTTCAAATGTTCCGTTTTGAAGGTTTTTGTAAATATTAATCCCCCATTTTCGTTGTTTCCTGAAACTTACTGTTGTCAAATCCATAAATCCGTCATTATCATAATCTACCCAATTAGCTTCAGTTAAATTATCAACAATATTTAGCTTAGACTTGGCTGATACATTTGTAAAGCTACCATCACCGTTATTCTCAAAAAGAACAGAAGGGGCATCCTCACGTTTTCTATTAGTGATAAATAAATCTAAATATCCATCATTATTATAATCAACCCATGAAGCAGACCTTCCGCGCCCTTTAGGGTCTGCAACACCAGCTTCAGATGCTACGTCATTAAACATCCCTTCCCCATTATTCTGATATAACCGATTTGAACCTAATCCCTTCCCCCTCTGTGCTCCTATCGTCACATAAATATCTTGAAAACCATCATTATCATAATCTCCGATTGCACACCCATGTAGATCACCCCGCTTTTCAAGCCCGCTATTCGCAGTAATGTCCTGAAATGTTCCATTGCCATTATTCCTAAACAGTGATGGTAACATAAGATGATTGATGATAAAGATATCCATGAAACTATCACCATCAATATCACCCCAACAGTGAGAATAGGAATCATTGAGACGATAAAGAGAGGCTTCTTTTGTAACATCTATAAAAACCTCATTTTTATCATTAAACAATCCATTTTCTTCTGTTTTTGTACAAGAATAGATTCCAAAAAAAATAACTGCGCATAATATTAAACCAAATTTCAAAATCACTGTAACTCTCATCATTTCTTAGCCCAACATAAAAAATAATAATTCATACTTTAAATATACCCCTAATAACCTATTTTTTTCTTTGAAAAATGCAATTGGATACCGTTGAACACTGAATAGAGTTATTGTCAAATCTGGTGTTTACCATGTTGAATCAAGCGGCGGCCTGATCGACATCTTTCACCTCGATTCCGTTCTTGAATATTATTCCTGTTATCACCTTCGCCAGGTAATCAAACCCTCTTAATCGTCTCCACTTATTCTCTGCACACTGACCGAGTTTAAACATCATATGTAGCATCCCGTCTCGTGTGAGACAGCCCTTCGTTTGTTTGGTCCGGTGCCGGATAGTGCCGAAGGTCGATTCAATCGGATTACTGGTGCGAATGCTCTGCCAGTGCTGTGCCGGGAAATCATAGAATGCCAGCAACTCCTCATGGTCTTTCTGCAAACACTTTGTCGCCTTCGGATACTTAGGTTCATAGGTCTCTATAAACAGGTTAAATGCCTTCTCAGCATCCTCCTTTGTCTCGGCCTGCCATATTGCATGCAGTGCCTGCTTTGCTTTGGGCTGCACAGACTTTGGCAGGCAGTTGAGAACGTTCAGGGTCTTGTGCATCCAACAGCGCTGCTGACGGCTCTCAGGATATACTTCCTCAAGAGCAGCCCAGAATCCCATAGCTCCGTCTCCTATGGCCAGCTCCGGTATATTCATCCCGCGAGACTTGAGCTTCAGCAATACCTCACGCCAGCTCTGCGTAGACTCCCGCACGCCGTCCTCAATTGCCAGAAATTCCTTCTTCCCTCTCTCATTTACTCCGATCACCACCAGAGCACAGAGTCTCCCCTGTTCCGCTCTCAATCCGCTGTACACACCATCGGCCCAGACATATACCCAACGGTCTTTATCTAATGGTTCTTCACACCAGTCCATATATTCTTTTGCCCACTTCTGTTTCAGTCTCGACACCACAGAGGGCGACAGTCCCGCTGCCTTGGGCCCAACCAGCACCTTCAAGGCTTCTTTCATCTCCCCTGTTGATATCCCCTTTAAATACAGCCACGGTAATGCCGCTTCCAGTGTTTTCGTCTTTCTTACATAGGGAGGCACCAAGGCAGATCGAAACGTCACCGGCTCTCCTGTCTTGGACCGAATCTTCGGTATACGCACTGTTACCGGTCCCACCCCTGTTTGAATCTCGCGCTCCGGATGATACCCGCTGCGTACTACTGCTGCTCTGCCATCCCCTGTTTTGTGCCCTGCATACCCTGAAAGCAGTTCCTGAAGCTCCTCATCTACTGCCCTGTGAATTAACCGCTTCGCCCCTTCTCTCAGCATTTCCGTCAGTGGATCCACTACTTGCTCTTGACCTTGATACTCTAATACGTTACTCTTTCTCATAGTGGCGTATCTCCTTTGGTTGTTTTCAATTGTGCTAATTAAAATCAACCAGATACGCCGCTTTTTTTCAACCCCTTAAACACTACTTTCGATTATAACTCCACTGAATATCAAGAAAGACTGATAATTGAAAAGTGAAAACCGGAAACTAAGAAACAATGATATAGAGTATGAAGTTATTTTTAGTTCTTATTCCCTAGTTAAAACTTGTTTATATATTTTTATTAATCTTTGATAATACTTTTCAGGATTCAGTTCTTGCTCTACAAATACTCTGGCATTTTCCCCCATCTCGGCGGCTTTATTCGGGTTATCTAATATATATTCTATTTTTGAACTCAAGTCCTTGGGATTTTCTGGCTCAAAAGTTAATCCTGTTTCATAATTTCTGACTAATTCAGGGATACCCGCTATATTTGAGCCGATTACTGGTTTACCCAATGTAAAGGCCTCCATGATGCACATCGGATTATTTTCGTACCATTCTGACGCAAGGACTACAGCTAAGCATTTCCTAATCTCCTGATAGAGCTGATCTCCATGTAAATATCCGAGGAATTCCACGTTATCCATAGATTCTCGTGTTACTATATCCTCAAGTTGATTTTTCAAAGGTCCTTCCCCGATGATTTTCAATACAAATTTTTTGTCCCTCCTTCTTTTCTGCCTAAGGAAGCTAATTGCCTCAAACAGTGTGAACAATCCTTTGCCTTGAGTGAGTCTCCCGAAGTAGATAATAGAGGCGTCTTCGTCAGCAATTCTGTGTTCCACCTCCTGCGATGCTGCTTCAGAAAGTTTTTGGATATCTATGAAATTCATCAAATAGCTTATCTTCTTATTGAAACCCATCTCTTCCAGCTTTTCCTTGTGAAACATGCTTGGCGAAATGAAGGCATCCACATTACTGTAAATATCAAAAAACTTATGATGTAGATACATTTCAGCAGCAGCCAGTGCACTCTTCCTGTATGAATCTTTAAGGCACTTATGCAGAATGGCCTTATAATGTCTCCCCCTGACACAGATTTCACATGGCCTCTCTTGAACTAGCATATTGTAAGAAGCACATACCATCTTATAGTCATGAAGTGTCATGACTATGGGGATTTTTCTTTTTTTCAGGGTGTGAAGGATTGAAGGAGAAATCTGATGATGGATATTATGTAGGTGAGCGATATCCACTGGATATTTATCCAGCAATTGAGATAAGTTTTTTTTCGCCTTTGAATAATAGAGAACCCTTTTTACTAATTTGACCTCATTAATGAAATTTTGCTTTATATCAAAATTCACGAATGGCACAAAATACTCCTCTGTCTCACATGATATGTTCAACGGATGAGCCATAGAAAAGAAAATGGAATTGTGACCATGACTCGAAAGTAGATCGGCGATTGCAAAATAAACCGCTTCGCTACCACCCCGCAAGTAATGAAACTTATTAATGTGAAGGACAGTCAGTCGTCTCATCCTTGTTCTCTTCTGTCAGGAAATACGGCAGCGGTAGTTTCCATTTCCCATGCGATTACCCAAGATAAACTGTTCCATCATGTGGAATTTGGCATATTCGTTTAAGAAATTCCCTGTTTTTATAAAACCCTATTATTTCAAGGGGGGGAATACGATTACTGTGATTTCATCAAGGCGATTAATTAAAGTCGACAGTTCGATACTGCGCAAACCAATGTTCTTTAATCCTATTATTTTTACAATGTTACGCTGAAAAGGCATAAAGAAGAGTATGCCTGTGAGCCAGAACCTGACTAAATTTATGTACAATGCACTACCTCAAACCAAAAGTTTTATTTAAATATCCATCAAATCTAAAACATATTTACCTATTCCCATTATAGAAGTCGGGCGTTCTATATTTTTTATATTATCAGTATTACCATTAACCAGCAAAACTGCCTCTCTTTTATGTCCTCCGGATATCTTTTTATGGCTGTAATTTGGTGTTATAGGCAGTCCAAATAAATCCATTCCAACCCCATACTCTTCATTGAGTTCAAATAATATGTCAGGAAGTCTTCTTTCATATTTCCCTCTGTATAATTGTTCTCTCTTTTTAGCCCATTTGATAATATTTTCTCCAAAGGTTTTATTTAAACCCATTAATTCTTCAAGAATGGTTTCCCTAAGTTCTTCGTATCTCTCCTTTGTTGTTCCCTTTATATCTAAACCTCCATAGGGATTGGTCCCGCAAAGGTTAGAAAGAGTTACAGATGATCCACTCTTATCGATAAGGTAAGTAGATTTTTTAAGGGCTTTGCGGTTAGGAATAAATTTGGCAATTTTATATACCCAATCCTGAAGACCAAACCTGGACATCGTAGCAATTGTGAACACCTTTGTTTTTTCTACCAGTTTCTTTAATGCACTTGTTGCACAACTTCCGCTGGTTAAAAGGTACTTCTTTGTTCTTAATATTTCATTCAAGTTTAGACATTTTGAGCATCTTCTTCTATGACCGTGGTCACTGATTATTAATAAAGAAGTATCTCTTACAAGTGAATCTCTAAATCTGCCTACTATTTTATCAAAAACTAAATACGATTCTTTTATCGCATCCTTAAAGGGATTTTCTCCGGGATAATATATATCTTCTTCATCGGTATATCTCCACAAAAAATGCTTTATTCTGTCCAATGTAAGAAATGTGACAAAGAAAAGATCAGGGTTGCGGTCTTTATAAATTTTTAAACTGACATCTGCAAGTTGTTCTGTCAAATATATTGAACGATTCAGAAATCCTTTAAGCTGCTTTTCGTCAGGAAACTCAACAATTCCTCCTAAGGAAGGGAAATCATATTCATTAAGAAGATTATGAGGATAAGCACTTATATTCCCACCCTCAAATACAGGACCAGAGAGCATTATGCCGTTAACCTTCCATGCAGGGTATGCAATAAAGGGATTTATAATACACACTTGCCCTCCTTTATTGCTAACTTTATCCCAAAATGTTCTTCCCTTAAAATGAGTAGTTCT
>Ga0255052_10001761_pt1 | contig 16066 bp, 13 predicted proteins | sample JV7_2_21_MG_FD_188632 | JGI IMG/M metagenome (GOLD analysis project Ga0255052, IMG submission 188632) | Seawater microbial communities from Jervis Inlet, British Columbia, Canada - JV7_2_21 | ecosystem: Environmental > Aquatic > Marine > Inlet | place: Canada: British Columbia | collected...
CAGTTTGCGAAAATTTGCCTTCACATCAGGCCCATAGACCAACGGTGGCCTAATGATCACCACCTCGAGACCGGACTCTTCGGCAATCTTGTGGAGGATATTCTCCGCTTCCAGTTTACTGACACCATAAGGGTCCTGAGGAACAGGGTAGTTTTGTTCTGAGTAGGGGGCATCGGTCTCCTCCCCAAGAACTTTCACCGAACTGAGAAATACAAGGCGTTGCACCCCGTTGGCAACCGCCTGTCGTGCCAGGCTTTCTGTCCCCGCCACGTTTATTTGGCGATAAACCGACAGGGGGTCGTCGGAAGCTTCATTCATCACATGAACCCGTGCCGCCAGATGGATAACAGTATCGATTCCTGTCAGTGCTCCCGACCAATCGGTATCAGGGCCGATGGATTCTATAAGTGCAGCCTGCACACCAGCTGGTAGGTTATTCGGAGCTTCGGCAATCCAGACAGCCCCACATACTCCAAATTTATTCAGCACCAGTTCTCCGCAAAGGGGGTGCCCCACAAAACCGGTTGCACCGGTAACTAAAAAGGCCCGCTTAGATGAATCACCTGGGTTCATGAGATAAATTTCTCTTTAACGTTTTCACTTGCAACAAGGGAAAGCACATCTTCCGCCATAAGGCTGATAATCGCATTTCGATTGAACCTTTCGATAAAAGTCTGCCGTGGCGTTGTTGAAAGAACCAATGATTTGAGGGCGTGGGTCAGGCCCACCGAATCACAGGAGTCAAAAAGGGCCGAATTCGTTACGTTCTCCCTGATGAATTGTCTTGAGAACCCCCCTACCCCCGCCAGCATCGGTTTTCCAGTAGCTGCATATTCGAAAATTTTGGAAGGGAGGACTTTATGAAAAGCAGCATAATCGTTGAGGTGCAAGAAAAGAATGTCTGCCTGCCCATAGAGTTCGATCAGCCGACTTCTTGGTACCGGGTCCATGATGCGCACGTTCTGTACTCCTTTCTCCACCAACCTTTCTTCGAGTTTTGATCGCATGCCCCCATCGCCAACGATCCAGAACTCATATTCATTTTCAAGTATCAGAGCTGCTTCAGGCACTACTCGATCTAAACCTTGCCCTTCTCCAATGTTCCCGGCATAGAGGATAATTTTTCGGTCCCTGTCGATTTGGTCGGCAGGGTATTCTCGATCAAGAAAAACATCATCGATCCCATTAGCAAATAACCGATATTCGATGTCCTCTCGAATGTTTTGAAAATAGGACAGGAACCCTCCGGACACCAAATTGATTCGTGCTGCCTTACGAATGGTCCTAACTTCGATTGAGCGCAGCAAAGGCAGAAGTATTCTTTGCAGCTTGCCGTCAAAGATATTTGACAGTATGTCCGGGAAAATATCCCGGATGTCCAGATAAAGTGGGATGCCTGATCGGCTTGCTACTTTGGAACCAAGAGCAGCGGTCATCAGTCTAGAAGATGTAGCAAATACAAGATCATATTTCTCTTTTGAGGTTTGTTGAAGTACCGAACGCGCATACGTAATAAAAGCTCGCGACTGATCGACCATGCCACTTTTATGGGAAGGTAGACTGGTTCTAAAAACCCGGACATTACCCCATTTCTCATGAGACGTCGTTTCAGTCTGAAAGCTCTTGTAACGATTTGGCATTGTCGTGAGAACAGTCAGTTTATCAGAAGGGCCCAACCTTTCTGCCAGCTCATTTACAAGGGCAGTTGCTCGAAACGAACCAGCACCCAAATCAGGTTGAAAATAAAAGGATAGAATTAGAATGTGCAATTTGTTTCTCTCTTTACTGTGGAAGGAGAGGACCAACATCCTATTTTCTACGAAAATATAACTTGGTTTATCAGAACCTCAACGATCCTCTCTGCAGATTTCCCATCCCAAAGCGGCGGGATCTGACCTTTCTTTCCCCGGCCCTCAAGAATCTTATTTGCGATGGAACATATCTCGTCAGGATCTGTCCCAGCAAGATAGTTGGTTCCGATATCGACAGTCGAAGGTCTTTCCGTATTTTCTCTTATGGTAATACACGGCACTCCAAGAAATGTCGTTTCCTCCTGAATTCCGCCTGAATCAGTCAGTACCATTTTTGCCTTGCGAAAAGCACTTAACATGTCCCGATAACCGATCGGGTCGATCAGATGTACACCATCTGGTTCTAGCCCGAAATCGGACATTCTCGCGCGGGTCCTGGGATGTACCGGAAAGAGGATGGGAATTTTACCTCCGATCTCCTGTACAGCACCCCATATCCTTGAAAAGACCTTCTGGTCATCGACGTTTGAGGGACGATGCAGCGTCATAACCCCATAATCATTCCCTTCATCAATAAAGTTGCTAATGGCAGGCGATACCTCGTACCCTTCACCATCAAGTTTTCCAAGATTGGACACCAGGGTGTCGATCATGACATTGCCGACGAAATGAATTCTGTCGTCACAAACACCTTCATTCTTCAAGTTCTTGATGCCCGACTCCTCCGTCACGAACAGTAGATCGCTGATCCTGTCGGTGAGGATTCTGTTGATCTCTTCCGGCATCTCCATGTCGAAGGACCTCAGACCGGCCTCCACATGGGCGACCCTGATCCCAAGCTTCCTTGCGGTGAGGGAACAGGCGATTGTGGAGTTGACATCTCCGACCACAACCACGAGATCAGGCCTATCTTTTAGAAGAATCTTCTCATAGGCCAACATGACTTTAGCAGTCTGTTCAGCGTGAGACCCGGACCCGACCTCGAGGTTGTAGTCTGGCTCTGGGATACCCAGCTCCCTGAAGAAGATGTCGGACATATTGGCATCGTAGTGCTGGCCGGTGTGGACTATCCTGACCTGTAGATCGCGACCTCTCCCCTCACCTTCCTGCTGTCTTCTTTCCATTGCCTTGATGATCGGCGCGATCTTCATGAAGTTGGGCCGAGCCCCGGCGATGAAGTGGGTGACGAAGCTTTTCATGACTTCCTTTCGTTCGGCTCTTTTCCGTCCTCAGCCCTGGTTAAGAGTATCTTTAACATTTTGTCAGCCATAGCCACCCTGAGGTACTGGAACATCTCGATCTTTTCAAAAATTCAGTGAATCAGAATTTCGTAGTTTATGGCAAACGGAGTGGAGCCTTTTTTCCGTAGCACAACAGCCTTATTTCCCACCTTCTTCCCAAATTCCGGCGAAAAGAAGCCATTTTCCACCTGTAAGCTTCCATCACTGGTACTCCGAATTGTGACCCGATTTCCATCTAGGTTACACAGCACTTCGTTGGCCTCGGTTGAAACAACCTCCACATCGGGGTGGAGATGGATATAACTTTCCCCCTGGTGTGTTCCACTCCCTTCAATTGAATCTTCAACACTCATTTTCCCTTCACTGAGCAGTATTTTTCTTCGGTGTACAGGATTTCCCTTTAATCGCCCATATCCATCATGAGCACCCTCGAACCAACACTCCTCATTATTTTCCTCGATACTTACATCGAACGGATACCCTCTTCTCGCAACTCGGAAATTGGCCCATATTTCATGCTGTTCCTCGTCATCGATGCGCACTGTATTGTGAGCGGCTGTTGAGCGGAACAAATTCCTTTCTGGACCCTCGTATGCGTATGTACCTGAATTGACGATGAAGCGTTTGCCAGCAACCGACATCTCATAACTGAGAGTATCGCAGTGAGCGTGTCCTGGAAGGTAATCAGGGCCTATGGGGCCGGCGTCCACGATCACGTGAATTTCACCTGATTTTATCACCCATAAACCAAAATCCGGTTTTCCGATGACATTGCGGGTGGGAATACCTCTCCTATCTCCGATACCCAACCGTCCCGCATAACCGAAAAGTTCCCTCGGAGGGGCGGTCACACCAAAGGCGCAATCGTTGAAAAAGGGGATGTTCCCGTCAGGATGAAGGATGTCCGCGAGGAATTTCAGCATCAAACCCGCTTTTTCCATCAGCAAACCTTGCAGATCATTGCCTGTCAGACCATAGGCATTTAACAGGTTCAGACAATCGAGAACATCTTCCAGAACGATGGAATGATACATGGGGCTTCGCTCGAAATGACCGTCGTCGGGAAGAATCTGTTCATTTAACTCTTTCAACAGGATCTTCTCCCCGGTAGCCTTCCAATGGTCCGCCTCAACTCCTTTGAAATAGTAACCAGCAAATAGTAATGCCTTGGCATTTGCTATCAGGTGGTTCCCCAGAAGGTGTCTTTCCAGACGTCGGCATATATATCTGGTCTGGACTGCCAAACTGTGGATGGCTTCTTCCGGAAGCCCGTTTCCAGTCAGTGTCCATTTGATCCAGTTGGCGATTCGTATAGAAACAGGGTATGGTTCCCAACCCACACCACTGGCTGGTGGGTTCTCCCGTATCCATCTCTGGATGAGTTCCAGATGCCATTGGTGACGGATATCGGCTCCATCGGCATTCAGATCATCGAAATAATGAAGGTTATAGAGCCAGAGCTTTTCCCACCCAGTATGGTTCCAATCACCGGATGTTGAAATTTCACGCTCTTTATTCAAAAAACAAAAGCGCGAAGGGCTAAGGAGAGTGGATTCTCGATGAGTCGTTTCACACCATTTTCCGGAGAGAAGTCTAATCTCCGGCCTGGACTTTAAATCAGGTTTAGGTCTGTACAAACAGAACCAAAGCCGGTTATAGAGTTGGGCCGGCTTTAGAAATCGGATTGTGTGGAAATAATTCAAGATCATTTCCATCATAAGTTTCAGGTTTTTATTTTTTCGGCAATTTCGATGCTCACGCGGGTGACCTCATCAAGCTCCTCAAACGGTATCGGTGGTGGCCCACCATTCTTAATTGCATCCACAAATGCAGATACACTGGTTACTTGCCCCTTATCTTGTCGCATGAGGTTCATTTTTCGGAATCCCGACCATCCGTACCCCTTAAGCTTCCTGAAGTTATCCAACTGGAGAATCCGCCCACCACAGAAAATCTCCAGCCGTTCTTTTGCGAAAGACCTGTGTCCATTGGCTAGGTAATGGACTGTCCCCATGGACCCATCAGCAAAGCCGAGGATGAAACTGACCTTATCCCCGTAATTTGTAATACCGGGTGCAGAACCCATATTTGTCACCTGTGTTGAGATTATAGTATGCCCGACAAGAAAACGGAGAAGATCGATAAAATGGCACCCCTCCCCTATAATCCGTCCACCTCCGAGCTTGGGATCCTGGGTCCAATGATCCGCGGGGATATCTCCCGCATTCACGGTCATGATGAAAGATTTCTGTTCCCGTACACTTTCCAGAAGGCTTTTTACCTTCTGTATCTGGGGAGCAAACCGGCGATTGAATCCCACCATGAGAAGAGCTCCTGACGAGCGGGATTCTTCGTAGGCCCTCCTGATCTTCTCCAGACCATCCAGATCAATGGCAAGCGGTTTTTCCACCCAAACATGTTTCCCTTCTCTCAGGGCTTCCACAGTTAAATGGACATGACTGTCATGTCGGGTCGAAATAACAACCATGTTTATCTGATCATCCGAGATCAACCCTTCCGTATCGGTTGTTGCTTCCTTGAAACCAAATTTACGGCCTGCATAGGAACATGACATCCCACCACTGGAAGATACTGCTTTGAGCTCAATGCCGGTCTTTTTGAAGGCAGGTATCAGGACGCGTGTTGCATAGTTACCGGCCCCAACGAATCCTGCAACGATATCTGCTGTTGGTGCTCTCTCATCAATTTCCGGCTGACTCAGAGCCACTGTCTTCTCCATAAGGGCTTCATCTTCTCTGTTCACAGAGCGATAATAATTTAACAGGATCCCCAGGCTGGAAGGATCATCCATCATCACCTTATAGGCTTCCAGTGCCCTCTCAAAATCAAACCTGTGGGATATGAGAGGTTCTACATCGATCTTGCCCTCGGAGATCATATCCAGGACTGCCTCAAAATTCCGTTGTTCAGTCCAGCGTACGAAACCAAAGGGATAATCTTGCCCTTTATCTTCATAGTTACTGTCATAGCGTCCAGGACCATAGGAGCACGAGACCTGAAAACTCAGTTCTTTTTCATAAAAATCTGAACGATTCAATTCAAGGCCTGTCACTCCTATCAAAATAATGCGCCCACGTTTACGGCACATGCGGGCCGCCTGACTAACCGGATCAGAAGATTTTGATGATGCTGTAATGAGTACACCGTCAACTCCCCGTCCCCTGGAAAAAGCCATCCCGGCCTCTACTGAATTTTCGCCCTTGGCAAGTGATACTGTTTCAGCCCCAAATTGACGGGCCAATTCAAGCTTTGTTTCATCAAAATCAATACCAAGAACCCGGCACCCATGAGCGCGTAACAGCTGGACAGTTAAAAGCCCGATAAGACCAAGACCTGTAACAACAAAACTCTCCCCCAAAGTTGGCGCTGCCAGACGAATCCCTTCCAGACCGATTGATCCAAGTACTGTAAATGAAGCAGTTTCATCACAAACATTATCAGGGATCCTAGCACACAGGTTTTGTGACACAGAAACCATCTCAGCATGAGATCCATTGGAAACAACCCGATCTCCGACTTTAAATCCTTGGACTGCTGACCCTACATCGCATATCGTTCCAACATTGCAATATCCCAAAGCTAAAGGTTGATCCAATTTACTCTTCACTGCATCTATAGTTGTTACCAATCCATCCGTTTTGACTTTCTCCAAGACCATTTTCACCTTTTCAGGTTGCTGCCAAGCTTTCGAAAGCATGTTTGCCTTGCCGAATTCCACCAGCATTCGTTCAGTGCCAATGGATATCAGGCTGCAAGAGGACTGAATCAGTACATCAGTCTCTCTATAATTAGGAACCGGGACGTCAACAAGACGTGTTTCACCGGAGGCCATGTTTTGAAGGATTTGCTTCAATGAACTATCCGAGATGGTCCTGGCATTGGATTGTCAAGAAAAATTCGACACCATAATTCAATGCAAATTAAAGAGAAGATTGTATATGTTCCGTCTATCCGGCCTCGCTTATCGTTTTCAAGCAAAATATTAACCATTTCAAAGTCAAACAATCCCCTGTTTCTAAGAGACCGCTCAGACAGGACATCTTCCAATATAGGGTGTAATTCCTTCTGCAGCCAGCTGCGCAGGGGCGCTCCGAAACCCGTCTTGGGACGATAAATCACCTGGGGTGGTAGAATAGGCTCCATAGCTTTTTTGAAAATCCATTTCCCCACTCGCCCCCTCTGCTTAAATTGGACAGGTAAACGGGCAGCCAAATCAATCAGTTCAATATCGAGTAAAGGAACCCTTACTTCAACTCCAGCCGCCATGCCCATTTTATCAATATAGTTGAGATTGTGATCAGCCAGAAAATGTTTTCCTTCAAGGTAAAGCATCCGGTTAATAGCTGGTATATTTTGAGGAAGACTTTCAAGTGATTCAATCAGTGGTTCCTTATACTGAACTTTTTTTAGATCTTCCCTGAATTCATCACTGTAAAGACCCCACAAAACGTTTGGTGTATTCCAATGGAAATAACTTGAGATTCGTTCATCGCCATTTAGATCAGCAAACTGAAAAGCCTTGGCAAATCTTCTGGATTTCATATTTTTTTTTGGTAACTTTTCCGCTACCACCCGGAGAGCCTTTCTGTAACTTTTTGGAAGCCATTGCCAGTATTTTTCCATCAACAAAGCCTGATGTCGCCGATAGCCTGAAAATATATCATCTCCACCAGTACCTGAAAGCAAAACCTTTATACCCTTTTCACGCGCAAGCCTACTAATAAAAAGGGCATTTATGGGCGCTGGATCAGCTTGTGGTTCATCAAGATGATAGATCATTGTTTCAAGTTCATCAACCATCTCAGGACCGACATATATTGTGTGAAGATCGACATCCAGGTACTCTGCTACTCTCTTTGCATAAGGTAAGTCCTCCACCATCCCTTCGTGTGTGGAGAAATCGTCATTGAAACCGATAGTGAAGCATTGCAGTTTTTGTCCTTCATTTGCTTTATTGGCAAAATAGACGACAGAACTTGAGTCCAAACCACCTGAAAGGAAGGCTCCGACAGGAACATCTGAAATCATCTGTCGCCTTACAGCCATTTCCAAGTGATGCCTAACTTCTACAATCGCCTCCTCCTGGGTAAGTTTATCGATCTCCAAATCGTATGGTAGGTCATAGAACTGCCACTTACGGGTAACTTTACCTTCCTTGACGAGAAGGGCGTGTCCAAGTTCCAGTTTATTGACGCTCTCTAGAATTGTTCTCGGAGCTGGACACCAGAGATATGTCATATGATTGTGAATGGCAGCAGGCGAAAGCATTCGGTCAACACCAGGTTCTTGTAGAATGGCTTTCAGCTCGCTACTGAATATAAACCCCATGTCAGACTCATGGTAATAGAGGGGCTTTACGCCAAGGCAATCCCGAGCAAGAAAGAGTGTCCTTTTCTCTGAATCCCATATGGCGAAAGCATATATGCCATTTAGCTTTTGCAACATATCAGGGCCATGTCTAATATAAAGATTCAGTAAGACCTCTGTGTCCGATTCGCTTCTGAAAGTAAATCCTTCTTCCCTCAGCTCACTCCTCAGTTCAAGGTAATTATAAATTTCTCCATTATAAACGATCAGCGCACGCTTTTCGGAGTCCCACATCGGTTGCTTCCCGCTTTCCGACAGGTCTATAATTGATAGTCGACGGTGAGCCATTCCAATACTATTATCCCTCGAATAATGTATGCCCATATCATCTGGGCCACGATGAGATATACTCACACTCATTCTCTCGAGCAGAGATTCCGGATAGTTACCTGAAAAACCGGCTATACCGCACATATTAGTTTCGCAATAAATTGTAAAAGAGGTTCTCGTAGGCGGTTACTTTCTCATCATCACCCGCGACCATCCTGGCGAATTTCCTGGCTCTTATCCTGTAATCCCTGTATTCAGCTTCGTCCATGTTGATACAATTTTGAAGAACCATTTTGAACTTTTCTTTATCTGTTAGATCTATGTCCCATCCCACTCCCTCTACTTCCAGGTCCCTCCATGGAGTTCTGTCACTGATGAGGACAGGACAGCCAAACAGTAAAGACTCTATGATCGAATGACCAAAATTTTCTCCCAGGGATGGCTGGAACATAAGATGATGATCCTCGAATATCTCTTTTGCCTGATGAGGTGGTACTTTCCCCCGGTAAATAATTTTTATGTTTTCAGGTAGTAGATCCATCACCTTGCTACATTTTGACCAGTAGTGAACATCATCGATCGGGCCATAAATATTGTATTCCACATCACCGCTCAGCTCCCTGAGCAGACCTATCGCCTCGAGGAGATTTTTCATGGGTGCGACTCTCGCAAAAAAAAGGATCTTTATATGCCCGGGTCTTTTGACAGCATAGGAGGGGATTTTTTCGGTTTCATTCAGCAGTGAGATCAGGGGTGATGCAACAATGACATCACATTCACCAGAACTTTTCTTATTATTACAAAAAACGGAAATAAAATTCTGTTTCTCGTACTGACTTGATACATGCCATTTGACACCTCTATAGATACCGAGGGCTTTCACAAGAACTATGAACGGCCGTTTCTTGTAAGGCTTCAACTTCAGAGCTTCCCTAGAAAACTCTCCCCTCGTGGCAAGCAAATAGGGAACATCTGGTACAAGCTTTAACCAGCGCAAGAGCAAGATTTTTATAGAATAATGCGGCGAAAAAAAGCTGTTTAGATAGACAGCCTCATAAGGTACTGAATTCATCACCTTATGAATTGGCCGAAAGCCTCGTTTCCTTCGGCCAAGGTAAAGGACTTCCGCGCTACCGATCCGATGCCATTTGTTGGAGACTATATCCTTATACGGTTCTTTGCTGAGGTAATCGCAATCCCGCGTAACTATTTTAAAGGTAAACTGGTCTCCGAGCCTGTCTACAATACTGGAAATACTCTTGATCGGCCCGCCAGCTTTATATCCGGGTAGATAATAATCGCAGAATATCAGGATCACTTTTTTCATGGTGTTATTTTACATTATGAAAGATAAGATAAATTCGAAGGGATATAACTTGAAAGAAATACAACTCAGGACTGATTGACATTTTGATTGAGGATATCCCTGCAATCTTTCAAAACATCTGCAATAGTGATCGAATTGACACATTTCATTCCCATTTCACTGCATACTTCAAGCATACACCCTTCGCATTCATTCCAGTGACGATGCACTCTGTGACCTTCCCCATACGGTTCCCATTTCCCCAGATAATCGCAGCCCGGGCGGGCATTGGGAACTGGATCAACTACTACAACGAGAGGTGTCCCCACTCCAAACTGGACGACAGGACACCCCTGAGGCATACTTCGATCTGCCTCTGCCCGGGTACACCGGAAAACAGGCGGTATAACCAATGAACCTTTCCACCTTAGGGTTGCCGCCAAACTGTCCAACCAATGGGGTCCACCTCTTACTTAGGTCCATGTCACCGGCCTAGCACTGGTGCCAAACTTAATCAATCGCCATAACACAATTGTAAGTATTTGTATTATTTACCTTTGCCTACCACTGACCAATAGTAACATACTGAACTGCTGCGACAGTACCTTTAACTGTTTCTTCGATTGTATATTCTTGAACTCTATCTAGCGCATTTAACGCTAACTCTTCAAGTTTGGTTTGGTCCAATGCAACTGACATAATAACTTCTGCCAGTTTTAGTATATCTCCAAACGGGAAAACATATCCCGTAAATCCATCGTCAACAAGGTCGGGGCCACAACCAACACGATCACTTACAATCGCCGGAATTCCACAGGCCATCGCCTCATTGACAACAAGTCCCCATGTCTCATCATAATCCGATGGCAAAACGAGGCAGTCGGCTGCAACATAAGCTTGCGCCATCTCCATCTGATTGAGGAATCCTGTAAAAGTTACTGGTAAGGAATATTTTCTCACTGAATACTGTGCCTGCTCCATTAACTCACCTGTTCCTACTACTAACAGATGGATCTTTGGTTCCTTCTGCACAATTGTTTTTAAGGCTTCCAATAAATCAAGAGGACGTTTCTTCTGAATTAATTTGCCTGCGAAGAGGAAACAGATTTTGTCATCAGGTATCCCCCATTTTCTGCGTAATATTGACTTTTTCACCACCATGGCACTAGCCTGTTTACTGAACCGGTTATTATCGACACAATAAGGGGCATGGAAGAGCTTCCCTGCGTCTTTTACATACTGGTTGTAAAATTCTTCATTGCCTTTTCCAATTGCAAGAAAGGCGTTGAATTGGGCCATGATAGCTCGGTGAATCAAGCGAACCCACCATGGGCGTGGCTTCATAGCATTGGACTCCCCACGCACAATTAGTGGTATTTTGAGTGTTCTACATACAAGCAAGCTCTTAATTAGGAAGGGAGAATTCCAACCAGCAAGGAGAGCAGCATCGGGGTTGGATTCCTTAAGGGCAACTACAATTCGCTTGACACTAATCGCTTTGTTTTTTCTGTTGCCCTTCTCGGATAGTACCTCCCATTGATATCCATCAAGAAGTGGAATATCCCATTCAAAGGGGATACCGAAACCCTTACCTTGCTGCTCCTTGTCAGGGATCATTCCAAAGTAAACTTTCAACTGTATTTCAGGTCTGTCCGCCAATGCCTGAAACCATGGCACTTGGTATTGTATCGGATGATTTGTGAAAATGCAGAGTTTCATTCGTCTTGATTATAAAGTCTGGCGTGAAATAATGATTTGCCTTGAGTTAGTTTTTCTCAATAGAATTAATTGAGCCAGGATGAGAATAGGGAAAAATCGAAACAGTCCCACAAAAATACTATCAACAGCACTGTTGATAACAACGAGGTTGTATAAAAGGCCGAAATAAACTATCCACGCACCGATTCCTGAGTTTGTTAAACACTCGAAACAAATTCGCTGAATGATTCCAATTACCCAGAAAACAATAACTATGGCTACTATTCCCCCTCCCAAGTAAAGATATCCGACAGGACTCATTCCCACAGATGACAGCGTATTTTCCGGCATTCCCCTTACTTTTATGTTATACCACAAACCAAGGTTGGACACAGGTTTCTGAGGCCAGACAATGCGCGGGATATAGGCATAAAGGGGTGACATAACAATCCTTGAGATAAATTGCGGGTCCGTTTCATCAAGCCTCAAATTATCCCGATGTGCTATCGCTCCTGCTGCAAATTTGGTTAGGTTGAGCTGTTTAAAAAATCCTTCTACGTTAGGCACGTAAATTTCATCGTTATTACTACCTACTATTATGAACATTCGGCCAACAACTTCTGCAATTTCGGTCAGGTCCTTATTTTGAAAATCAAGACGATACAACCTATATTCTCGAAATGGCTCAATAACTTGATATGAAAGTGGAAGAATAAGAAGCATCACCGCCACCCATTTCCAAGGGAGTTTTCGCTTAAAAATATAGTAGATCATTCCTACAACTATTATCGGAAATACCGTTTGGCCCTTGAACCCGGACAGGAAGCCGAAACCGACTTCCATAAACAACACACTCCAGAAAAGGGCCTTTATCCACAAAGTAGTCCTTTTCCCCTTAGAGAAGTAAGCCAATGCCACCACCACCAGAATTAGTCTACTGGAGGTGGTAGCCATATCAAGCCACTGTTTATAGGCCGCAAACCTGTGCAAAGATGTTAATTCGGCGCTGTAACCAAAAATGCCTAACCGGGCTTGCAGAAACCTCACATATATACTGAGAGAAAGAAGTAAAAACACGGCTGGCCACCTAATGTTTAACTCAGTTCGCAGAAAGCCACGGCGAAGGAGAAAAGCCCTCAATCTCCTGCCAAGCCTCCTGCTTGCCTGCAAGCGGTATCCCCTCCACATCATGAAAGCTCCGATAAAAGCACATGCCACTGCTTTGTTCATCCAGGGATAAGGCGAACCCCACCCAAGCCAACCAAGTTCATATTTTGCGTCATCTGAGATAAAAAAGAAATTTCCGAGGACGAATGACAAAATGAAAGTAACAATACTAGCCAAAACAGCGGGTGAAAGAAAATAATTGTGTTTATTGTAAGAATGCTCCCTAAAGAGTTCCCAGATAAGATAAACCAACATCCCCAACGATAATTCAACGAAAAGGACTTTTTCCCATGAAAAATAAGCATACAATTCAACAACGGCGAACAAAGACACGCTAACCGCTAATAATAAAAGCCATATTACTATTATCCGCAGAAATTGACCGTCTAAGCCAGCGTTTTTAGTCGAGATTTTCGGGAACAGAGTAACCATTTCCATCCTTCTCAACTGTATTTAATGAAAGAACCAGAATCTATTATTACAGGCACAAAGGATTAACATCGAGATATCCAGGTGCAATTGCGACAAAATTAGAGTAACGAAAATACTCACCATATATTTCATATCTAAAATCATATAGACCATTCTTTTTAAGGAGGTACACTTCATAACCGTGATTATTCAGATATTCAATAGCACTTATAAGTGTACTACTTGAGTTTGCCCATGGCTTGTTATACTCAAATTGTATTACTCCAACATTTTTTTCGCTTAAGCATTTTTCGGCACCTCTGAGTACATGCAAGTCATATCCCTCAGCATCAATTTTGATAAAATCAATAAATCCTAAATCATGATTCAAAACTTCAGAATCAATTGTTGTTGTCTTAACTGTAATTTTTTGAGTTTGAGACTTACTATGTTTTTTTATTAGCGAAGACGTTTCTCCAGCAGATTCCTCCATAAAAAAATCCATCTGGCCAGACTGATCACAAACTGCCGCCTGAATTATTTTAATAAAGTTCTCTTGTATTCCCAGTTTTAAATTGGATTTAAGATACCTTACCGCTAGCGGTGAGGGTTCGAACAAAAGCCCTTTTTGCGGCTTTGGCATTTTGCTAAGAAAAAGCTTCGACCATACTCCTGTATTTGCCCCTACATCAAAAAAAACTTTGGCTTTTGGTGCAACAGAGTCGATAAGCCACAGCTCACCGTTAAGATACATGTCAATACCATCATTTAAATGAGATGCGATTATTGCATCTAATTGATTCCTCAATTTTACTGCTATTCTCGCACAGACTGAAAATTGCCCTAACTTATTTTGCATGGCACCAAGCATCCTATTTTTTAGTGAATCCACTTTATATTCTCCTTGATACCCGAACTTACTTAGAATTTATCCGTGTCTTGATTGCGTTTGGCGTCAGAGGTATACAGGTATTAACTCGGCGCCCAATGCTTCTCAAAAGGACATATACGGAGATTGCGATCCATATTTGTGTTTTTAACGCGTTTTCTCAAGTACCGTAGAAGGACTTTATCCGGAAATGCTGTTTGATCCATTTGAAGAAGAGTTCGATCTGCCAACGGCATCGGTAGAGTTCGGCGATGGTTAATGCAGACAGCGTGAAGTTGTTGATGAGGAAGGTCAAGGTATTTTGAGTTTGTGTATCGAAGCATTTGACTCACCGAAGTTTCTCTGGATAGCATTTGGGGGAACGAGGGCCGATAAGACGGATGATCTGATCGCATTTGATTTCCGTGGTCTTGTCGACAGGGTGGGAGTAGAGCCTTTGGAACTTCAGGTTGAACTTGGCCTGGATGACGAAACAGGCAGTCCAATGTGACAGATGATACAGTCGAGCGAAATCCATGTAGGCTTGGACCATGATGTAGAAGATCCCGGGCTCCAGAATCAATTCGTCAAGGACATTGACGTTGTGCAAGTATAGCTGAAGCTATTCTGCACCCAACTCCGCCTTCGTCGCCATGGTAAGCCACGATACCGTGAAGAATTGAGCGCCGATCATTGAGGCAATCGCTCCATGCAGCCCCGCAAGAAGGACTCCAACTGTAATGGAGAGGTGGTCCCCAAAATTTGGACAATGGTATAAGGTGGAAACTACACCAAAGGAGGAACCATGTCCAAGTCGAAGAGGAAGCGTTATTCAGCTCAGTTTAAGGCCAAGATTGCCCTGGAAGCATTGAAGGGTGAGGAAACAGCGGCGCAGTTGGCGTCTCGTTATGGCGTTCACCCCAACCAGGTCACTCAGTGGAAGCGTCAGGCCAAAGAAGGTATGCCGGAGGTATTTTCAGGCAAGGCGGATCGCACGGAGAAGGACCACGAGTCTGAAGTCAAGGAGCTTCACGCCAAGATCGGTCAGTTGACGGTGGAGCGTGATTTTTTGGCCAAAGCCTTCGGCCGCTAAGCCATGTCCGGAGGCAGGGTATGGTCGACCCCGACCATCCCGGGCTCAGTATTGTCCGCCAGTGCTTCTTGCTGTCGATCAGCCGCTCCTCATTTTACTATGAGGCAACTGGTGAAAACTTCTTTAATCTTCTGCTCATGCGTTTGATTGACGAGCAGTTTCTTGAGACTCCGTACTACGGTTCCCGTCAGATGGCTCGTTATTTGCGCCGTCAGGGTTTTTGTGTTGGCAGGAAGCGTATACGCCGATTAATGAGGAAGATGGGGCTTGTCCCTATCTACCAGAAGCCTGCCACGAGCAAGCCTCATCCTGAACACAAGATCTACCCCTACCTGTTGAGAGGGATCGATATCAGTCGTCCTAATCAGGTCTGGTGCGCTGATATTACTTATATCCCCATGAGGTGCGGTTTCCTGTATCTGATAGCGGTCATGGACTGGCACAGCCGCAAAGTGCTGTCCTGGAGGCTCTCAAACACCCTTGACGCTGATTTTTGTACTGCGGCCCTTGAAGAGGCCCTGGCCAAGTATGGTGTCCCTGTGATCTTCAACACGGACCAAGGCTGCCAGTTCACAAGCTATGAGTTCACCCAGGTGCTGAAGGATGCCGGTGTTAAGATCTCCATGGACGGCAAGGGCCGGTGGATGGACAACATCATGGTCGAACGGCTGTGGCGCTCATTGAAGTATGAATGTGTTTATCTGAACGCGTTTGAGACAGGAAGCGAGGCCCGGGAAGGCATTGGGAACTGGATCAACTACTACAACGAGAGGCGTCCCCACTCCAAACTGGACGACAGGACACCCCTGAGGCATACTTCGATCTGCCTCTGCCCGGGTACACCGGAAAACAGGCGGTATAACCAATGAACCT
>Ga0255052_10001762_pt1 | contig 16056 bp, 11 predicted proteins | sample JV7_2_21_MG_FD_188632 | JGI IMG/M metagenome (GOLD analysis project Ga0255052, IMG submission 188632) | Seawater microbial communities from Jervis Inlet, British Columbia, Canada - JV7_2_21 | ecosystem: Environmental > Aquatic > Marine > Inlet | place: Canada: British Columbia | collected...
CACAAATTTCTCAGAAATTATCTGCCCCTTCCCATCATTATCTCCAAATTCGATTTCGCCCTCGATATCCTGTCCGGCAATAAATTCTTCAGTCATCCTGAAGGCTACGTTATCTGTAAACTGCTTTGGAGGGTGCTTCATAAAATATGCGGAAGGTGAATACAGTGCTCCTCCTTTTCCTCTCTCAAGTGCAAGTTTACAGCATCTAACAGCATCTATAACTACACCTGCAGAGTTTGGAGAATCCTCTACAGACAGCCGGAGTTCAAGGTTCATCGGGATATCACCAAACAGCCTGCCTTCCATTCGAATAAAGCATATCTTGTTGTCTTTCTGCCAGGGCACGTAATCGCTCGGGCCAATATGGATATTATCAGCATCAAGCTTTTCATCCATTATTGACTGGACTGCTTCAGTCTTTGATCTCTTTTTTGAGGTCAGTCTGTTTCTGTTGAGCATATTGAGAAAATCCGTATTACCACCGGTATTGAGCTGATACGTCCTGTCTATTTTGACCCCTCTTTGTCTGAATAAATCTACCAGGATACGGTGAGTAATAGTAGCGCCAAGCTGGGCCTTTATATCATCACCAATTACAGGCAGGTTTTTCTGTTTGAATTTTTGAGCCCATTTAGAGTTACTAGCTATAAAAACCGGTATATTGTTAATGAATCCTATCCCAGCTTCGAGTGCACATTCGGCATAAAATTGTGTGGCCTGCTCCGAACCCACCGGGAGATAATTTAAAAGCATTTCAGCTCCGGAGTTCTTCAATATGGCTACGACATCTTCTTTAGCAGGCTCCCTTTCGCCACTTAATATGAAAGTCTGTTTTGCATCATATTCCTTCATATGATCCGAAAAACCGTCGAGGATACGTCCCATGTTAACCCTTGCATTGGCTCTGGGCATATCAGGCGAAAACAGTTCGGTACAGTTCGGAGGCGCAAAAATAGCCTCATTGATGTCTTTGCCAACTTTTCTTTTATCTATGTCGAAAGCAGCAACCGCCTCGATATCAAAAGGCTTATAGCCCCCAAGATCCCAATGCATTAATCCGGATGCGTCAGTTTCGTTTTTGTTTTTGTAATACTCGATTCCCTGGAGTAACGAACAGGCACAATTACCGACACCGGTTATTGCGATTTTGATTTTTCCCATATTCACTGCCTCCATGACTCCAAGATTTTACAGATAAATAACGATAACGTTACAATCTCAAATGATTTTCTGGTTAAGAATAATACAAAAATCATATCAGAAACATCTTATACAATCAATATATATTTTAAATTCAGTATACGAAGCATTCAAAATAAAGAATTATTACTACGCTACAGGTAATTTTGGGTGCAACCATCACAACCAAACGTATTATATAGGTTTCAATAAGTTTGTTGTAAATGAGCGAGGCTTTATGTTACGCTTTGAAAGCTTTAAATTTTTCTGGAAGAAATTCCTTAATATATGTTGTCAAGCCTGCACTTATTATCTGCTCTTGAAGCTACTGCATAAAAGGAGTCTGTGAGTAATGTCAGAAAGCGTAATGGTCGTAAAAAACAGATTGATAAGCCCCATTATTACCATTAAGGACAATGGATCTTTGATAACCGGCAATGATCAAATTTTCGATAATATTATTGAAAACCACTCATTCATGCCAAGAAATGAAGCAGAGTACAATTTTGATTTTAAGCAGGTAATTCCATATGTGATTATTCGTAATGCAAATGAGTATCTTCTCTTACAGAGAACCAGCCGGCAAACCGAAAAGAGGCTTCATAATAAATACTCACTCGGAATCGGGGGTCATATAAATCCTGCTCCCCGGATACCGGAGAAAAATCTTATTACTAACGGATTATATAAAGAACTTGATGAAGAAATCTCGCTGAACGATCCTGGCAAACTGCAGTTCATAGGGGTGATAAATGACGATAGAAACAGTGTGAGTAAAGTGCATCTCGGACTATTGTATCTGCTTGAAACTACATCTTCCAAATACCAGATTCTTGAATCAGAAAAAATGACCGCCCAATGGGTGGCTAAAGACAGGTTGATCGATTTTTATGATAATCTTGAGACCTGGTCTCAGATTGTATGCGATAATTATATATTATGAAACCAAGAGAACGCATAATACTCGCACTTGATGTTTCTGATCATGATGAAGCTATTAAAATCGTGCACAGGTTTAAAGATCATATAGACATTTTCAAGGTCGGCTCAGAGCTTTTTACTTCTGTTGGCCCCAGATTAATCAAAGAAATTAATTTAATGGGCAAGAAGGTATTTCTTGATCTTAAATTCCATGATATACCAAATACTGTTACCAAGTCTGTTCTGGCTGCAGCGAGACTCAGGGTATTCATGCTTACAGTACATACTTTAGGTGGCCTGGATATGCTGAAACAGGCAGCTGATGCGTTAGGAAAATTTGCTATTGAAAACAATGTTACCAGGCCAAGATTAATCGGTGTAACGATTTTGACCAGCATGGATCAGAAAGCCCTCAGTGATGAAATTGGCATAGCCCTTCGTATGAGCTCACAAGTCAAGCAGCTTGCAAAGCTCGCCCGAATGGCAGGTCTGGATGGAGTAGTTGCCTCAGCAGAAAATGCAGCCATGATCCGTTCCAGTGCCGGAGAAGGATTTATGATAGTGACGCCTGGTATACGGCCTTCATGGGCTTCTGCTGATGACCAGAAAAGAACGTTGACCCCAAAACAGGCAATACGTAAAGGCGCTGACTATATCGTAATTGGAAGGGCGGTCCTGGCACAGTCCGATCCAGCCAAAGCACTAAAGCGTATTCATGATGAAATAAAAAATGCGTGATAAATTTGTTTTCGCTTGTTTCAAATACCTTATAACATACAACGATTAGCGCTTTTTAATGCTTAATATCCTGCCTGCCAAGAGCACCTTCATCGGAAATGTAAACACCGGGGATATATACCCGATATATGCTGAAATGCCCTGCATATCCCCCCGGCTTGCATACGAAGCTATCGGAAATTCAAACAGTTTTCTGTTTGAAAGTATTAAGGGGCCAGATAAAATTGCCCGTTATTCCTTTATAGGAGCCGACCCGTTTCTGGTCTTTAAGGTCAAAAATGGCGTTGTAGAAACAGAATATATCAAACAGCAAGGCCCCTCCTCACTAAAAAAAGACAACACAAAGCGGATCGCGCCGCTTAAGAAACTAAAAGCCCTGCTTACTGCTTATAAAGTAATGTCATCAGTGGACCTACCACCTTTTACAGGAGGAGCTGCCGGCATAATCAGTTATGACTTTGTCCATTATTTTGAGAAATTACCGCGAACCACTATCGATGATCTGGACATACCGGATGCCCATTTTATGTTCGTGGATACTGTAATCGCGATCGATCACGAGCTTCAGAAGACATTTCTGATCTCCTGCCCAGGTGCCGAAGAGATTATTGCAGGTTCAGAAAATTCCGGGAATCATTGGGACAGGCATTACGACAATGCATGCCGAAAAATCAATAAGCTTTTCAATAAATTAAAATCAATATCACCTTCAACTGATCACTCTGATTCTAACCATCTTATAGATACATCAGTACGACCATATTCTGGTATGTCATCAGGGAAAGGGGAGATTAATATTCATCATGAAATGGATAAGCATCAATATATTGATATAGTCAGGAAAACAAAAAAATACATAAAAGCCGGGGATATTTTTCAGGCAAATCTTTCACAGAGGGTGTCAGCAAAAATCGGCCATACTAATCCCTGGCAAATATATACTATTCTGAGCCGTATCAACCCTTCACCTTTCGCAGCGTATCTGGACATGGGAGACTATCACATTGCAAGCTCATCGCCAGAGAGGCTCGTGAAAATTTCAGGGAATACTGTTGAAACAAGGCCGATAGCGGGCACAAGGCCTAGAGGATCAGATGCTGCTGATGACAGGTTGATGAGGAATGAACTTTTACTGAACGAAAAGGAACGGGCAGAGCATCTCATGCTGATTGACCTTGAGAGAAATGATCTGGGGAAAATATCGGATTACAGCAGTGTTGAAGTTGATGAGTTAATGATTACAGAAGACTGCTCGCACGTCATTCATATAGTATCGAACATCAGGGGCACTATCGCTAAAGGCAAGGACTGCTTTGATGCAATCAGGGCAACCTTCCCCGGTGGAACCATTACAGGAGTTCCAAAAGTCAGGTGTATGGAAATAATCGATGAACTTGAGCCTGTAGTTCGAGGTCCTTACACCGGCTCTGTGGGATACATTAGTTTCACTGGCGATATGGACCTGAACATTATAATCAGGACGTTTGTTATTAAAGACAAGACCGCTTACGTTCAGGCAGGTGCCGGGATTGTTGCAGATTCAGAACCTGAAAAAGAATATTATGAAACTTTGAAAAAAGCGGAAGCTCTGATAAAAACCTTAGAGGTTCTATAGCTGATCTCCGTTATTCCCGTCTTTCTCCTTCATTAGACACTATTGCACTATCCAGACGATTCATTTATACTTGCAGCAAGGGACATGGTTGGGTTTTTCCTGATCTAAATCTAACATGTAGTTTTACAGGGGGCATGAAATGAAGAAGGCAATTGTATGTCTGCTTATTGTTTTTATTGCGGTACTGGGCTCACAGCAGGCAAAAGCATATTATCTGGAATTAGTGCCAGTAGATATAAACGGTCAGTCAATATTTTATCTTGACATTGTATTTAATGCTGACCCGGAAGGTAACGCGCTTGGCAATTATGGTTTTGATCTTTATTATGACAATACTGAGTTGTCATTGAATCAGTTAAACACAGTATTGAGTCCACCGCCCCATTTATCCACTCTTTTCCCTCCGTTTGAACGTGAGACGAATTCCGGACTGATTCAGGGAATCAGCGGATTAATGCCTTTATCCGGAGGCGGTCCTGCAGAAATAACAGCCTCCTTAACTCTGGCTACTATCGCATTTGATATCGAAACATTATCGTCAGACGGATATACAGATGTATGGTTAGACATACAGTCAATAGGGAAGGGCTTTAACATCGACGGGAATGTCGTCTCGATGTCATCAATGCCTGTCAGTGGTGAAGGTCTTGATGTCTCTGCCCCTATTATTCCTGAACCAGCAAGCTCTCTTCTGTTTATGGCAGGGGCTTCAGCAATCGCCCTGAGATATTTCAGAGGGAACAAATCAGGATAAAAATTATATCTCTTCATCCAGTACTGCCCTGTCCAGATCTCTCATGATGCTGTCATAGTCCTTTTTTGTTTTTTCATACATCATAGCGTTTTCTATTGCTACTCCGCATTGCTCTGCAAGAGAAGTCGTAAAATCTATCTCCTGTTTTGAAAATTTCCTCGGCTCACCAGTCAGCAGCCTTAGAATTCCGAGCACCTTGCCCCTTGCGATCACAGGCAGAGTAAGCATGCTTTTTATCCCTTCTTCCATTGCCTCTTTTTTGTACTGAATCCTGTGATCAGTTGTTACATCATAAATCGCAACAGCTCTCTCCTTCAATGCTTCAATAACATTTTGTTCAGCATCAACAGGTCCTTTATTTAAATATTTATCGCTAAGGCCATACGATGCAACAAGCTCCAGTTTTTTCGCCTCAGGGTCTAATAGCCGCACAGTAGCGGCCTTTAAGTTCATTACTTCAGGAATCTTCTTTACAATCATATCCAGCACTTCCTCCGGCCGCAGAGAAACACTGAGCGCCTTTGTTACTTCCTGAAATACTTCCAGATATTCCTTTTCCTTTGAAATCTCTGTTTCAAAATGTTTGGCATTAACAATCGCGCCTGCGGTCTGCTCAGCAACTGCAGATATAAACCTCAGGTCTTCGTATTTATATTTTCTCCGTTTGGTGGCATACAGTCGTAACACCCCGATTATTTCATCCTTATATTTCATTGGAATCGACAGAATAGTCCTTATGCCTTCTTCTATAGCCTCTTTATAATATTTTGAATCCTTATGTTCCGTAATGTCATACGACGAGACCGATTTCCCGGCCAGTGCGTCATCTATGCTGGCATCATACGCTACCGGACCTTTATTGACATACTTTTCACTCAGTCCGTAGTGGGCTACAAGTTCCAGTTGTTTAGTCTCTTTATTCAGGAGACGTAAAATGCTCCCCTTCTGACCCATTACTTCAGGGATTTTACGCACGATAATATTCAATACTTCATTTACACTGAAAGATGAGCTTACCGCCTTGGTGATCTCTTCAAAGACTCTCAAATATTCCTTCTCGTTTGAAACAGCTGATTCAAAACGTCTTGCATTAACTATCGCGATTGCGCCCTGTTCAGCAATGGCGGATATGAATTTGAAGTCATCCTCCGTATATTTGACCGGTTCGGTTGTATACATTCTGAGAACGCCAATCACTTCTTTCTCAAAAAACATAGGAATAGATAGTATGCTTCTGATACCCTCTGCCAATGCCTCCTTGTAGTATTCAGAATCTTTTTTATCCGCAATGTCATATACCGAAACCAGTTTTCCCCGCAACGCATCATCAATACTGGCATCATAAGATACCGGGCCTTTGTTAGCATATTTTTCACTTACTCCATGGTAGGCAACAAGTTCCAGCTGATTGCTCTCTTTATTAAGCAGACGCAGGATACTTCCTTTGACATTCATTACTTTCACAACATTTACAACTATTAACTGTAAAACTTCTTCAAGAGAAATGCTGGCACTAATTGATTTACATATATTCTGGTAACTTTCGAGGTACACCTTCTTCTCAAAGATTTTCTCCGCGCATGAAGGACACATGCCATGTGTAAATATACCGAACCCTTCATGTGAAAGATAAGTCTCCAGATGCTCCCAGGAGTCTTCATCACTTCTTATCTTCTTGCACCATCCACATATTGGTATTAATCTTTTTTCCCTTTTAGCTTTTAAGCTGGAATCAATTAACTTTATACAGTCTGTAATATCTCTTAACGTTACCACCACACCGGTGACCTTGCCTGCCTCAATCAAGGGTGATGCAGATTCTTCCACTGATATTCTCCGGTAATCTTTAGTTACCATTATCATGTTTTTGTTTACAGGTTTTCCCTCCTGAAAGCATTTCATTACAGGGTACTCAAAAAACTGCAGGACATTGCCGTTTTCATCTTCATACGATATTGATTCCTGATCAAATATACTGCCTATCAAGTCATTAGCTGCATATCCGGACAGCATTTCAGCAGCATTGTTCCAATATCTAATCTTGTAATTCAGATCAACAAGATACACGCCATTTGTCATGTTATTGAGGATCAAGCGATCTGTTTTTGATGTCCATCTAAACATGCAGTAATTTAATCTCCTGTCTCAGAATTAATCAATTCAGACACTGTGATGCGATAATAGTTATTTATAATTAGCAGACAACAAGTACCATCTGTTTTAACAATGGATTAATTAAAAGGTGACTAATTATAAAAAAACTGATAATTATCTTGCTGAAAACACTATGTTTTTAGAATAGAACTTGCCACGGTACATCGCTTTATCTGCCATGTGAATCAGCTCTTCCTTGTTTTTCGCGATATCAGGAAACGTGGCTATTCCTAAACTGGCCGTCAATCTGATTGAATATCCTTCATTCTTCAAAAACACAGTCTTTTCTATTGTACTTCTAAGCCGTTCCGCGACCTGATAACAGGCCTCATTGGTTGTTTGAGGTAAAATCATTACAAATTCATCTCCGCCATATCGGGTAATAACATCAATCTTTCTCAGGTTCACTTGAAGGATCTGGGACGTTTCAATAAGCAGCTTGCTTCCTACGAGATGGCCAAACTTATCATTTACTTCCTTGAAACTATCAAGATCCATGAAAACGATCGAAAACAATGAACCATAACGCTCTGCCCTTTCGATCTCCATGTCCAGCGCCTGATGCAGATAACGAAAATTATAGAGACTGGTCAGGTCATCATTTTTTATTTCCTCAGACAGAAATGCCAGCTCTAACGCCATCGCGGCATAACGTGCAGCGTTGACAAGCAGATTCAGGTCACTGTCTGTAAATGGATGTTCCCCTTTTTTATTAATAAGTCTCAGTACTCCGACAATCCTGTCCTTGATTTTCAATGGAGCACAAATTAATGAACAGATCTTCATGTCCGAAAATTTGTCCGCTTCTTTATTGTAGCGGGTATCTTTTTGTACATCCTGTACAAGTAATGGACGATCATTTTCGAGAACCCACCCTGCTATACCCACTCCTTTCTTAAACCTGAATTTGCGTATTTTCTTTGAAGTTCGAAATTTGACTATATCAAAAAAAGGTTCGTCATTATATAGAAGAGACCAGGCCGTAACACGGGTCATTGCCTTCACTTTTTCCATCATTGGACTCAATATCTGACTCAGGCTGGTGGTATCTGCAATTAACTGAGTCATATCGTTAAAGAATTTTAACTCACTCTGGCTAGATAAAAGTTTCTCCTGGAGCCTTCTCTTTTCAATTTCAAGCGACTTATTATTGAGCAGGATATCTATCCAATGCTTGAATGCTTTGAACTTGACCGGTTCATTTATAGTGACTGAACAACCGTCATTAAATTTATGCTCAACCCGTTTCAGAGCATCCTTTGGCATCAGAACAATTTTAGGCATATAAGCTGCCATCTGTCTGAACTTGTCAGAATTATTAACAGACGATACAAAATCACCACCAATGATAATAAGATCAATACTGTCATCCTTTAAACTGGAGAGGGCAGCCCTAATATTTTGCACATTAACCATTGAAAACCCTTTATTCATAAGGGATTTCCTGAATTTATTAACTGGTGAATCACCCTTGTTTATAATGAGTATCTTACGCATTTACACCACAGCATTTTTTATATTTTTTCCCACTTCCACAAATGCATGGATCGTTCCTGCCTATTTTTTTGTCCTTCACAACAGTGTGTGGTTTAGCAGCCTGGCCCTCGCCCCGGCCATATGACAGATTTGACTGTCTTGGCGCAAACTTTTTCTGAACATGTTCTTCCCGGGCTATCTGAACTTTCATAAGTCTTGCGACAACTTCTGCTGCAACCCTGTCGCTTAAATCAGCAAATATTTCGAAAGCCTCTTTCTTATACTCCACAAGGGGGTCCCGCTGACCATACCCACGAAGACCCACGCCCTCTTTTAGATGATCCATGCTCAATAAATGGTCCTTCCACTGCATATCGACAACCTGAAGCAAAATCATTTTTTCAAGATACCGGAATGTCTCTGACCCGATTTCCTGCTCTTTGGTTTCATAAGCCCGCTTTATTTCGTCAAGTAATTTATTATTTAGTTCTTCCAGTGGGGCGATATCGATCTCCTGGTATACTCCAAACTGGCCATAGATCGCGTCACGTAATCCTTTAATATCCCATTCTTCGGGATGTTTGTTTTCACTGCAATAATTAGTGAGAATATAATCAAGCGTGTTTTCTAACATCTCGCTCAAATGGTCAGACAAATTATCACTTGTAAGTATCTCGCGTCTGAATGAATATATCTCTGACCTCTGTTTGTTATTCACGTCATCATATTCAAGCAGATGCTTTCTGATATCGAAATTATGACCTTCCACTCTTTTCTGTGAAGTTTCGATAGCCTTTGAAACCCATTTGTGTTCAATAGGCTGAGATTCTTCCATTCCAAGCTTTCCCATAAGACCGGATATCCGGTCAGATCCGAAAATTCTCATCAGGTCATCCTCAAGAGATAAATAGAATCTCGATGAACCTGGATCTCCCTGACGTCCGGAACGGCCCCTTAGCTGGTTGTCGATCCTTCTTGCCTCATGACGCTCTGTTCCAAGGATATGCAGGCCTCCTGCTGCCAGAACTTTTTCCTTATCTTTTTCACATAGTTCTGTGGCCTTTTCAATGGCCTTTTCAAGATCTTCTTCGGAATAGTCTTTCTTGTCCCTGAGCATATCCTTTGCAACACCTTCTATACTTCCACCGAGCACAATATCAGTACCCCTTCCAGCCATGTTGGTAGCAATGGTAACAGCCCCGCTCCTGCCTGTCTGGGCAATAATCTCTGCTTCCTGCTCATGATATTTAGCATTCAGCACAGAGTGAGGAATTTTCTTCTTCTTCAACATCGCACTGAGGACTTCAGACTTCTCTATAGAAATAGTACCGACAAGCGCCGGCTGTCCCCTCTTATGACAATCCTCTATTTCATCCACAACCGCGTTGAACTTGGCACGAACAGTCTTATAAATAATGTCCGCATTGTCCTTTCTGATCATAGGGCTGTTTGTCGGGATCACTAATACATCGAGGTTATATGTCTTGGCGAACTCCGGCGCTTCTGTATCAGCCGTACCGGTCATTCCTGAAAGTTTGTTATACATTCTGAAATAGTTCTGGAATGTGATCGAAGCAAGGGTCTGGTTTTCACTCGCTATCTTGACTCCCTCCTTTGCTTCAATAGCCTGATGCAATCCATCAGACCAGCGTCTTCCAGGCATGAGACGTCCTGTAAACTCATCAACTATCACGACTTCATTATCTTTTACAATATAATCTACATCCCTCTTAAACATGGCATGCGCCCTGAGTCCCTGATTAACATGATGGACCAGCTCTACGTTGGCAGGGTCGTATAAATTGCCTACCCCAAGGAGCTTTTCAACTTTAAGATTACCCTCTTCAGTCAGAATGGTAGTTTTTGCTTTTTCATCAATAGTAAAATCAGTTTCTTTTTTCAGTCTTGGAATTATTTTGTCTATTTTGTAGTACTTGTCAGTAGAATCCTCTGACGGTCCTGATATTATTAAAGGTGTCCTCGCTTCATCGATCAGGATGCTGTCAACTTCGTCCACAATAGCAAAGTTCAATTCTCTCTGTGCGTAATCATTTATGTTGTATTTCATATTATCGCGCAGATAATCAAAACCGAACTCGTTATTTGTACCGTATGTTATGTCAGCAGCATAAGCATCTCTTCTCTCCACAGGTCTAAGGAACTGCAGCCTTCTATCTTCAGCCCGGTATGCTTGATCATAAAGAAAAGAACCGTCATTCTGGATAACCCCGATCGAAAGTCCAAAAAAATTATAAAGAGGGCCCATCCACTGGGCATCCCTCTTGGCCAGGTAATCATTTACAGTTATAACATGCACGCCCTGCCCGTCAATCGCATTAAGATAGACCGCCAGTGTTGCCGCGAGAGTCTTTCCTTCCCCTGTCTTCATCTCTGATATTCTTCCCTGATGCAGGGCAATGCCACCAAGAATCTGGACATCAAAATGACGCATTTCAAGTGTCCTGATCGATGTCTCTCTAACAATAGCAAACGCTTCATGCAGAATGTCATCCAGACTTTCGCCGTCAGTCAGTCTTTTGCGGAATTCTTCTGTTTTTGCTATTAGTTCCTGGTCACTCAGGGATGAAATAGAGGTCTCCAGGGAATTGACCTGCTCCACATCAGACCATAGTTTTTTGATTTCCCTGTCGTTTTTTGTGCCTACAATTTTTGTTAAAATACCAAACATTCGTCTATTATAACAAAATCACTTTTAATAACGTATTATGTCGGAATAAAGTCCAAAATCTTTAATAATAGAACCATGAAACTGAGAATAGGATACCTTTCCACCTTTTATCACACTTCAATCCTGATGATAGCCCGGGGAACTTTGAACAGTGAAATCGGTATCGAAGTTGATTGGAATCTCTATGGAACAGGGCCTGCAATTGTTGACGCATTCGAAAAAAAAGAGATAGACATCGCTTATATCGGACTGCCTCCGGCGATAATAGGAATCTGCAGGGGAGTCAACATAGTATGTGTAGCAGGAGGACATATTGAAGGCACCGTTTTAAGCGGTAAAAATCAATTCAGACCTTTTCCCGAAATAGGCAAGCTTGATGAAATACTCAAACAGTTTTCAGGCCTTAAAATAGGGGTGCCTGGTACAGGTTCTATTCATGATGTGATAATTTCAGAATCTCTGAAGAACTTTGCTCTGGATAAAGAAATTGAAGTGTTAAATTTCAGATGGGCTGACGAGGTTCTGGAGGCTATTTGCAAAGACAAAATATCAGCTGCAGTCGGAACCCCAGCACTGGCAGTGGCAGTAAAACACTATGCAGGGGGCAAAGTACTTTACCCACCAGCTGACCTATGGCCGAATAATCCGAGTTACGGCATTGTCGTAGAAAAATCATTCTTAAGAAAAGAAAATGCATTAGTCGAAAGGTTTCTTGTGCTTCATGAGGAGACAGAGTCTTTTCTCAGAAATAATACTGATAATGCTTCTCATATTATCGCTGATACTGTTGGGGTAATATATAAAAAATTCGTCCGCGAAACTCTTGAATTATCACCTAAATACTGCGCACATATAACAGAAGAATATATCTCTACAACCATGTCATTTGTAACAGCCTTGACAAGACTGGGATATATTAATAGAAGCATTACACCCGAAGAGATATTTGATACATCACTGATTAATAAAATTCATACTGAAAAAGATCATTACGGGAGCGGAATTTCGGTTGCGTAATTTTTTTGGCAATCATGATTGACCAAAGAGCCATGATCATACGTATTTTCTGAATCATTTACTCCTACATCTTTATACCTAATGATATTCATTAATTGTTCCGATAAGATATATGGAATATGTATAAATTATTTCCCTCTGTAAGATTTGCGGTTTGCATTTATCATTAGTCAGGAGGATTAAGTGAAAAAGCGATCAGTACTGTTTGTTGACGATGAGCCAGAAGTATTAAGCGCGATCAACAGGTTAATGATCAACGAACCATATGATCTTCTTTTCGCCGAAAGCGGGGAGGATGCACTTAATATACTGAAAAATAACGATGTACATGTTGCTGTAATTGATCTCAGAATGCCGAAAATGGACGGATTTTCATTGCTAAAAAAAATTGAACGCCTTGATCCGAATATTATTCGTCTTGTATTGTCAGTTTCGGCTGACAGTAATTCCATTCTCTCAGCCACAAACAAGGGAAATGTGTACCGATATATCACTAAACCATGGAATAACAAGGAACTTAAAATAATTATCAAACAGTCAGTTCACCTGTTTGATGTGCAGCAGGACAAAAGAGATTTACTTGAAAAACTTGAAGAAAAAAACATATTGCTTGAAGAAAAATTGATAGAATGCAAGCAGGCGAAAGATCGCGTTAAGCATATGGCATATCATGATTCTCTTACAAACCTGCCAAACCGTGTCACATTTAAGGAAAACCTGGAAATTTCTTATGCTCGTTCAGTTAGAAATCCGGATTATATGTTTGCTATTTTATTTTTAGATATCGATCATTTTAAAAATATAAATGACAGTCTCGGGCATTTGATAGGGGATAAACTGTTGATCGAAATTACACAAACCCTGCAATCCTGTTTACGCTCTAATGATATCCTTGCACGACTTGGAGGGGATGAATTTGCGATACTTCTCGATGATATCGTATATGTAAATAAGGCTATACCTATTGTTGATCGTATCTATGAAAAATTTCAGTCTCCCTTTTATCTGGATAAGCATGAGGTATTCGCTTCCGTCAGCATCGGAATCGCTTTCAGCAATTCTGAATACACTCAATCAGAAGATATCATGCGTGATGCTGACACAGCAATGTATAAGGCAAAGTCTCTTGGCAGGGCGCGCCATGTTGTATTCGATGTTGCGATGCACCACCAGGTAGCGAAATTTCTGGAATTGGATACGAATCTTCGCAGAGCGATTAAACGGGAGGAATTTTTGCTTCATTTCCAGCCGGTAGTATCTACGACCGAGGATAAATTATATGGTTTCGAAGCCCTTATTCGCTGGAATCATCCGGACAGTGGGTTAGTCTCTCCAATGGATTTTATTCCGGTGGCTGAAGAAACAGGCCTTATAGTGCCTATTGGTCAATGGGTGCTATACGAGGCATTTCGTCAGATGAAATTGTGGCATGAACAATTTCCCACATATCCACCCTTAAAAATTAGTGTCAATATTTCCAGTAAACAGTTTTTACAACCAGATTTCATTGAGCAGATCAAAGGCGCTATATTAGAGACTGATATTGATCCATCCAGTATCTGTCTTGAAATTACCGAAAGCGTCATAATGGAACATCCTGAAAACTCCGCAACCAAAATGCTGCAACTGAGAGACTTAAATATTCAAATACATATTGATGACTTTGGCACAGGCTACTCATCTTTAAGCTATCTGGGGAATTTCCCGGCAGATGCCTTGAAGATTGATAGATCCTTTATTAATAACATGATGAGTGATAAAACGAATCTGGAAATCGTCCGATCAATTGTGAATCTCGCGTCTAATCTGGAGATGTGTGTGATAGCTGAAGGAGTCGAGACACTGGAGCATTTTTCGGAAATAAAAAAATTGGGATGTGAATATGCTCAAGGTTATTTATTCTCGAAGCCTTTAGAGCCTGAAAAAGTCGGTGCTTTGATTGAGAGTGGGCTCATTGGTTATGAATCCGCATGCGCAAATAAAGTAAAGTAAAATTAATTTCATTCCGTAATCCTTATTATTTTATCTTAGCCGAAGAAACTCTCTTTTCCTCTATTATCAATAATGTTGTGGTAGTCCAATTTCTGGTGACTATACCGTTATAAATAATTTTTAAATTTATTCGGATTATTGACCAGGGCAGAGGGTCATTAATTTTAGCGTTATCAATAATATAAATAGTGGGCTATTAAGGAACTGGATTCCGGATCCCGATGCGGGTCTCCGCATCCTTTCCCTTATATGACCCGACCTTTTTCACTGCATCAGAAAGAGTCTCGTCAGTAACTGAATCCTGCACTATAAGCAATGCTTTTTCATCATCCAGGGATACCGTAACATCACGCACTCCATCAACGTTTGAAAGTGCCTTTTTGACTGCTATGGGGCAAAGAGGACATGTAAGCCCTTCTATCTCCATGATGATGTTCTGTTCTGCCGCTATTGCGTAATAGCCGCTTATGAAAAGCAACGCAACAGCAGTGATAATAATTTTCTTTATCATATTAGCTCTCCTTAACCAAATATCCATATAACAACCTAATGATGTTGCAATTAATAAAGAGGTAAAACCAACCCAGAATATTGTACGGGCAATTTTTCGTGTCCGAACATCCTGATCACAGTCACAATCAGGTTTTTTAAGATAAAGCTTCCAGAATGAGTAACCAAGCATGAGAAATGCTATCACGAGCATGTAGGGCGTTACTGGTTCCAGAAATGACAATTGGCTCAAAAACCCGACTGATGTGCCGGTGACAATAAATATAGCCGGACCAACACAGCAGGACGTAGCAAGCAAAGATGTCATAATGGTCCCTATGCTTGATATATTTTCCTTTTTCAAGTTCCTTTCTCCGTAGTTGAAAGCAGATAAGCAGAGAACAAGTCTGTTGCTTACCTGCTTTCCTGTAATCTTCAGGACAGGGGTTTGCCGAGTCCTGCTGCTTTCAGTGTGGCCTCATCCGGGCCTCTTCCAGTGCAGCAATCAGCAAGTTTACCATCAATAACCACAGCAGGGACAGAACGTATTCCAAGGGTTTTCGCCCTTTCAGCAACTTCGGGTGTTTTCATATCCAAAACATTCACCTCGCAAGATGGACAGGCAAGATTGTTTACCAGCTTTACGGTGTCATCACAAACAGGACATCCCGCACTGAAGACCTCTATTTTTCTTTTGTCTGTCATGTCGATACCTCCTTATTTTTCTAATGCCTCAAGAATGGGGCATTCACTTACAGGGCCTGTGCCGCTGCATGCTTTTGATAGCTTAAATAAAGCCTTTTTCATACACTGGAGTATTTTGATTTTGTCATCAATATCTGTTATCTTTTCCTCTGCTTTACTTCTAACATCAGAGCAAGTTGTTCTGGTGGAGATTTTAAGTGAAAACAATTCATCAACTTCCTTTAAAGAAAATCCCAGGTCTTTCGCACGTTTTATAAACAGGATACGTTTAGTGGTTTCATCAGAGTATTCACGGTAACCGGATTCTCGTCTGCGTGGTTTAGGAAT